>Ga0209777_10003268_pt1 | contig 20292 bp, 25 predicted proteins | sample FrelakmetHBP12HB_FD_187147 | JGI IMG/M metagenome (GOLD analysis project Ga0209777, IMG submission 187147) | Freshwater lake sediment microbial communities from the University of Notre Dame, USA, for methane emissions studies -HBP12 HB (SPAdes)... | ecosystem: Environmental > Aquatic >...
CACACCCTCTTTGGTGGTATAGGTTGCACCCACCGGGCATACCTGAACACAGTTAGCCTCGGTACAGTGGTTGCACAGCTTGGGAACAAAAAATGACTTTTCAATTTTTCCCCTTACATCAGTATCTTTAAAACCATGCACAGCGCCATGGGGCGAGTCCACATAAACCGTATCGTCAGCAGTGATGATATATCTCTCAACCCAGGTCCGGAAGAACTCTTCCGGCACGTGGTTTTCAGTTTTGCATGCCTGTACACATTTACCACACCCGATGCACCGGTTAGTATTTACTATGAACCCGTAGAGTTCCTGCGATGAACTTTTCTGCATGGCTCTTCCCGCACGTGGGAAAAACGAGCCCACAGAAACCAGAATACCGCTCCCTAATAGAGTCCATCCTGTCTGTTTAATAAATTTTCTGCGGTTTGCATTCATATCGTTATCCCTTGTAAACACTCTTGTCCTGATAAGGTCATACATACTGCCACGTCTTTTACAGAGGCACATGCGGGTTATGACAATCAATGCATTTTAAATCAGGCTCAAATGCTTCTTCATTGTCTTTCATGTGCTGAACGAAGGAGTTTATTTGCGGAAGAAAATCAGGCCGGCCAACAACCTTTTCATGGCAGCTCATGCACGATTCCACCGTGGTGTCTCGGGGCACTTTATCTTTGGTATTCTTGTTGTGTGCCTGCCAGAACCCATGACATGCTTCACAGGCAACCGCAGCATGCCCCCCTTCCCGGGATTCCTTGATTAATTTTTCATGGCACTTGGCACATTTTTCTGTGCCCTGATAGAGAGCGTACATGTTTTCCTGCTCTGCATCAGAATTGCCCCGGTGATAGCCGTACTGGTAACTTCCGTAGGTCCCGAATGACTCGGGAACAAAAAAGCCGCGTACTATAAAAAAACCAATCACGACTGCTATCAGCACAACACATAACCTGATGATATGATTAAAATGCCACATAGTGCCTCTCATGATTTTTTAATTGCATTAAATGCCATTTTGACAAAAAAGCGCCGCAACACACACCGATATCCTCGCCCGGTTTACTCAAAACCTGTTTTAATTCCACTATTTTTTATAAAACAAAAAAATGTTGAGGATAAAAATAGCATGTACTGTGCCACAAATACCATTCACTGTAGTTTTAAAATTTCCCCGTATCGCTTATTGCAGGAAGGATATTTTTCTAATATGTTCAAGAGAAATCAGATAAAGTGCATTGGAAACGAAGTATAGTAAAACAAATTTCTCAAGTCAAATGAAGATAGCGACCTGTAGCGCCAAAAACAAAGTTTCTTGACACTCACGGTAAAACATGTTTAAATTCAGCAAGTCCAGCAAGTCGGGGCGTAGCGCAGCCTGGTAGCGCACTTGAATGGGGTTCAAGTGGTCGCTGGTTCAAATCCAGTCGCCCCGACCAGTAAAATCAAGCACTTAGCGACATCGTTAAGTGCTTTTTTTGTTGCGACTGTATAGTAATTGTATAGTAGACAGGAATGTGACTTTATTTTTCACGCAAAAAAGCGGAGACAATAACTACTGACTCCGCTCTTTAAATTTTTATGATTAAGGTGCTTTGCTATTTCCCTATCCCATAAATCAACCGTGGCGTTGCACTCAAAGGACCATGCATAGTTGATGTGCCGTTCAGGTCTATATCTTCGAGCTTATAATAATAAGTTTTCCCATTCCTTAATCCTGTATCAGTATATTCATAGCTTGCACCTTGAGTGCTGCTGCCCTCTGCTTGTATTAATGCATCGTTAATTTTTGTATATTCTCCATCCTCTGTTTCAGAACGGTAGAGATTGAAGCCAGCATTGTCAATTTCGCTTGCAGTAGACCAAGTGAGATTAACAATCCTGTTACCAGGTAGAGCATTAAAGTCAATTAAACTTATTACAGTGGGCGGAGTGGTAGTGGTTGTAGAAGATGTAACAATAGATGTAGTTGTCGATGATGTCGTTTCTCCACACACCGATGCAGGATAGCCATTCCACATAGGAGTTGTAAACCCTGTGCTTCCAGCAGTATAGCAAATGCTAAAATTACTTGCGCAGCCAGAAAAAACATAAGCTCCTATCGAAGGCGCATTTCCATAAAAATATGCCTTCGTCAAACCAGTGCAATTATAAAACGCAGAACCATAAATGGTCGTAACACTGTTAGGGATGGTCACACTGGTCAAACCGCTGCAACCTTCAAACGCAGCAACCCCAATGCTCGTAACGCTGTTGGGGATGGTCACGCTGGTCAAACCGCTGCAACCTTCAAACGCAGAAACCCCAATGCTCGTAACGCTGTTGGGGATGGTGAACCCGCCAGACTTTCCGCCTGGATATTGAATAAGCAGTGTCTTGGCTTTGTTGTACAGCACACCATCCTGACTGCTATAGAGGGTATTACTTGCGTCAACAACTATACTGGTCAAACTGGTGCAATTTAAAAACGCATCACCCCCAATGCTCGTAACGCTGGCGGGGATGGTCACGCTGGTCAAACTGGTGCAATTATAAAACGCATAATTCTCAATGCTTGTAACGCTATTTGGAATGGTCACGCTGGTCAAACCGCTGCAATTAAAAAACGCCTTTTGCCCAATTCTCGTAACGCTGCTCGGGATAGTCACGCTGGTCACACGGGTGCAATCTTCAAACGCCCCATAATAACCACCTTCAAAATAATCAATATAATACCAAATGGCTACCACAGGCATACCATTTATAGTAGATGGGATTACAACATCTCCACCAGCACCGATATAATCGGTGATTGCTACAGTGCCGTTTGATACCGAATAGACATAATCTCCATATTGAGCAGCAAATACAGATGACGACAGAACTATAAGACCAATTAATGAAAGAAACACACACAAGCAAACTTTAAAACTGCAACGATAATAAAACCTAACAAACTTCTTCATAACGCCTCCGCTTGTAATGATTTTATTGTCTATTGTCTTCAAAACAAATAAACATTAGCTTCTGCTTATCTCCCGAATATCCCGAAAATCCATCGTGGGGTTGCACTCACAGGGCCGTGCATTGTTGACTTGCCGTTAAAGTCTATATCTTCCAACTTATAGTAGTAGGTCTTTCTGCTCTTCACTTCAGTATCCACATACTCATAAGATGCACCTTGGGTGGATGAGCCTTTTGCGGAAATTAGTGAAGTGTTTATTTTGGTGTATTCTCCATCTGCTGTTTCAGAACGGTAGATGTTGAAACCGGCATTATCAGTTTCAGACTCGGTTGACCACTTAATAATCACTTCCCTATTGAAAGGAGTAGCAGTGAATGAGGATACGCTAATCACTGTTGCTGTTCCTCCATAGTGCAGGATGGTGCCATTAAGACCTACAGCGAATACATCACTCCCCGAACTGCCCCAGATTCCATAGAGAGTTTGTGTTGTCCCACTTGTCATTGATGACCAGACACTTCCATCGTAGTGGAGGATGGTGCCATTAAGATCTACAGCAAACACATCACTCCCCGAACTGCCCCATATTCCATAGAGAGTTTGTGTTGTCCCACTTGTCATAGGTGCCCAGACACTTCCATCGTAGTGCAGGATGGTGCCGTTGTTACCCACTACAAATACATCACTCCCCGAACTGCCCCAGATTCCATTCAGCTGCTTTGTCGTCCCACTTGTCATTGATAACCAGACACTTCCATCGTAGTGATAGACATTAGTCATCATTCCATTACCCACGGCAAAAACATTATTTCCTGAACTGCCCCAAATTCCATACCACCAATTCCAACCTTCAGGATCAACAGGGGAGGGGTCGTAGTAGCCTTGATCAGACCAAGTAATCCCGTTAAAGTGGTCAATACTATTCCAATCTCCCACGGCAAAGACATCAGTTGGAGAACTTCCCCAAATAGCATTCACGCTTGTGCACGCCCAAACACTTGGGTTAACATGGATCTGCGTACAATTATAAGGAATGGAAGAAGAAGACCAAGTGATGAGGGTTGGTCCGCTATAATGAAGGATGGTGGTATTACCTACAGCGAATACATCACTCCCCGAACTGCCCCATATTCCATGGAGAGTATGTGTTGTCCCACTTGTCATTGATGACCAGACACTTCCATCGTAGTGGAGAATGGTGCCTCCATAACCTACAGCGAATACATCACTCCCCGAACTGCCCCAGATTCCATAGAGAGTTTGTGTTGTCCCACTGTTCATGGATGTCCATGTACCTGAAAAGGCAGTAACTGGTAACATGAAAAGGATAATAGATAAAATTAATATTTTGTTCTTCATAAGCCCTCCTTGGCGGTAAATAAAAAACCTCCAGCAGCCACATAGACTGATAGAGGTCAAATTAAATCTCCATATAACTTTTTTTAGAGATATTCCTTATCATTGTAAAAACTCTCCAATATTTATATTTTACTCCTCTCAATAATAGCTTGTCAAATGTTATATATTTGCTTTTCTGGCAATCTTTTAACCAATTTTTAATCAGTTTTAGTAAAAATAGGGGTCACATCTTCACGGGCTGTTGCCCAAATAAATATTTTGATAATTATTCAACTTAATCAACTCGCTGGTTATCAAAAAATAATATGATTTATATTGTTTCTTATAACCAATCGAGGTGGTTTTTCTCTGAATTAGATTTGGGCAACAGCCCGTTCATATGTCATATTTTTGTTGTCAGTTTTAACGCAGTAAACTACTCTTTCCGCTATGGCACTCCCGCTGTGTATCGACTATCCAGACACCTTCTATCATGTCCTGTCCCGGGGCAATGAGAAAAGGCCCGTTTACTATGAGCCTGAAGACTACCTGGAATTCCTGAAGCTGCTGGGAAAAACATCAGAGAAGTATCTTAAAGGGAATAAGCGGTTGCAGAGATTGATAGACAAGATAATTGATGAACGATAAATAATGACATATGAAGATGACCCCCTGTCCACTGATTACTCAGACGCCGCTTCCCTGTGCTACCGGGGTGCACGGACAATTCCCCGGACGGGACTTTAACCCGCTGGATAAAACAGTTGTTACTGCGAACGAACGGTTCTAATTTAATAGAACCGTCCCCCTTAGCTTTGGCGCTTTAACCTGCTGGGCCGAATCAAGGCGCTGCCACTTTTGCTTTCATTACCGCCCCTCTCACCAAAACTCAAGGCTCCCCCCGTTTGATCCGTTCGCCCAATCGACCGAGTACAGCTCATACCACGGGTTGCTGTCGAACGGATATATATCGCCCCATGAGGCCGACAGACCGGATATATGGCTGGCGGCGGTACTTCCCGGTAACGAGTAATGGTAGTACGTAGTGCCGTTATTGTCCGTATAGGTTGAGAGCTTCAGATCGGATAATGTAAATTGCGCATGGTAGAGATTGCCCTGCGAATCCCATGAGGTGGGAGGAGAACCATAATTTTGGGGATATATTCTGTCCACTTTTAAATCAAAGGTCGCGGAGACAAGATTCTGTTTGCTATCGAGAGTGCCCTGGATCAAAATGTCGTATTTCTGATAATATCCGCCGCCATAGGTGGTCTCTCTTATGAGCGGGGTATCTTCATCTGTGGTCGAATTCCCTGCAAACTTGTAGGTAAACTGGTTGCCTTTCCAGGAGACCTCGGCATAGGGAGTTGTATGAACATAGTTTTGATAATTATCAAACCATAAAAGATATCCCGTGAAGGTCGACCGCTCCGTATTGCCGTTCTGCGTTATATCAACCGTGAGCGGCACGCCGGAAAACAGGGAGATGCTGATATTCTTTTTGCTCTCGCCCACCTCAAGCTGGAGCTCATTGCTGGTCACGCTGTTCACCACTACTTTCACCTTTCCGGAAACCGCGTCATCCGGGACAGTGAAGGTGATTTGCGTGTTGCCCCAGGAGATGGCCGTCACCTCTTTGTCGACAAAATAGAGCTTGCTCGTCCCCTGGGACGCGCCGAACGATATTCCCTGCAGTGTCACCTTATCGCCCTTTGCGGCCGGATTGGGTGAAGCGGATTCGATATACGGTCCAACAGACACGGTGGCCTTCACGTTCTTATCCTCAAGATAGCAGTTCATGATAAGAACGGTGAGATTAACCGCTCCTTCCTTGAAGGGGATCATCACGGGTTTTGATACATCAGTGATTTCAATTTTTCCGTTTTCCACCATATCTTCGTTTTCATCTTCCAGAAACGCGACGATCTTAATACCGCTGTCGCTCGACTTCAGCACTTCGCCCCCTTCCAGCTTAAAGATAAGCGGGAATCCCGTTGTTGAGTCCGCATTGTCATGCTCCGGCAGGAACATGTCGAACGCGTAGCAGGAAAGCGGTTCGATTTTGTCATATCTGAGGTACGCGTCAGTCGCGGGATTAAAATCTAAGAGACCGTTACTATCGAAATCATCCCACTTGAAGAGCGTCTTTGCCAGATGGTTTTTACCAAAACCATTTGCTTCGGTTTCCTCTGCAGAACGAAGAACTGAATCTGCGCCATGCTCATAGGCCCGGTCCAGGGCGTATTCATAGTAGATCTTTGAAAACCCTTTTTTGAAAAGCGCGTTGAACGTCTCATCCGCGGCCTTCCGGTACAGCTCCCGGTACTGCGCCGCTGTCAGGCCGAATTTGCCTGATGTCCCGGTGTTCATATACTCGAACAGCTGATTGGTCCAGGCAAAGCTGTTGCCGCCGTATCGCTTTGTGACATACACAAAAAAGTCCTGCTTGGTGTATTGAAGCGGCGCTGTCGGGTCATCCGCGGCCTGATAAAGGCGGGCGTGTTCGTTGGGGCGCAGAGTGCGCACGGATACGGATGGCCCGGTCACAGAGCCCCCCGTGTCCTGATAGGTCTGGCCAAGGGGCGTTGCAGTCCCCTCAAGGTAAGCTGCCAAAGATTTCTGTGCTTTTCTCACATCGTACCCATTCTGGACCGCGTGGTACAATTCATGAATGACGATATTTCCCAGGGTAACGCCGTATTTCGCGTTATAGTTGAGAAACTGGTCATAATTGACATACATCTGCCCCAGGGCCGACAATTGCTCGTCGTCAAGAAGCGTGCTGCTGAACGAGGCCTGGTCTTCGGTGTAGGTCCATGTTCCGTCTGCATACTCAATCGCTCCCGCTGCGAAATGGGACCCTTCATCATTTGGCCCGGTGCCGCCGATGATATGGACCACGCGGGCCGCAGGGGAAAGGCGCGGGTCAATGTAAATTTTCGGCGACCGGAAGCCGGCCTTTGACAGCTTCTCGCTGGTATCCCACATCACCGGCAGAATTTTTTCCCTGATGTCCGCCTCGGACATGGTGGTGTGGTTCACCACGTGCCATTCAAAGGTTTGCCAGTCCGGGTCCGTGAGCCAGCCAAGGGTTGTCCAACCCTGGTCCGGGAGCTGGCTTTGCCCGACCAGTGAAGCAGCCGCGCTGCTTCTTGCGCTGCCGGATGCACTGATAACCTGAATGGATGGGTCCTGTACCACCGCGATCCGCCAGTCGCTTTTAACCCCGGATAAGTCCACCTTGAAAGCGCCTGCCTTGGCGTCATAGACCCCGAACAGCGGATATGAAACCTCGTTAGACAGGCTCACCTTAAGCTGCAGTTTATTGACATCATTGATCTGCTCCGGGTCAACGGGTATTGAAACTGAAAAAGTTCCATCGCCCAGGAGCGCTGCATCCGAAGATGTCGTGATAAGCAGCGCCTTGGATACCAGGGTTTCGCCTTCTTTAACAAGGCCGGATGTATCGCTGGTTTCCGCCATTTCGATGGTGGCCCCGCCGTTCAGGCCGCCCGCAGGGGTCGTGAGCGTGGTTCCGCCCGGCCCGAATATGACTTTGGGCGGGGTGTTACCTCCGCTGTCGCACCCACTTGCAGATAAAAGCAAAAATGCGCCAAGCATAAACATCAACAGTCGTTTCAGCATACAGTTCTCCTTTATTATTTGTTAATTACCTTGATAGACAAAAAGCTGCTCAGGCAGTGATTAACCATCCTCCTACCCGCTGATTAACAAAATAATCCGCCTTCGCTATCCACCTGCTCATAAAGCTTCGGCGAGATAAAAAAAGCCACCATCAGCGCATAGACTGATAGAAGCTCTCGATTAATTCAATATGATTTGCTGTGCCCCTCTTTGTTCTTCATTATGCCGGCCTTATAATTATTATTTTTTCTGGGAACACATAATTGGCAGCAATTATATGCGATACGCCCCAAATGTAAATATAAATTTTGAGAGTTGAGACCAAAGCCTAAAAGAATCGTGGTAATTTTACTTGACGGTTTTTGAATCTATGGGTATATAATCATATAGCTATTTAGCTAAATGGCATAGCAAATAGTCGTAAGGAAACCACAGAGCACACTGAGAACCACTCTGTGGTCCGCAAAAACTGGAAGTCTATATTTGGCACCTCTTTCATGGTGTCCGCTAAATTTGCGTAAGCTCAGTAAATTAAGCGAGGTAAAAAAAGGGAGGATATTGATAAAGAGTACACAGAGAGAGACAACAGAAAAGTACTTAAGCGGTTGAAAAATATTTCTCCGTGCCCTCTGTGGTTTATTTTTTAGGAGTTATTATGAAAGAAATGGTCAAAGTATTTAAAGCAGTCGCGGACCCGAACCGCATCAGGATTTTAAAGATGCTGCAGCAGAAAAAAATGTGCGTGTGCGAGCTTTCGGCGGTGCTGGGGATAACCCAGCCGAGCGTTTCCCGCCACCTGAGCATGCTGCGGGATGCCGGTCTGGTACGGGATGAGCGGGACGCGCAGTGGATTAACTATGAGCTCTGTGAAGAAAAAGTAAATCAGTATGCCCCGGTCATCATGGGCAATATCCGCAAATGGATAAATGAAGATCCGCGGATCAGCAGGGATGCTGCCATGTTAAAAACCCTTAACCGGGAAAAGCTCTGCAAGAAAGTATAACAGTAAAAATAATCTAGAACTCAGGAACTCACAAAGGTAAAAACAAATAATTCCTCACTAATGTCCAAAACAGAAGGTCAACTATTAAATATTTTTTCTTTTTTGGCTGAGATTGCCGCGTCGCTGTCGCGACTCGCAATGACTATAAATACCGTTCCCGTCATTACGATCCCGATTATCGGGAGAAGTAATCTCTGATTTTGGTCTAGCATAAAAATTCCTGATTTCTTGAGTTCCAGATTGTTAATGTTAATAAACTAAACTCTGTGAATACATACAGGAGAGACTTCTTATGACTGCATCAGTCGCAAAAAGGCTATCGTTTCTCGACAGGTTTTTAACTCTGTGGATATTTCTTGCCATGTTTATAGGTGTTGGCTGGGGGTATCTGTTTCCAGGAGTTGTCAATTTCTGGAATCAGTTCCAGTCAGGCACAACTAACATCCCCATTGCCATCGGTCTTATCCTCATGATGTACCCGCCGCTGGCAAAAGTGAAGTATGAGGAGCTTGGCGAAGTATTCAGAAATTATAAGGTCCTGGGGCTTTCCTTGGTGCAGAACTGGATCATCGGCCCCATACTGATGTTTATACTCGCAGTACTATTCTTAAGCGGCTACCCCGCATATATGCAGGGCCTTATCATGATCGGCCTTGCCCGCTGCATTGCCATGGTCATTGTCTGGAATGAGCTAGCAAGCGGTGACACCGAATACTGCGCTGGCCTGGTTGCCTTTAACTCGATCTTCCAGGTGCTGTTCTTCTCCGTGTATGCATATATCTTTATCACGGTGCTCCCTCCCCTGCTCGGCCTTAAAGGCACAGAAGTCAATATCACCATCGGCCAGATTGCAAAGAGCGTTTTCATTTACCTGGGCATACCCTTCATTGCCGGAGTAATTACCCGCTTCGTGCTTATCAATGTAAAGGACAAGAAATGGTATCATGAAAAGTTTATCCCGAAAATCAGTCCCATTACCCTTATTGCCCTGCTGTTCACAATACTCGTCATGTTTTCTCTCAAGGGCGAATACATTGTAAAAATTCCCTTTGATGTTGTCCGCATTGCCATACCGCTGCTTATTTATTTTGTCATCATGTTTCTGGTGTCCTTCTATATGAGCAAAAAGGTTGGTGCCACCTATGCCCAGAGCGCGACCCTTTCCTTCACCGCGGCCAGTAACAATTTTGAGCTTGCAATTGCCGTGGCAGTGGCGGTCTTTGGCATTAATTCAGGGCAGGCGTTTGCTGCCGTCATAGGTCCTCTGGTAGAAGTGCCGGTGCTCATCAGCCTGGTGAATGTGTCACTCAGGTTTAAAGCAAAATATTTTCCATTGGCAGCAGAAACCCCTGCTGGTGTCTGCCAAATTGACTGCAAATAAGCAGCGATATTGCCAGTCAGCAATTAATCAATTTAGATAAAGCATCATTTACAGCAAAAAAGGTAACAGGGATGATACCATCTCCAAAATGCAGTGCCTCGATTGCCATGATGATCATCGGGCGTAAATGTTTTTTATCTGCCTGTCTAAACAGTTGCTCGTTTTCTATTTTCAAAACACGCGATTAAAGGAAAATACCAATGGACAGTAAAGACAATATCAAAAACATCGTTAAAGAAAAATACACTGAGATTGCGAAGAAATCTGACGCGGGCGCTTCATGCCCCTGTTGCTGCTCGGGCGGTCCGGCAGAAGACATCTACACAACATTCAGCCCGGACTACTCAAAGAAAGACGGCTATGTTAAGGATGCCGACCTGGGTCTGGGTTGCGGGATACCGACAGACACCGTGCATATAAAGCCGGGAGAAACTGTTGTCGATCTCGGTTCGGGCGCAGGAAATGATGTCTTTATCGCGCAAAGATTTGTTGGCAAAACCGGCAAAGTCATTGGCATTGATATGACGGAAGCCATGATTGAGAAAGCAAAACAGAATGCTGGCAAGCTTGGCTATGAAAATGTTGAATTCAGACTTGGCGATATAGAACAAATGCCGGTTGATGATAATACCGCAGATGTCGTTGTCAGCAATTGTGTCATAAACCTGGTGCCTGATAAACTCAGAGCATTTCAGGAAATCTATCGCGTGCTGAAACCTGGCGGGCGATTCGGTATTTCAGATATAGTAATCAGCGGAAAGCTGCCTGCAAAAATACAATCTGCAGCAGAGATGTATGCGGGCTGTGTGGCCGGGGCGCTCAACAAAGACGCGTACATGCGCATTGTTGCCGAAGCAGGATTTGTGAGCGTTTCCATAACAAAGGAAAAAGTGTATGCCATACCCGATGCTATTTTATTAAACTATCTCTCGCAGGATGAAATAAACGACTACAAGCAATCAGGAGTGCAGATTTTATCCATCACCGTGTACGGTGAAAAACCGTGCACTGACGCATAGTGTAATGAATAGCATCCAGTTGCGGTATTGCCATAATATAGGCACAGAATGTTCTGAAGAGGCGCTGTGAAAAAAAAGATTCTCTTTTTATGTACCGGAAACTCTGCCCGCAGCCAGATGGCGGAAGGGCTGATGCGCCATTTTCGCGGAGAGGAATTTGAGGTTTTCTCCGCCGGGGTGGAGCCTAAAGGGGTCCATGCAAAAGCCATCGAAGCCATGCGGGAAATAGATATTGATATCTCCCGGCAGCAATCAAAGCACGTGGATGACCTGCCGGTAAAAGAATTTGATTGCATTATAACGCTCTGTGATCACGCTGCACAAAACTGCCCGGTGTTCTCCGGTACGGGAAAACGCATGCACCACGGGTTTTCTGACCCGGCAGCGGTTCAGGGCAGTGATCATAAAGTGCTGGAAGCATTCAGGAAAGTCCGCGATGAACTGAAACAGTTTATCCGCAAGTTTGATACTGACTGAACAGTATGGAATACGCACAAGAAAAGTTTGAGAAGCTGTGGTTGCCCATAGGCGTTTTGAGCCTGGCGCTGTGGCTGACGGTTTATCTGAACCTGCAGCGCTTTGCAGAGTGGTTTGCCTACCAGTGTTTGCCGCTTGACCCCCAGTCCCACATGGGATCAGCAGTTGGATTTTTTATTTATGAAGCTCCCAAAGTATTGATGCTCCTCTTGCTGGTGGTGTTTGGCGTCGGCATTGTCCGCTCGTTTTTCACGCCGGAGAAGACCCGGGCGCTGCTTGCGGGCCGCCGGGAATCGGCCGGCTCTGTTCTGGCAGCTTTGCTCGGGGTGGTCACGCCGTTCTGCTCGTGCTCGGCAGTGCCGCTCTTCATCGGTTTTGTGACCTCAGGAGTGCCGCTCGGAGTGACGTTCTCTTTTTTGGTGTCGGCGCCCATGGTCAATGAAATTGCCCTCGTGCTGCTTCTGGGCCTGTTCGGGTGGAAGATCGCGCTGCTGTATATGGGCACCGGGCTTGCCATTGCCATGGTATCAGGGCTGGTGATCGGCAGGCTTGGAATGGAAAAATACATAGAGGACTGGGTGTATGCAGCCCGGCCGGTGCAGGCCTCATGCGTGTCAGAGTCGTACAGCCTGCAGGAGCGGATCAGCTTCGGTCTCGATGCGGTGAGAGACATTGTGGGCAAGGTCTGGCCCTATGTGCTTGCGGGCATTGCCGTGGGCGCGGGTATTCACGGCTACGTGCCGGAAAATTTCATGGCATCCATTATGGGCAAAAGCGCCTGGTGGAGTGTGCCCGTGGCAGTGCTGATCGGCATCCCCATGTACTCAAACGCTGCGGGAATTATCCCGGTGGTGCAGGCACTGCTGGAAAAAGGGGCGGCGCTGGGAACCGTGCTCGCGTTTATGATGGCGGTCATTGGCCTGTCTTTGCCCGAGACAATCATACTGCGAAAGGTGCTTAAGATACCGCTCATCATAACCTTCGTCAGCGTGGTGGGCTGCGGGATACTAATTGTCGGATACTTCTTTAATATGTTGTTTTAAATACGCACCAATTGCCTGCCATTGCTTAACAGCATCAGGGAAACTAAAAAGACGGCAGTGTATTGCTCCCTGGTAGTCATCATGGCGACGGTTACCTGCATTCTGTTCAGCGCATTTTTTTAGAGTTTAAAACTGTAATGAACGTAAATGTCTGCGGCCGGCTGACGGTGCGATGGAGAATTAACCATTCTTTCAACTTACTAAAGCAGCTCAACTCAATATGGAGGCGCAATGAAAAAGTTTTTATTCTACGTAGTTCTTGGAACGCTCATGTTTTTTAACTGCCGCTATGCTCTGGCTTCAGTGCAAACCGATATTGAACAAGCAAATAAAACCGGTAAAGCAGTCTTTTTGGTAGTCACCGAACCGGGAGTAAAGGAGACCGGGCAGGCTCTGGACATTGCCAGAGGAGCCCAAAAATTGGCTCCCGCATCAGCCGTGCTTGAGATGAACCGGGCTGATACGGCTAACAGCCAGTTTGTTACAAAGTATGGGCTGGCAGCGGCCCCGGTGCCGTTGATTATTTTGATAGCATCCAATGGTGTGGTTACCGGTGGGCTGCCCGCCGAAAAGGCAAGCCCTGATATGCTGGCTAAAATGATTCCATCTCCCGGCAAGGCAGAGATTGTCAAGGCCCTGTCTGAAGGCAAAGCTGTATTTGTTATTGCAAGCCGAAGCTCTATGGGAGATCGTTTTAAAGTTTTGGAAACCTGCAAAAACGCTTCCAAAGAGCTGAAGGATAAGGCGGTTTCTGTAGCACTTGATATGGATGACAAAAAGGAAAGCTCCTTTCTGCAACAATTACGGGTTAACATGGATTCCTTGGAGCCCGCAACCCTGGTTGTTAATTCTCAGGGGCAGGTTACAGGAAATTTTACTGGTCCGGTCGAAGTTGCAAAACTGACGAAGGCCGCTACCACCGTAGCACGTGGTGGCTGCTGCCCGCCGGGTGGCGGCAGCAGCAACAAAGGCTGCGCTGTTCCTCCCGCTCCCGCTCGCTAAAGGAGAAAATGGGTATGAATATATACAGCCTGGTGTGGCAGGAACTGCTGCACCGGAAATCACAGTTGGTGTCAGGGCTTTTGGCCATTACTCTCGGCATTGCAGTTATTGTAGGTATCCGTTCCGTGGCGGTGTTTTCTGAAAAGGCCGTAGCGATCAAGCTTGATAATCTCGGGGCAAATATTCTGGTGCTGCCCCAGGGCGCCGGTGTGGATGACTACTACAGCGCTGACATAGACGCTCCCACCTTTCCTGAAAATTACGTGGAGCGGATTACATCATCAACACTTCCGGGGGTTGATAACCTGTCGCCAAAGCTGACGCGGCGCGTGAAGGTCGGCACGCATGCGATCGTACTGACCGGCATTTTGCCCGCAAGCGAGATAGCCTCAAAACCGATTTGGCAGACAGCTGGTCTGGTAGGCGCTGACATGCAGGCCAGCTGCGCTCCATCAAACCCGGTCAACCAGTCGCAGGGGTTAAAAGATGATCGGCTCCAGCGAAAGGCTATTGCTGCTTTGGGCCAGAATGACTGCTTTGTTGGTAATGCAGCAGCTCAGCGCTTAGGGCTTGCCGAGGGCGGCACGGTGACTATTGAAAAAAAAGAATTTCGTGTTGCCCGGGTGCTTCCCGAAACCGGCACTGTTGATGACGATCGTATTTTTGCGCACCTGCATACGGTACAGAACCTCCTGGGGACCGGACGCCAAATAAGCGCTGTCGAGATAATGGGGTGCTGCAACGCGATTTCTGACGGGTTGCTGGGCAAGCTGCGCAACATCCTTCCCGATACCCGCATTACCACCATCGGGCAGATTGTTTCCACGCAGATTGAGACCAATCGCTTAATGAACAAAGTATCGTTTATTTTTCTCATTATCATTCTTGTTGTCGGCGGCATTTCGATCGGCAACTTTATGTGGGCCAATGTCAATGAACGGCGCAGGGAGCTGGGGATTCTGCTGATGATCGGCGCTTCCAAAAGAAGCATTTATACCATACTTCTATTAAAGGCGACTGTTCTGGGATTGTTCGGCGGCGTCCTGGGATATGTGGTTGGCACCGTAAGCGGAATGATACTGGGTCCGCAGCTGGCGGGAATTGTGGTGCAGCCGGTCCCGGTTTTAATTATCTGGTCAATTTTCTTGTCTGTTATCATTGCTGTTGCGGGTTCGTTTATCCCTGCATACATGGCGGCAAAACTTGATCCATTCACCATAATGCAGGAGTTATAAATATGCTGTTGCGGGTTGAAAATCTTTCAAAGCAATATAACCACCACACCGACGGGCCGGTTGATGCTCTCAAGGATGTTACTTTTACCATAGAAAAGGGCATGTTTGTTACCATAACCGGGCCTTCGGGTGCGGGGAAATCAACATTGCTGCTAATGCTGGGAGGACTTGTTCACCCGTCTGCAGGGCAGGTTGTTTTTAACGACCAGCCATTATATTCCTTAACCCATGATGGTTTGGCCGGGTTTCGCCGCACACACGTCGGTTTTGTAATGCAGAATTTCGGGCTCATCCCCTACCTCACGGCATTGCAAAATGTCATGACCCCCCTGTCCCTCCAAAACATGGATGCGGATGCTCAGAGACAGCGGGCAAGTGACCTTTTGGAAAGCGTGGGGCTTAAAAATCGCATCAATCATTTTCCGCGGGAATTATCAGCCGGTCAACAGCAGCGGGTGGCAATTGCCAGGGCGATGGCAAACAGCCCCTCAATGATACTTGCTGATGAACCCACGGGAAACCTTGACCCCGCACTAGCGCATGAAATCCTTGATCTGCTTAAGACCCTCAATACTGAGAAGGGAATTACGGTCATTATGGTCACCCATAGCCCTCAAGCAGCAGATTACGGAACATTGAGAATACACCTGAAGAAAGGGAAACTTATTCCAGGCAATAATATCCCGGAGATATATCATGCTTGAAATTACAAAAAAGACATTAACCCTTGAGCCCCAGGAAGTTATGGAACTTGAGCGCATCATCACTGATGAAGACCGGGAAGGCGCATTCCAGTTTCTCAAGAAAAATATTTACCAGCAGTTCACGCTATCACAGGAAAGCCGGCTGAAATCGCATCTTGATGGGTGCAGTGACCCTGCCGGTTCATTTTCCCAGGGACAGGCAACAAAAAATAATCTACTGTAAAAACCTAGCACCATGTGCAGTGGTTATATGCTTTTTGATTTCAGTCATATGAGATATTTTAAGAAGTTGTTATTAAAGCTGGATATGTTAATAGCCCGCTATTTTTCCTGTACATGCCGCGGAAAAATCAGAAACAGGGGTTATTTATATTCAAATAAAAAGGGGAAGCGTTATGGAAAATATTACCAAGGATAAATCAACCAACATGAAAATTACAATAATCGGCGTTGTTCCACCCTGCCCGCGTTGCAAGCTGATTCATGATTTAACCGTTGAAGCGGTCAGCGAACTTGGCGCACAGGCTGAGATACGGAAAATAGCCTATGATTCTGATGAAGCGAAACAGTACGGCAGAGTCGGAACCGCGCATGATATTGCCGAATGGGCGCAGATGAAAATTGACTGGAGTAAAATCTGGGACATTGCTGCTGAAGGATGGTCACCGGAGCTCGATAATCTGATGATGCCGTGTAAAGAACGCGCAGGTGTTGAGGGCTGGCTTATGACGCCGGTGCTGTTACTTGACGATAAGGTTTTGGTTATGGGCTATGTTCCAGATAAAGACTATATTAAAGCTGCTATCAGCAAACACTTCACGCAAGGAGAGACTGAGATATGAAGATAGAAATATTAGGAACCGGCTGCCCAAAATGCAAAAAGCTTTTTGAGAATGCACAGGAGGCGGTGAAAAATCTTGGAACCAGCGCCGAAGTTGTAAAAGTCGAAGATATCCAGCAGATTATGAATGCCGGGGTTATGATAACGCCGGCCATATCTGTTGATGGAGAAGTAAAATCTGCTGGAAAAGTTTTGAGCGTAGATGAAATAAAGAAAATTATCAGTTAAAATAAAAACAAGGAGATTAACCATGTCGGAAGAATGCTGTTCACCAGCAGAAATTTTAATTTTTACCTGCTCCGGCTCTTCAAACGTTGGCCAGGTTGCCAACCAGGCAGCAGTTGATCTGCAGCAGGAAGGTATAGGCAAAATGCTCTGCCTGGCTGGCATTGGCGGTCACGTATCAGGCATGATCGCCTCGGCACAGGCAGGTAAACGATTGGTCGGGATCGACGGCTGTCCGGTTGCCTGCACAAAGAAGACCATGGAGCATGCAGGCATTGCTCTCACCGATTATGTACTGATCACAGAACTGGGATTTGAAAAGGCTCCCCATACGGGAGCTGTCAACAGAGAAGCCGTGCAAAAAGTCAAAGAAGCGGTAAAAAGTAAAATAATAAAACCAATCAGGATAGAGGTGAAATAATGATGAGAATAACGCTTTCAATTCTATTTTCAATGCTCGCCAGCTTGCTGTTTATAGATGCGGGGTCTGCCGGGGAAGGAGCGAAACCACAGCAAACCCCTGGCAAGAATGCTTCACACCATATTACCGCCTATTACTTTCATGGAAACTTTCGCTGTTATAACTGTTTCACTATCGAGCAGTTCTCCCGGGAGGCAATTGAAAAATATTTCCCGGAGCAGCTCAAATCCGGAAAGCTGGTCTTTGAAGTCATAAATACTGACGAGCCTGAAAACGAGCATTTCATTAAAGACTATCAGCTCTACACCAAATCACTTGTTGTCGCGGAATTCAAGGATGGGAAACAGCTCAGGTGGACAAACCTCCCCAAAGTCTGGGATTACATTAAAGACCGCGATGCCTTTTATAATTATGTAAGAGCTGAAATTCAAAAGTGTTTGGAAAAGCTGTAATGGAACTGTTTTCATTCCCGCTCTTATCAGCCCTGTGGCTGGGCATTCTGACATCGGTAAACCCCTGCCCCCTTGCTTCAAACATTGCCGCGGTATCATTCATCATGAAGCGGATCGACCGGACCTCTACCGTCATTGCGTCGGGAATGCTGTACACGCTGGGGAGAACCGCAGGCTATACAGGGCTGGGCATACTGGTGACATCATCGCTTTTGAACATTCCGCAGACCGCACATTTTCTCCAGAAAAACATGAACCAGATGCTCGGCCCAATACTGATAATTACGGGGTTGTTCCTTATGGGCCTGTTTAAATTCCCCGTTTTAGCCTCTCCGTTTTCAGGAAAAATGGCAGGCCGATTAAACAAGCTCGGCACGCTGGGAGCCTTTCCGTTGGGAATCCTGTTTGCCCTGTCGTTCTGCCCTTCCTCGGCAGCGCTTTTTTTCGGCAGCCTCATACCCCTGACGCTGAAGAATGAGTCACCGATTCTCTTCCCCTGTCTCTATGGCATCGGCACCGGGCTTCCGGTGCTGCTGTTTGCCGTGGCCATTGCCTTCGGGGTGAAGAATATCAGCGCCCTGTTTCACCGGGTCACAGCACTTGAATTCTGGACCAGAAAAGTAACCGGCGTGATATTTATCCTGATAGGAATATATTACGTATTGGCCCATATTTTTTATATCCAGCTATTATAACCAGGTGGTTTTAAACTTTTCACCTTCCACGTTACATTATTTGCCGAGTTGTCATGAAGTTTAAACCTGAATTACGAGCAAAGATAGATAAACACGGCAGTCTGGTTCTGCCGCCGGAAATAGTAAAGCGATATGGATTGAAACCCGGAGACACGCTGCCGGTGAGTGAAAGAGGGAATGAATTACGCATCCGCCAGCCTGTTACGCTCCTAAAAAAGCTTTACATTGAACCGACCAACCAGTGCAATCTCTCCTGCCGCACCTGTATCCGCAATACCTGGGATGAACCTCTGGGGCAGATGGAAAGCATCACCTTCGAGAAAATAATCAATAGCCTTAAAGAGATGTCTCCCCTGCCAACAGTCATATTCGGCGGTTTTGGCGAGCCCTTGCATCACCCGGATATTGCAGGTATGGTAGCCAAAGTAAAGTCTATCGGTGCCCCGGTAGAATTGATTACCAATGGGACGCTACTGAACGAAAAGCTCTCACGCGACCTTATGGCCGCAGGGATAGATGTATTATGGCTGTCTCTTGACGGTGCAACACCTGAAAGCTATGCAGATGTGCGTCTTGGAGCCCTGCTGCCGGAAGTGATTGCAAATGTCAGTCGCATGCGATACAGCAGCTGGGCCTATGAGTACCCCCAGTTTCACCTTGGGATTATCTTTGTTGCCATGAAACGAAACATTGATGACCTGCCTGAAGTAGTGCGGATAGGCACGCAGCTCAAAGCTGACCGTTACATTGTAACGAATGTTTTTCCCTACACTGCAGAGCTGGTAAAAGAGATGTTGTATGAAAATGTTTTGGGCGAATCCACTGCTGAATCCTCACCATGGTCTCCCCATCTCAATATTTCAAAAATAGATATGAATGATGATACTCGAGAAGCACTCTATCGTATTATTCGTGGGTTCCGGCTTGGAAATTACTCCCGCGATGACAGCATGAATATAAGTAATTATTGCCCATTCATCGAAAAAGGAGCTGCTGCAATCGCCTGGGATGGTAATCTCAGTCCGTGCTTAGCGCTTATGCATTCTCACCGGAGCTATCTTCATGACCGCACGCGTTTAACGCGGAAACACATCATTGGTAACATCAATAATGATACGTTATCTAACTTATGGATCGCACCTGATTATATTGAGCTGCGAACGCGCGTCCAGGATTTTGACTTTTCCCCGTGTTTCTTGTGCGGTGGCTGTCACCTATCTGAGGCAAATGAAGAAGACTGTTTTGGCAATGAGTTTCCGACCTGCGGCGGCTGCCTGTGGGCACAGGGTATTGTTCAGTGTCCATAATAAAAAAGGGTTCTAGGATTCGAGGGTTCAAGGGGCCGAGTCTTTAAAATTTCACTTGATCATATAAACCTTTGACCACTGCATTATCTATGAAACTAAAACCCGACTCCTACGCGCATGTTGACGACGAGGGCCGCCTCATAATCCCTGCTGAAACAGCTTCCCGCCTCGGGCTGCAGCCGGGCGCGGTGGTGCCGTTTGCTGAAGAAGCGCATAACCTGCTTCTGCGCCTTCCGCCGACACATCTGAAAAAGGTGTATCTTGAAGTGACCAACCGCTGCAACCTTGACTGCCGCATGTGCATACGCAGGACCTGGGATGAACCAGTGGGTCAGATGGCGCATAACACCTTCAAGAGCGTCATCGCTGGATTGCAGGCTTTTTCTCCTCCCCCGGCAATTTTCTTCGGCGGATTCGGCGAGCCGCTGTCCCACCCTGATATTGCTGACATGGTCGCGGAAGCAAAAAAACTTAAATCCCCGGTTGAACTGATTAGCAACGCAATGCTTCTTTCCGCTGAGCTGGCTAAGCGCCTGACAGCAGCACGGCTCGATGTGCTGTGG
>Ga0209777_10003269_pt1 | contig 20280 bp, 33 predicted proteins | sample FrelakmetHBP12HB_FD_187147 | JGI IMG/M metagenome (GOLD analysis project Ga0209777, IMG submission 187147) | Freshwater lake sediment microbial communities from the University of Notre Dame, USA, for methane emissions studies -HBP12 HB (SPAdes)... | ecosystem: Environmental > Aquatic >...
ATCGGAGAACTGCATCATCAGGTTACGCATCCAGCCTATAAAATGCTCATAGTAGTCGGCGTCGGTACTCAGCACCATTTGGGGGATATCCTGATCTAAGTCCTCAGTGACCATTTCATGGTTAGCCGAGGATAGTTGGTATCCGAAGGCATCGCAGAAATCCCTGATTTGTTGGCCCGTAAATATCATTCCCTTCTTCATATCCAGTAGCCTGAAGCAAATCGAGTGTATCGTGGAGAAGTACGGGAAATCCTCTTTTATATAGGTCTTGAACTTGGCCAATGCCCGATCTCGGGCTTCATTTGCCGCAGCACGGGTAAATGAGGTATAGATGATCTCATGCGGGGCTACACCATCGGTAATCTCATCCTGCACTCGGGAGATCAAATAGGTGGTTTTTCCGGTTCCGGGTGGGCCATAGACTTTAGTTATGTGGGGCATCTGTTACCTCGATATAAGATACATTAGGGCATACCCGATGCAAAATCCGCCAAGTGCGCTAATGAGTATAATCAGGAACACGCGCCTGGTACTTATCAAAATCCCTCCGGCACAACCACTGGTTCCTCCAGCTTGACAGTGCCATTGGCCAGACCATCCAGATAGTTCACCAGGTCATTACCTGCCAGCTTATTCTTAATCATGTGGTCCATAATTTGTTGCTTCTGGTTATCCGACCACGGGGACTGTTTCATGGTTTGCTTCATAAAGGCATAGTATAATATCACCTGCTCATCGGAGATAAATCCCCAATCTTCCCTTGCTAACCTTAAGAGGTTTTGTTTGGCGATTGTGCTTTCGCGCTCCTGTAAATCCGGTAGATGCTTACCCAATAGTTTAGCCAATGCCTCCTTGACTATTCCAATTCTTGAGGTCACAACCTCACCATCAATATCCCTATGGACTTCATATTTATGGCTTCTTCTATCCATAAGTCCATTTCTTCGTCAATTCCAATTAGTATCCGTTTCTTCTGTTTTGACACCTGCTCTATACCCCCTGTTGTAGTACAACGCTGTCCGGGAACCCTACAACACAGCTTCGATTGTCTTTATATAGTAGTTTTTCGGGGTCAGCAAAAGTCGTTTTTGTAAAATGACCTTTTCTGACTTACAACGCTACAACATGACAACTTCACAACATCACCATAGGCTACGCTCAATTATTATCTCCTTATTAACCACTACGTTGTAGTGTGATTGTTTTGATGTACGGTAGTAGCAATATTGCTAGGTCTTTAATAGTGATTAGGTAAATCCTACTATGTATTTTTAATAGAAACGTCCCCTTTAACAGCCAACGCTTCTTTAATAGCCTTTAACTCAAGGAGAAACTTGACGGTTCGCGGAATAAGATACTGGTCACTAATGTCCATGAACCATTTATCATGGTCGCAAGCCGACTGCAAACGGTTGATGCAGGATTGAAGCTCCCGGGTTGGGTCGTACTTGTCACTTCCCATTTAATTCCTCACTTTTAAGCCCGGTATGATTTCATTACGGTAGTAATCCCTGAAATCTCGATATAGTTCGGCATCGCTCATTTGTTCTCGATGGTTAATCGCATACTTGGGAGCATGGCGATATTCCTCAGTTTCACCGGTAAGTTTACCCAAAAAGACGATCAACCAAATAGGCATCATCGCCACCGCTAATTTATCCGGGATACACAGGCGGCTAACTTCTGAATGGTACCTTTTGGCAATGGAACTGGAATGATACAGGCATAGCTCAAAATAATGCGGAATGAACCAACCTGTGCTATCTATGGTATTATCAAGGTGATTAAATGCCCACTCTGCCGCCCAAATTGGATGCCTTTCCCCTTCTTTACCATCTAAATTTGGCCTACCCCAATATCCCCAGTCGTGGATAACAATACAAATGGCCTCTTTGGGATTAGGTAATTTATGGTATAACTTAACCCATGCCAAACCAACAAATAATGGGTGTAGAATAAATTGGTGATTACCGAACAATAGTGTTTTAGTGCCGATTTGCATTCTCGCACTCCTTGCATTTCCAGCACTGTTCCCGATATACCACACTTCCGAGCGATGTGTCCACCCCGTGACCTTTCAAACAGATTACTCCTTCACGCCCGGGTGGAATTTGTGCCCGGACCTGAAATCCCTTTGTGCGGTGTGGGTCAAAGTAGACCGTGTTATTCCTGTGTCCAGCGGTCATCATCACCTGGTTGCAATCGGCACAGCAATCCACGCTTCCAATCTCAGTGCTGAGTAATTCAACATGCACATGGGTAGGATTAGTGAAGCGCGGAACCGGATTGTCAAACTTGGCTCCGCACCGAGTACACGTTTTCAGCTTTGGTTTTCTAACCATAGTTCGCTCCTGTTTAATCTCATCCGTGGCAGCACCATCACTATCCAGATAGCTTATCACCTGCCCCTCCTTTCAACGGTTTTGAGTGCCCATCTAAGTAATAGGACTACCAATACCGCACATGCCGCTATTCCAAATGCCGGAGGCCATGCAGATAATGGTATTTGTAATGCCTGTGGAATTACCACAAAGCAAAGGGCGTATACCACAAAGGCGGCGAATGCAGCCGATAAAGTACCAATAATAATATATGCCAGCACTCTTTTCATGGCTACTCCTTAAAATTAATGAGCCTCCCATCCAAATGTGCCCGGAACGGAACACTTAGCACGATTACATCGGGTATCAATCCACCGGAGATGGTCGGATACCCGCGGATTACATAGCTGGCTGTACCGCGAATTTCATCACCCACGGTATCAAATGCGGAAATCTCAATTTTGGGTACGAGTGCCTTTTTAATAGCTTCCAATGCCTGTATTGTCGCCATATATCCTCCTTAAAAGTCCGCCGGTACTACGATCTGTTCCTCACCGAATAACTTGTGCCGACAGATATCCCAATAATTGCAAGCCTTTGGCCCGCACCAGTACGAGTGCATCCCGGTAGGAAGAAAGATGCCGTTCTGGATTTGCGACCAGACTTGTACCAGCACATCACCCAACCATTGGATATCCGCCCGGGTACGAGTGACTGGCCAGACCTTGATCTCTGACTCCTTCTTGATCACCGCCTGGTGTAGCTCAAACTGGACCTCATCAAAACCACAGGTGAGTGCGTAGAACGTGGATTGATACTCCTTAGCCATTTCTTGATCATTGGTCAATTTCTCAGAGGTCTTATGGTCTATAATGGTACGCTCCCAGGTGATCACATCCACCTTGGCGACCAGCGGTATTCCCTTGTGCGTGACCCGCTTCCAGACCTCTATCTCTTTAGCGGCAACTTTCGGCACATACTGGTTGTAGTATAGGCCGACCACAGTTTCTCCACCAGCTCTAATCTGTTCTGGAGTCTGATCACCGAAGTCAATGGCTCGGGCCTCCACGATCTTACCATCATCATCGGTGGACTTATGCTCGACGGAGTGCTTCCAGGTCTGGTTATAAATCCCCACCGTTTTCTCTAAGGTACATGGAGTCTGAAAGATGGCTTTCTCTGCCAATGCACTACCGACTGCGTTATGATACGCGGCACCACGGATTAAGTCACCGGTAAGTATGCCGGGTATCTTGTCCACATAGCGACACTTAAAGGCAAACCCACACCGCATATAGGCAGACATGGAGGAGTATGACAAGTTGTTAATCATTTGGTCTCCTCGGCTAAACACTTGGCTATAAACTGCAAATTCTCATAGCTTAATACACCATCAATGAGAATATGGTCATTGGGATAATCTGAGGCATAAGTATCCGTTTCGTTAAGATGTTCCACAATCTTGAGTATAATTTCAGCCCTGGTCATTGCTTTAACTCCTCGATCATCTTGATCTCAGCCGGAGCACCCGAGACACATTGGCTTCTAACCGGACATGGTGCGGTGAATTGATCACACTTCTCGGACCATGCCCCGTAACATGCGGGCATCAAATAAAGGGTATCTTTGGATACCCTGACAAAATATCGCGGAACGGTCCACTTTTCAGAAGTCATCTGGCACATAAACCTCGGTGCTGACGATCTCAGCCTTAATACCCTGGAGTTCCAGTACCACTTCAACCGGTAGTCGCTCATGCTTGGGCTTGGGGGCATCAAGCTCCGCCAACATCTTCTCGATCTCGGCATCGCTGTATCCTAGCACATTCCATTGCTCTGCCATTGACTCATGCTTTGGTCTCGGTGGTAGCCCATCCTCTTTCTTCTTCTCCGGTTTATCCTCAGACTTTTTCTTCGGTTCCTTCTTGGGTTCCTCCACCGGGTGCTTGATATACCTATTGCTAAGTTCACACTTTTCCGGGTCACCCGGAAACATACAGGCTGCGTTGGTTAATTGACACAGGTTGAGTATTCCACCAAAACTTTCACAATCGTTGAGGGCGATAGCCTTCTTCATCTAAAAATCCGCAGGGACTTCAGGTACCGGTTCTTCCTCCGGCTTGATGCTTTGAGCATGGGCCTCACTTTCAAGGAATGATAATGGAAGTCCCCATAAGTCTTTGGCAGTATCACTTTCCCCGGTGGAATGATTTAACCTGAATGAGTGCTTGATACCGCCCCATTTTAAGATATATGAGGACCATAAACTTTCAGAGGTAATCTTGATATTTTCCTTCTTCAATGTTGCCAATAGGGGTGTGCTACGGAAAAATTTATAGGTGATGGACTTTTCATCACCACTCTTAATGTCACGCACAAGATGGCACCCGGCCATTAAATCTTCATAGTACGTGGCCTCTTTTCGGCGCTCTAGCCAAGCGAATATGGCGATCTTCAACTGTTGTTCGGAGGAGGCATCCTGTGGTGCTTCCAGCTTCTCCGACTTACCCAGAAGCTCATTTACGATGTCCTCCCACTCTTTGGGGATGATTGGAATGAAGTTTAGCTCTGAGGTGACGATGTTCTTGAACCGGCCCGACATCATAATGTCAGGCAGGGCTAAATGCAGGTCTTTACCATTTACATTCCAGATATACTTTGCCGGATGGGTTTGTATCAAGCGGGGTTTGCCCAGGACCAGCTCCCGGCTCATCATGCTTGCATTAATACTGGTATCAACTTCGCCCAAATAACCTCGGCACTCGTCAAGGGTTTTGGCAATGTTGATGTCGTTACGTGCCGCAGCAGCGGATATCTTTTCACCAGCGTAATACAATTTACGTGCATGAGACACCTTCTTGACGGTATTGGCATAATATTCAATATCCAAAGATGTCGCACAGTTGCCAATTAATTGGCTAAGATAGGCGGCTCCTCCAACTGAGTCCATTCTACCCTGCCGCGTTAATTCGGTAGCAATGGAGATTTGGTTCAACTCTATCCCGTGGGACTTAAGGGATAGCATTGCACCAAATAGCCATTTGTGCCTTTCAGTATAAAAATCGGCGGGCGATAGCTGTGGTATTTTAGCTATCGCCTCGCCGTCTATTAAGACCGAGCCGAGGACGTTTTCCTCCGCAATGAGGTTAAAGGGGGGCTTTATTTCAGCCATGACATATCTCGGCTAGAAAGTGGTCGGGACTTGTTTGGCTGCCAATAATTGATCTGCTTCTTCCGTCATCTCCTTCAGTTTATTCTTCGGGATATCCACAGACTTCGTGTAACCACGATCACCCACGAACTTCTTAGCATCGTCCAGGGACATAGCAAGGTTAGCTTTTCCGGTGAGCTTTCCGAAGAAAGTGGCGATCATCTGTTTTTGCTCATCGGCACTGGCAAAGGCACCCTCATCTGTAAGTTGAGCTTGTGCTGCCGCAGGCGCTGGAGCCGGGGCTGTGCCCGCCTTCTTTTCTACCAACTTCTGTATCATATCTTCGGCAACCGACAGCATTTTGTTCAGGTCAGTTTCGCTTAGATCGGCTAAGGAGTCGGGCACCGGCACTCTATCCTTAAATGTTTCCTTGATGATCTTCTTACGGTCATCCTGATTAATGCCCAAATCAGTCATAAACCGGTTATGGACCAGCACTCTGAGCCGCTTCAATTTCTCGGTCTGCTCCGCGATAGCATCAGCAGGTGGAACCGTTGCAGCCGGGACAGCACTCGGGGTAGCCGAGGCAGGTGCCGGTGTGGACGCAATAGGGATTGTCGGGCCGGGTTGCCCAGCGGCTGGCTGTTGTGGTTTTGGGGATGCAGCGGGTGCCGGAGTTGGTTTTACCGCGGCCGCTGCCGGTTTCTGTTGCGCCGGTTGTTGCTTGGCAGGACCAACCTGAGTAGCCGGGGGTGTCAATGTTCGACTCTTACCGGTCTTGGACCAATAAGCGATAATTTCCGCGATTACGCCTTGATCAGCATGGTGTAAGATACCATTGCGTTGCGCTTTGGTGACCGCTTTCACAAAAGCGTGTTCATCCATGCGATCACGAACGGGCATATTTCCGGAACCTACCACGTACTTGCACTGGCGTCCCACACCCAGCAATGTGACTTGGGTGGCCGTGTTCTTGACTCGTACCACGGCGAAGATGTAGTCCGGGTCGTTGTCCTTGTCTATCCGGTAATCCGAGAGCACTTCCATATTGCGGACTTTATTCGCCAGCTCATAAGAGCCTTCCGCAGAAATCCCGATGATTTCCTTTGCTCCCTGATTAGTCTTGATGGTATAGCGGTAAATGAATACATCCGAACCCAACCCGGTGGTCATGGATTGAATAATGGCGGCATCATCCATTGCTTCAATCTGCTCGGTGACTTCCGATGGAATTTCTTTTGCCGCAGTCATTTCACCGGTAGTTTGATCTACCTCATAAAATCCTGGCATTTAGTCCTCCTCTAACTTTTCTTTGCCGCGTTAAGTTGTTCTTCAATGGTGGACTGGTGGGGGGTAATTTTGGCATCACCACTCCGATATTTTGATGCCCGCTGCTTGGTCGGCACTTTCCCAATATCAATGGACGGAATGTTGCTGGGTTTGACCTTAGATATCTTCTCCACCCAATCCGATACCGTTTCCAATAAACAGCCCGGACACATTTCACCATTGAGTTCAAGTCCGGGCCTGGGTTCCTCATTTTCGGCATCGCATAGATATAAGGCTTCCAGATCAATTACCACCATGTCGGAACTAGCCACCGGGTTTGACTTGATCACGGATTTACCACATTTTAGACAGACATCCACAGTTAGCGCCATATCATAATCCTCCCTTAAGAATATTACGCCAGATTTACCCCGGAGCCAGATGAGCTACCAGCTCCGGGGAAAGGAGAGAACATCCGGTGGTGGGGAGTTCAACTATAACGCCGCCCGAGCTGGACGACCACAAGTCCATGTCACCCCACATACTTGCGACCATTGCGGCTCGGAGTCTGTGTTCACTCACCGCGGTAACAAGCACTCGGCACACAACGCCTTACACCCAACCTGATTGGTGCTCACCGGAAATCTAAAACGGGATATCACCAGGGATTGGCCGCTTAAAGATAAGTTTCCAGACCAACTTATGATCAACATTCGAGGCTGTTGACCCAGATGGACCGGCCCAAACCAGTTCCCATCCGTCTGAACCATAGGTATTTAATACTTTCGCCAACTGTTCATCGTTTGCCTCGGTAGTTGCTACCTCATATTCCCACTTCATTAATCCGTCTCACTTTCCGATTGATCGGATGGGGCGACCACTGTGGCTACAACAGTTCCGGCAGAAACAGCAGGTGCCGTCACCGGATTTTTTGCAGCCGCTTCTGCCAATGCTTGTCTATGGAAACGCTCTCTTTCTCGGTATAGACTATGGTTAGGTCCGGGCATGAATTTGAACTCCGTATCATACGCAATATAGGGCAACTCGTCACCCTCCTGAATACCGTTGATCTCAATGAAGCGCGGAGTCAATGCCACCATCAGCGACCCACCAATCTTATGTACCTTTCTCAGACCCGCTTCCAGACCGTTAGTAGGACTCATGTTTAACCCCCACGCATGGTATTCCAATTTGATTTAGCAATGTTTAACAGCTACGCATATAAGTATAACATTTCCAGCGTGGAAGTCAATGCGTACCTGAAATAGATAGTGGCGCTGTGCGGTAGTACCCTCAGCTTTGAATGACAGGTCCGCAACTGGACCTCGATGGAAGCATAGATCACTTGACACAACTCAGAATAGCTGTTAATATTATAATGTCGTTAAAAACGCAATATAAATGCACCCTATTCTAGGAGGGACGATGCTCAAAATAGCCCAAAGTCACCAGTGTTCCATCTGCGGCTATAACTTTATGAGCCGGGGAACCAACGTCATGTATTGCCCCGCGTGTCGCCAGAAGAAGTTTCACCCGAAGAAGCCGGAGGAGACACGTACCTGCTTGCGCTGTAAGGCAGAATATACCACCACCCAACCCCGGTCTAAATTCTGCGGGAACAACTGTCGCATGTATTGGCACATCGAGCTTGAAAACGAGGGAGCAGAGCTATCCGAACGGTCCAAATACGAACTGCTTAATGCGGCTAATTTCAGGTGTCAAGGGTGTGGTGCCGACATTGGTTTACAATTCCATATCTCTAATGGCAAATGGACCGTAGTGTGTAAACATTGCCATGCCAATCAACACGAAGAGGAGGCTGCTTGTGCCAAAGTCAATTGAGGAACAGTTAGCCATTCTGGAGAATGATCTGAGACGGAAATCCACCGATACCCAGTCCACGTACAAGTGCATCGCCAAGAAATTTCTTGGTGAGTCGGGGGACTTCTCCCGGTTTGGAATGATGAAGTGGTTGGATGAGTGTGGATACGGCGATAACTCGCTGCGCTCGGCATACTACGTGCTAAAGCGGTTATGTAAAGCACTGGAGGTTAAATTCCCCCTTGATAGCGATGATTTGGCTCCAATCCCGGACGAAGATACCATCTTCACACCCACGATGCTTCCGGCCGATGTTAGGACACTGATACGCTTCTGGAAACAGATACCCGGTAAGTACAATACCTCGCTGGCCTTTATCTCTACGGTATTCGGAACCAGGGCTGACGAAATGACCGACATCGAGTTAAAGAAATCCTCACTTATAGTTACCGTAGCCAAACGTAAGGCGCATGTGACCCGCGAGCATGATATCCCGGAGGAATACCTGAAGTATATCTCAGGCTATGTACCCATGAGTGAGTCATCGGTAAGGTATAAGTTTTGGCAAGTCACCAGATATGCGGAAGTAAAGAGGGTGGATGGACAGAATTGGCACTCTATCCGTAGAGCGTTGGGCACCGCATTCAAAGATGCCCGGATAGACGAAGCCTTATATAAGAGGTTTATGCGATGGGCACCGGACCGGGAGAATATGGCCTCAGTCTATACCCACCATCCGTTTAATGAGATTAACGGAATATTGCTTGGACAGAGGTTGGACTATCCAGAGGGGGATAAGCCGCCGAAGATGATCGAGCACCCGTTTCTGAAGGAATGGAGATAGCCGGGGGGGCCGACGTGAGAAGTCGGACTACACGCCTAAAGTCCGTGGTAGGAGCCGGACTCCCCCCTTTACGTATTGAGTTAAAAATTAGAGGCATGAGGCGGCCGGGGTGATAGGTTCTATGCATCCCGCGGTGTGCGGGGTAGGTAGTTGCCATCCCCGGCCGTTTGGTCTCGCGCCTGTCGGGGGTTTTAGTACCCCTCGGAGGACTTACCTCGGCCGCCTCATACCACCAATATCATTTTAACGTATGGCTGGCCGTGTGGTACAAGCACCGTTGTATACCGCATACTCCCAGGCTCTGGGGCAGGATTTCTCCCCCTTGCGGTCGGCTATCTTTGCCACTGATAAAGCCCATAGCCCTGCCATTCACTTTGTCTGGCCCCGAAGATACCCTCGGAGACAGGCAAAATGAAGCCTCGGATTTCTCCGAGGCCTCGGAAATACAGCAGGCCACCGAATAGGTTAACTTGCCTGAGTAGGGGCAGCGGCAGCGGGAGCCGCGGGCGCGGGTGTTTCCGCGGGAGGGGCAGCCGGGGTTTCCACCTTGCGGGCTGCTTCCATCTTGGAGACGGCATCTTTGACCAGCATTTCGGTCATATCCGTGAAGATCAGGGTAACCTCATCAGGATGGTATCGGGTGATGATATCGGAGGCCGCAATACCCTTCTTGCTGATGTCCCAACACCGGTCAGCTTCGGAAAGCTGGGTGCCAGGCTGCTTGAGGTTACGGACAGCATCCTTGATGGACTCGTACTTCTGGCCAGCCACTACGAACCGTTCGATACCGCCCATTGCGATACCGATTTTATTGATGGTGATTTTGCCGGAGTCGGTCGTCGGAGTGGCCCTCTTGCCGGTCTCGCCAGTTGCTCCCGGGGCCTTGGCCTTTTTCTCAGCCATGTAGGAAACCACGTACCCGGTGCCGTCCTCTTTCGGGACGAGCTGGAGCTTGGGCAGTTTCTGCCATGCCAGGTTGGTCATAGCGCCCTTCGCGCACTCGGCGATGACGGTAAACTCCACCGACTCCTTCTCTTTCTTGACCGCATCGGTCCGGGCCATGAGTTGGGCCGAGATAGCAGCCACCTGGGATGAGAGTGACGCCAGTTCTTGAGGAGTCAAGTCCTCAATCTTTTTGCCGAATAAACTCGTATCTATTGCCACGTTAATCCTCCTTGTAATTTCTCGATCCGTGCAGTGTATATTCTGCCGGACTAATTACCGAATTATAGATTGGAGAATTATTCGGCGGCCTGCTATATTCAATTGTAAACGTGCTATTAGAATAATGTCAAGTGTTCGATACTCTCATTATAGCACCGATTTCGGCAATGTCAAGACCGCCACCGCTTAATTTGTTTTGTGCTTGTCTTGACTCTCTAAAATCAAGTGATAGAATGAAAGTGTGCGAATGAATAACGATTGATCAATTTTCATTCGCCGATAACTCATTTTACCACGGATTTATACATAGTCAATATCGCCACGAAAAAAATTTTTTGAAAAATTTGTTTTTGGCCGGGAGCGTGGGCCAGCTTGTCTTTAATTACTATTAAAGGCAACCCTAGTATAGCCACAAAAATAGAAACGCGGAAAATAGGAATAAAGGGGGTGTACGGATGACTAAAGCGGAGATCAGGGAAAGGCTCATGGAGCTAAAGAACGCGGCCGGGGCATTGGAGCTTGCCGACGAGAATAGCGCCGCAGCGGGTGACATTGAGGCTGAAATAGCCAACATCATAGACGAAATCTCCTCACTAGGGACGGATGTGCGGAATGATATCGTCGAGGGTGCCAGGAAAACAGAGCAGGAATTCCAATTCCCGGATGATGCCGGTGGGCCACCATACGCTAGTTCCGACCTGGCGGATTAACCATTGCTGTCAGGGTTAAAGCCCCTGACAAGAACGGTTAATATGAGGAGGTGAACATGGGAAAACTAGCCGAAATGATCTCTTGCGCCAAGCAACGCTCACGGGGATTTGGCAAAGGCGAGTATTTTCACCCGCCGGAGTCCTCCAGTGTTGTGCGGGTGCGTAACGGTCAGTGGATGTGCGAGACCACAAAGTATCTGGACGCAAACCTAAAATCAGTGCGTCCCTACGTCTACTATGACCGCCGAGACTTCTCCAACGGAGTCGAAGTACCAGTACCTAAGGAAAAGCGCATCCGGAAACCAAGGCCAACGGTATTTCCCTGGCCAAATCTTGTTATCGGTAGACAAGAGGCCGGGATTATCCGTTCTGCTGTGGAGAAGTCCATAGTGGGTGTAGAGGGCGGTGGTGTAGCGGAAATTGGAGTTCAGGAATACGTAGCCGACAACATCCGGCGGGCGTTTATCTCCAAACTTGACGAATTGTATCCACGACAGTGAGGTGAACATGCCAGAACCCAAAGTCGTGCGGTCATTATGCTGGCAGTGTCCCAAATGTGGTTGGATGGAACCGTACTACGAAGGGGACGCTGCCCGCCTCTGGCCCAATAAAAAGCGGTGCCCCGAAGATAATTCGGTAATGCGGGTACATGAGGTACCGCAGGAGGAGCTATGAAGAGGAAAGAGGTGGTGTTCAAGTTACCGTATCATATGGTTCCCATGTGGGAACTGAGATTAAGGAATAACTAAGGAGGGAACATGCCTAGAGACGAAGCGGAATTCAAGGAACTCGCCCGGGTCAAGATATCCGAGAAAACGGATGCCATCATATCATCGGTCTGGGTGGACGGTAAGTGTACGGGATACAATGTCAACGATTTCATCCGTACCCCAAAGTACACTGGCCCGACACACGGCGTATTCGTCCCGATGCATAAGGTATCCGAGTTCAAAGGCATGATCATTGACCACATGATTGCGGTTGACATGCCCAAGGCTTAATCGCCTTACTAAGTCGGGCGTCTACCCGACTTGGCAAGTTGATTAGGTAAACAGGAGGTGGACATGAAGTGTATGAGGTGCGGCTATTGCTGTACCAACTACGATGTGATGATCGTGGATGACCCAAAAATAGGCTACGAAATGTCCAATGTAAAGTACAAACCCGGCGGGCAAAAGTGCCAGCACCTTAAGGGTGACAAGCCCGGTGAATACTCCTGTGGGATACATGGCAAACCTTGGTATAAAGAGACACCGTGCTATGACTTTACCCAGATCGAGCAATCTCCAGACGATCATTGCCGGATGGGTGACTTTGTACTTGGAGGTGCTAATGCCCATCCAATTTGACATCGGCTCCATAGACTACCGGAAAGCCCCAGAACCCACCCAGAATGAGATCATGTGGCATCTGGAGTACGGGCATATCTCCGGACTTGGTTTCCAGCACAAGTGTCCCTTTTGCCGCAGCACTAAGACCAACTGGATACGGAATATGTACCATCTATGCTTCGATTGTGAGATGGTATTCACCACGTGTGATGCGCTGCTGGAGGACTATCCCGAGTTATACGCCGAGAATTGTTTACCCGACGAGTTTTGACCTGTCAATAGTATGGATGGCTCACCAATAATCAAAATTGGTGGGCTATTCTTGCGCTTGACATGATATTAGGTAAGTGCTATACTAACATCGAGCGTTAGTAAATATAGCTTAGGAGAGAACTATGCTGTGTCCAAGATGCCACAGGGAGATCAAGGACGCTGGATGGAATATGCATCAAGGCATGTGTTCCGGTCCAGCTCCAGCCGTAAGACCGGCACCCGTGGCCTCACAGCCCGCCCCATCACCAACCCCAGCCCCGGTGCAACCCGAAGTTAAAGCGGTGAGCACCGACCTGGTGGCCCCCGTGACCGTGGTGGATATCCCCAAGGATGGAAACGGTAGCATCGAGGTATTCTATCCCGATGCTGACCCGTACTTTGTGGTACCACTGAACGTCTACAATGCCCTGATGGATGCGGACAAATTGAGCCACAAGAAACCGACCTGCGTACTGCTCACCGGTCACGCGGGCGGTGGGAAAACCAGTGTCGCCCTACAATTGGCGGCAAGAACCCAGTGGGATGGTAAACAACGTCCTGCGGTGGTGGCTGACTTCGGAGTGGTTCAAGAGCCACAACAACTATTCCAGACCACCCGGTTGATACAGGGCAAAGGTGAGTCAATGGTCACGGATACCCGAGAGTCGGGCTTCATTCGAGGCATTGAGACTCCGGGCTGCGTAGTGATCATGGACGAACTGACCAGAGTGGAGAATGAGCGTTGCCTGAACCCACTGATGCCCCTCCTTGATGGACGGCACAAGACGTGGATTGATGAGCTTCGGAGGCGTGTCCATGTCGCCCCGGGCGTCATTTTTGTAGCCACGATCAATGAAGGCTCGCTATTCTGTGGCATCACCAGTCTGGATGCGGCACTTAGAGATCGCTTCGGTGAAGTTTTCATGGACTATCTAAAGCCGGAGCAGGAGCTACTGGTCATCCAGAACAAAACCGGCGCACCCGAGTCCATCGCTAAATCGTTGGCGCAATTCGCCTTTGTAGTGAGGGACACCGATACAATCGAGCGCAAGGTATCCACCCGGCAATTGCTCAGGGCGGCGGAATACTACATGGTAGGAGCACCGCTCTGGCACGCGGTAGAAATTAGCCTCGGCAACTATAACGACAAGAAGTGGCGCCAAGAGGTCATGCAAATCTTCTCCCTCAATATCTTCGATGAGACGGAGTTGAAGAAGTGGCAGCAGCGCCGCGATAGTGACGACTCATTCGTGCAATTCTAAGGAGGTTGTAGAATGGCAGAGTTTACTAAGGAAGAAATCACCATGCTATCTGAATTACTTACCACACCGGGTTATCCTGAGGAGCAGGCTCGCATGGCCGCGGGTATTCTGGAAAAGATAGGAGTACCCGCTCAGGCTGTAAAGAACCTGGACGGTGATAATTGGATAGTGGCGATCTAAGGGGCGATTAGCCCCTTTGTCCAGCGGCATACCGTGACAGGACTTGGAAGCCGTCCACCCTATATGGTGTTCACGCGCTATGGGGTGCACGGTGGACGAGCAAGGATATGCCGCTGGCCAAAGCGGTTAATCAAAGGAGTTAATCCGATGACTACACAACCAAAGGTCGAAACAAAAGATACCTCGCTATCAGGGCTATGGCGGGACAACAAAAGCAAGGATGCCGGAATTGATCTAGCCTCCGTGCTTGATGGTTGTCGCATCCTGGCTCAAAGTCTAGTCCACGATGTGGAGGTGACTTTCGCCGGGGTAGACACCGCCATGACTAATCGCAAGCGGATACTCCTTACCGCAAAATACGTGCAAACCGCCCATCCCGTCCCCGGGGACAATGTGGATATCGTCCTCGGCCAGACGGTGCATGAGATCGGCCACGTGCTATTCTCTGAGGACAAAAACGCCTACTTGCTGGCCCAGAGATCGGCAAACAACGTCCAATTCGGTGACTACCGCATCTTCAAGAATTTGGTGGAAGTCATGGAAGATGCCTATATCAACCACATTATGACGGGTTATCCCGGCTATCGAGATTACCTGATGCGAGAGCGTCGAGCAATGCTCGGTAAATTTGACATCACCGCGACGCTTACCCCTCTTAAGGGCGAATGCGACCGCATAGATATCCTCAACGCCATTGTGCTTTTGGCACTCTATGGTGCACCCCTGCCGGTTGATATCCAACCCAATAACCTCAATATACTGGCCTCTTTATTGAACTGTATCACCAAAATGTGCACCAAGCAGATCAACAAAAATGCGGCAATATCGGATGCATGGGTCATCCTCCGGAAAGTTCCAGTCAAGATAAGTCATGAGGCTGACCCGCTGTTTAAGCAACCGAAACCACCCGAGCCTCCAAAGGCTGAACCTGAGCCGGGAGATAAATCGGAGTCATCCGAGCAGGAGTCCACTCAGGATAAAGAAGCCGAGGAAGAGGAAGAAGAGGAACGGGAAAAGGAGTTGGAAAATGAAGGCGAAAAAGAGTCTGCCGAGGCAAACGATGAACCGGATAATGAGCATACAGACGATGCCAATGATGTGGCTGAACCTGATCAAACTGCTGAGGTTAAGCCGGGTGCAGCCGATGATGAGACTGAACCGGAAAAGCAGACACCTGAGGATACCCATGATGGTGAGTCAGATGCTCCGAGCGATAAAGTAGAAGGTGATAAAACCGATGACCAAAAGACAGATGAACCCACAGAAGCGGGCAGCGCAGAAGGCAATGATGACGAAGGCGATGATGAGCCAGCAGAACCGGGGACCGGAACTGACGGAGGCGCTGGAGAACCTGAGAAAGAAGGCGATAAGTCAACCGAACCGACTGACGGAACTACTCCAGAACCCACTCCCGTCGAACCCGCCGATCAACGACCAGAATGGAAACCCATAAATCTGGCCGAATATCTGGACAACGCCATTGATATCAAGGACAAACTCGACCCGGTGACTGCAAATGAGGTAAAAGAAGCGGTCATCGAGAAGCGGAACGACCTTACTCAGTTGGTATCGCTCTTGGCAGGGCACTCGACTGACAAAATCGTGACCTATACGCCTGCCGAAGATGATACCCGCACATGTGCGGCCCGAGAGCAATCCTCTAATGCAGAGGAAGCTATCCGTAAGATATTCCAAGAGTATCGCCTCAAGAAAACGGCTGACTATCGCGGGTTAACTTACGGTCGCTTGTCCAAGTCTCGGCTGCATCGAGTCGCCTTCGGGGACAATCGCGTATTCCAGAGGCGAGAACGCCCGGAGGAGATTGATCTGGCAATTGAGCTAGACATGGACCTGTCCGGCTCCCAGATGCACGCCCGTCCCTTGATTGAGCAGATCGTGGTATCAATGGTAGATGCTATGAACAAAGAGAAGGTGGAGTTCACCGCGATCGGGTACTCCTGTGGGGCGCATGGAAAAGAAGGTACTTCAACGGTGCTAATTCCGCGTCTATATGACAAGGAAACAGGCAAGGTGAACCTAAATCTGGTCCGAGAGTGGGGAAGCACACCCAGCTATGAAGGACTTGCCGCAGGGATTGCCCAATTGATGCGCTTGTCCAACAAAAAGCAGAAGGTACTGCTCCACTTCACTGACGGTGTACCCAATTCCGCGAATAGCGGATATATTCCTGAAATGCTCGCATCGGCGAGGGAAAAGGGCATCATTGATATCCACTTCTGTATCTCGGGTGGATATTTTAGCAGCGCCGCTACGTTTAAGCAATTGTACGGCGAAGATGTCCGCATGATCAATTCCATTGATGATCTGCCCGCCATGATCGAGCAGGAATTGAGATCGAGGTTAAAGCTATGAAGATGACGGTTACAGTCCGACTCAACGGAACCAATGCTAATCCGTGGCACAAGTGGGGATTGAGCCAAAACCCATTCCCCGTGATCGGATTAGCCGAGTATGACCAACATTTGGACTCAATCCGCAAGCTCGGGGCTGACCCAATTCCCGATTGTGAGCATATCAAGAAGGTGTTAAAGGGCTGGTCACCCGAATTTGTTGACCTGTGTTGCCGGAACTTCAAGAAAGGTGAAATGACCAATTTTACGGTAACTTGGGAGGGATGAGCCGTGATACAGTGCGAATATTGCGGAAAACCCCATCATAATGCACGTTTTTGCTCCAAGAAGTGTAACGGAGTATGGATAACGGAGCATAGATATGTGTGGGGAACATGGCGATGGAGTGATGCTAGGTCAATTGATGTGCTCCCAAAAATAGATGAGCTTACCGAACTAATGGGAGCCATCCGTGGAATAGACCGAATAGTATAAGGAGGTGGCCAATGAAACAAAAGTTCTCCCTGGATGAAATCATGGAGAGTGGGAAAAAGGCAGTTGAAAGCACCGTAGCCGAGGGTCTATTGCCCCCACCCGGGGTGATCGCATGGAGTGATATAGCGGGAAAGGTGCCTCTTTGCACCAAGACTTTTCCAAGGCCGCTGTTCAAATCAATGGTTACGACATTCCTTCAAGTGGTGGACGCTTACGTGTTTGCCTATGTCACCGTTGGGTGTATAGCGATTGCCAGTGAAGAAAAATTGGCCAAGGCTGAAAAGGGGGAGCTGGATTTCAACGAACTACCTGAAGAGGACAAGGACGACGTAATCATTCTACATGTGGCAGATCGCACCGGTAACTCCCAATCATTTGTGGCAGTAATTGACAATATCAGGACGGTCCCGAAGATACGGGAATGGCGCCAAGTTAGCAATGTCACCGGGCGGCTATTCGTTAAAACGTGGTGAACGCGGGCAGACCGCGGCAAAAAATAGGATAAGGAGGACTACATTGGGAAAATCAGAAACAGGGGCGATACACGCGATACTCATGGCTGAGGTTATGAAAGCCAGAGATCAACTATCCGGGCAATCCGATAAGGTCCGGGAGACCATCAAGGGGCAGGTTATCAAAGACTTGGGGCTGACCGGGGTTTTCACTCGCCTGAAGAGGGTCACCGGTAATGACTATCCGCTGATATACGAGGATGACAGCGAGGTGGGTATCGAAGTCGCGGTCCGGTTTGAGAAAACGGGCATCCCGGACAAGATGAGGCGGCTGGCCAATCTGCTTGAGGAGTACACGATTAAGGCAGATATGAGTGATAGCGCGGACGAGGCCATCTCGTACATGGATGAAATGAAGGCCAAAATCAAGGAATTGTTCTAGTTGTCGCCGGGTGTGTAGTCACCCGGCAGGTGGGTGCGACCTGAGTTCCACTCGTTGAGGGCTGTGGTTGGGGTGGCCAACAACATCAGCGGCGTCAACCTAGGGGTTACACCCACCTGCGAGGTGATTACAAAGGAGGGTATATGGTAAAAATAACGGAAATGTTGGACACAACCCAAGTATCCAGAATGCTTGGATTGGGCAGCAATACCGTACGTAGATGGTCCGACAAGGGGATTATTAAGTGTTACCGTCTGGGCGAAAGGGGTGATCGCCGATTTTATATGGCGGATATACAGAAGTTCCTAAAGAGGTCAATACCGATGAACTGTGATTTGGACAACAACCGGTTAAAATGCCCGCATTGTGGTAAGGACATTGATAATGCAGTGGGGGAACACATGGCATTTGGTAACGACTACTCGGATAGGGGTATTACAGACCCGGACCAGTTACCGTGTCCCCACTGTGACACCATCCTCAAGATCGTAATTTCGGTTATCGAGGTGGTCAAATGATCATCGGTTTTACCGGAACACAGAAGGGGATGACCAACGAGCAGAAATACCACGTCAGTGACTATCTGGAAACACTCAAACCTAAGCGGGTGCATCACGGTGAATGTGTCGGAGCCGATGCCGAATTTCACAGGATGTGCCAGATTAAGGGCATTGACATTAGTGGTCATCCGCCGACTATCAAGAAAAAGCAGGCAAAGCTAGATGGATACTTCCTCCAGTTTTCACCCAAGCCATATCTGGACAGAAACCATGACATCGTGGATGATTGCGACTTTCTCTTGGCTTGTCCCAAAGAACAGAGGGAGGTAGTCCGCAGCGGAACATGGGCCACGGTCCGCTACGCCATCCATGCCAAAAAGCGGGTCGTGGTGATCTTGCCGGATGGAACCGAAGTCAACTGGAATAACAACCCCAGGATTGGAGAAACGCTATGAACGAGGTCTATGTGCTGCCAAAATGGGCATTTATGAACCGGAAGCACATCCTGGAGAAAGGGGGACGCCCGTTTGAAGTGGTGGATACCACTTCGGGTTCAGGTGACTTTCGCGGGCTGAGTCCGTTCGTGCTTGGCCCATGCAGGACTTATCTACCCGGAGTCTGTGCCAAAAACTTGGAAAACCTGTGGCAATACTCCAAGGTTTACCAGTGGCATACCATGTTATGCGATACAGACACGATGGAATTAGCACCATCCGGGGCCTGGTACGCCTGGCGTGATGAGGGATGGGCTAACCCGAAGGCGATACGCTACCCGATGGGCAAAGGGGTAAAACCGCTATTCTCATGGTGGGATGGAAAGCGACTGAGCTATGTGCAGGCGCGGAAACAAATCTACGCCCTGCACTACTTCGCCAATGTTATGAGTACCGACTCATTCAAACGGCTGCGGGAGATATTCCAACAGCGAGACCTTATTCTACTGGATTTCGATGCCTATGATCATCGGTTGATGAACCGTACTCTCAAGGACGTGATCAATGACCCGTACAAAAAGTGTGGTCACGCCTTTATTTTGGCAATGATTTTGACCGGAGTTTTGCCGGACTGCGTGGAGGACTAATGATTAGCGCAATGGCTCAAAAATTCTTTACCCTGCCACCACAATTGGCAAAGAGCAACGATGTCACGGTCAAATTCATCCCGGTTCTGGTTAGGGGTGTTTGTGCCGAACCGGGAATGGTAGTCGTGCGCCCGGTAATGGTACTGACCGGGATAAAGCGGGATGAGAAACCAGAGGTGACTGGACATAGTTCCATCACACCTCATTAATGATTAAGAGCTATGTCAAGGCGGTTACCCCGCCTTGAGATGGGCCTGACGCTTTAACGGCGGAGGGTAATTGCGGTTTGTGAACCCGAAGCTGAGTTACCGCAGGGTGTTCAGACCCATCTTTAGGCGGGATAACTAAGTGAGCCACATAGTTAGAGGAAACCGGATGAACTGAGCGAGCCGTTAGCCACAAGAAAACCAAAAGCAAGGAGCGAGCCAGAGATAACAAGAAATCCATTCGCTGAGAGCGAGCCATTGGCAGGAAGTAAACCGAGGAATAATGAGCGAGCCAACCATAATGAGAAACCCAGGAGAATAGGAGCGAGCCATCATCATTAAGGAAACCAGAGGTAAGGAGCGAGCCAAAGAAAAGAAGAAGCCCGTCACCTCCAAGCGAGCCGACGAAAAAGAGAAAACCAACTCTCACAAGCGAGCCATAAAAATGA
>Ga0209777_10003270_pt1 | contig 20265 bp, 35 predicted proteins | sample FrelakmetHBP12HB_FD_187147 | JGI IMG/M metagenome (GOLD analysis project Ga0209777, IMG submission 187147) | Freshwater lake sediment microbial communities from the University of Notre Dame, USA, for methane emissions studies -HBP12 HB (SPAdes)... | ecosystem: Environmental > Aquatic >...
CATGAGTAAGATAACAACACAACTGTTCATTTAAAATAGCAAACGCTTCTCGCCCATATTTCTTCTTTATTTTAGTCCAGAAAAACGCATCACCAACCGCTATCATGCGTTGATCAAAGTTGATTCCTTCGATGTGTAATGATGTTCTCCACATCGGGAAATGGCCCATTGTTTTATCAATATCAGGTCCAGATGAGGAGGTTGTCTTAGCTGGCCAAATCTGTCCTTTAATGTTAGTAATGAGCCACGGACAGGCAACAATTTTAATCTGAAGATGGGTATCTAGATAACTAGACATCTTCTTATGATAACTTGGGTCTTGTATATCATCTACATTGGTGTTGCAGTAATATGTGGTGTTAAGTTTAGTTTTTTCAACTATCCATGCCCAGGTATAATATAATGAGTTTCTTTGTTCAAAATGATGAACTTGATAGGCAAACTTACAATCCCGCTTAATTATGGTCTCTATTTCTTTCCAAGTCTGTGGAGAACTGCAATCTCCAAAGAATATCATAGTCTCAGATAAATCACATTGGTTGAGATTTCTTATTCTGTTAGCTAGAAATTGTAGTGGCTCATATAGAGAACAAATTCCGACTATCTTCATGTGGGATCTCCTATGTTCACTAATGCTCCTAAGTTATAGAGTGGTTGATCACCCCACAATGAAAAACTAATTAATTTTTTCATAATTATTTTTACTCCTTTCCATATTTAGTAACAAATTGTTTATTCAACTCAAAAATACGCCGTGCCATTGGTACAGCCTGTAACTGTCTACCAACCTGCTTATTTCTAGTATGATGTATCTCCCATCCATGAGTGCGACCATGCCAGAGATGTATCAGATCAATTGAACGTTCTCCGAAAAATGATTGCATCTTTAATCTTTCATAAAACTCCAGATCTTCTTGACCGTAGCCCACAAATATCTCATTGAAACCACCTATTCTAATATAAACATCTTTTCGGCATCCAAGTGATCCGCCTTCAAAATATTGAACACTACGGTCAGCTTGTGGAGTTAACTTTCCTGTTTTATTCAAAACATCAGTAACAGCTTGAGATAAATACAACACCGACTTACCAATATGTACACCCTCGTATTTATCTAAAAGTCTAGCCATTTCTAAGGTATAACCATTATAAACAATCATATCAGCATCATGAAGGATAATCCTGTTATTAGTAACTTTGGACACACCAACATTGAAGGCTACTGACTTGCTAAAGGCTTGTCCGGCAGGTGTCTGAGCCAAGACATAAGTGATAGTGTCGAATTCAGGCATCTGGATCAACGTTTGACTATCCTGTTCAGACATGATGATCTCAATTATTGGATAATGTTGGGCCTTTACATTTTGAAGAACAGTCTTAACACATTCTTTGCGATCCAATCCACGAAAGGGAATTACATATGAAACGCTCGGAACAGCGCTCTTGGCTGATGGTTGGACATTCAGTCTAGAAGCATTAGCTTTTACTTCCTGATATTTCATCTTAGCAGATTGATATAAATGTCGCTCAGCCACGGCTGATTTTTCATGATGAATCTTAAAGAATGCTGTGGAGTTTACTACATCATGAAAACCAGGAAGTTGTATCTTACTGAGTGAGACACGATTGGACCAGTCAACATGTTCCATTCCATATAATCCAAAGAGAGCCTCATCAAAATAACCCACAGTCTTGAAAGCTTTATTATCAAAGAACATCACCGCACCATGTGGTTTCTCGGTAATCGTCTGTACTTTCACACTACTAATATCAGCAATCGTTCCCTCAGTCGCAGTAGCTCCATAAACACCCGGCTGACGCATACAAAAATGATGAATACCGGTCGTCTTTGAACTTGATATATAAAGATTTTCCCATCCAGAATTTAATATTTCAACATCATCATTCAACAAGAGTTTATATCTGAATCTCTCCAGACAGCGCAGCAGACGATTGCTATTTCCAGATACCCCAAGACGTTCCATGTTTTCCAATACACACATATCTTGGATGGTCTTCAGATATTCCTTCACAGCTGGATCAGTTGACTCATCACTAATAAAAACAGTTGTTTGTAATAAATCTGTGTATTTTCTAATTGACTCTACAAGGCGTTGAAGTGAGGCCAAACGATTATAACTCAAAATCCCAACCCCGACGTCATTAGAGATAGAAATACTAGTTCTTTGAACTAGCTGGTTAAGATATATAGTGGCTTGGGCGTGTGGTATTCCTATTCTACCAGGTATTTCTCCTGGAGTCCTATATGGCCCGCCAGCCATTATTTGTGGTATAATAATAGTTCGTGGAACTTTTGGTATTGGTTGAACTTTCACGCTACGATTATGTATCATCTGCTGCATTCGTGGTTGCGTTCGTGGTTGTTGTGTCTGCGGTTGTGTCTGCGGTTGTAATAGTGGAGCCATAATTATCATACGGAGGTATCGTGGCACATATTTCTTGTAATAATCATCTAATGGTTTACGTTCGAACTTATTGAATTGCGTTTTCTCACCATTAGGACCAGGCAACCATATCGGGTGTCCAGTCGCATTCTGAAATTCAGTCATGTCTTATCTCTTTCAATTTATATTTATCCTTATGTAGTAGGGCAAATATATCAATGAAATAGGGGAGGATATCTATGATAGACTTCAATAAACGTCTGAATGAAGCTCTAGAAGCCGTCCCATTGACTGTTGATGAACATTGTGATATCTGTGCTAACATACTCAAACCGGTGAAATCCACCCTTAGACGTTCAGGACAGCGATTCTCCGTTGCTAGATCCAATGTTCCTCCTCCCACTCATTCTAATCTCAAACGCGTCCGAGTCAATCTCAGCGATGGTGTGCTTCGTGAGATTGGTGAAACAGGTGGAACACAGACCGGAACAGCAGCTGGCGGCTACACGCTAGATATGGCCAAAGGGCAGTTGGATTCATTAGTTAAACAATGGATGTTACTCGCCGTGAAATTATATCCAGCTGGTAGTCTTGCACAGGATGCCTTCTTGGAGCTTGGAAAACGCCTAGGTGAAATTACTGGGAGATTGCAGACTGACTTTATTGAGGGAAAGTTGATAAATCAACCTGGTGCTACTGATTCTCCAGTAGGTGCCCCTCCTGCGGGTGAAGAGAGCGAATTGGAGGAGCCTACATCTGAACCAGCAGCACCAGCAGCGGGCGGGGCCAGTGAAGGAGAATTGGAAGAGTTGGCAGGAGAACTAGAATAATGTCTATCCAATTCAGACAACTAAATGAAGTTATTGAAGGCACGCCAAAGACAATGGACCCTTATGCAATGTCTGGACGTCCAGATGTTCGAATGAGTAGCGAGACTACACCACCGGCAGAAAAAGACGAGATACCGGATGTTGGTGAACCGAGTGGTACGGACCAGCCTATTAAAGCAGCAGATGAACAGATAGACATTCCACCAGTTGGTGATGAGGATACTGTTGGCAGTATAGGTCCAGGACCAGCGCCAGCTCCTCCGGAGGTGATGTGGGAGAAATTCAAGCTTCCTGATAAGCGTGATTTGGGGTATCGCCGTACGGATGGCTTCTTTTTGAGATTCAGAAAAACAGCCGTACAGAGCAAATACTTGGCGCAATTATGGCGCGGTAATAAAGTCCTTAGTAAGGGATTTACCATCGTCCCAGTGGGTGAAGACCCCATCGCCTATATCCAAGGAATTGCGGATACGATGCTGGATGCCGGATCTGAAAGGAAGAAACAGAAGGAGCCTGAAGAGCCAGGCCCTCCAACCGGGTTGCCAGGTCCTGAAGAGGTGCCGGGAGCGTCAGGAGCGCCAGAGGAAGGCCTAGAGGAATTGACGGGAAAGGTGGGAAAGGCTCCGAAGGTATCTGAAGGGCCTGGGGAGACGGGAGAGCCAGAAGAAAAAGAGGAAGAAAAAGAGGAAGGAGAGGAAAAGGAAGAGGAAGAGAAAGAGCTTGAGGAACTTGACCTTTCCGACCTGGACCTGGAATAACCAATATGCTCTCTAAAATATGGGAAATAATTGTATGGATCTTTGGACTACTGTTTGGGAAGAAGCCAGGACCGGTCACAGGTAAGAAAGTAACTAATGTATGGATAATGTACGACGACAAAGGCAGGCCAATAAAAAAGAAGGTGCGCTATGACGACGGCACTGAAGAAGAGTTACCTATTGACCCCAATGACCCGACTGACGAATCTGGCTTCCTTAACAATATTAGTAAGCCTATTAATAAGCCTTAGCGGCTGCACAATCTCTGAAGTCAAAGTAAAACCCGAGAAAGACTCCATAATGAAAGAAGGTATCCAGGTACATGGAGTCGAATATGGTGCATTCCAACAACCATTGGTAGCATCTAACGCGGCTCATGCCGAAGAGGGATCTTTTACTATCAAGGAAGGAGCCTTTACTATCAAGAGAGGAGCCATATCGAAGGGCGCATTTTCCATGTCTTTTGTGGCCCATCCAAAGGCAGTTAATATTGTAATGGAGAAGGGTGCGATTGAGCCTGGAGCCTTTGTTATCAACATCATGCCGCAAAAACCACCACCAATGAACACTGATTCTGTTGTTGAGAATTTAAAGAAGACTCTGAAGCCAGTTGGTGATATCAGCGCACTACCTAAGGATCAACAAGCTATAATAATCGAAAATTCAACTATTCTACACAATGCTATAGAGAATTTATTGAATTTGATTAAAATATATAATGAGAGTTACGCCAAATAGGAGGCCTTATGGGTGTCTGCGGCATCATAAAGATAATCCTATATGATGCTGGGGTCGTCATGTGTTATGATCAGTACGGATATCAATCCATATCAATGCAAGGTATATTTAGTGAAGTGGTTGACCGCATCAACACAGTGATTAAGCCAAATGATGTAAAATGGTTTTATGTCGAGAATGGTGTTGAGAAGGAGATTAGCCACACTGAGTGGATGAAATATGGAGCTAATTTAACTAAAAATAATATTCAGCCTGAAGTTCGTGAAATTAGCGCTGAGGATCTTTCGTTGCTCAAGCTACTTGGTAATGTGGAGTGACACATAGCCGACGCCAGCTTTCTCCTGCACGTCTTACACAAGCAATCTTTATTATCCTCAAGTATCAGACAGCCGCATAGTTCGCACCACTTGAGTGAGCCACCACAACACGGACATCATCGTCAGATATCCGACGACGCGATAGAGCCGCCCCCAGGTTCCAGTGCACTACGCGAGGCGATTTCTATGGTTACGCTACCGCGCCGTCATTAACAATCCTCCAAAAGAGCGTCAGGCCACCCGTAAGAATCCAATAATCAGATTACTGAGGTACATCTGCATCCAGCTCCTCCGCAGCAGTATCATCCGTCTGCTCTCACAACTCTTGTGGTGTATCAACCATATATTGGGCCTTAAAGTCCACACGACCACGATGCAACCGCATCTTGGCTCTACCACAAGCATCTTGTTTAGCTGCTTCTGGAGAACAGGCCTCCACTTCATAGATCATATCTGTAATAGTCTGAGCATGCACTCTATATTTCTTCTTAGATTGTAGAATAGGAGAAGCTATTGTCGATGTGAGAGTCGGTTCAGTCTGCACAAACACAAGCGGTGAAATCGGTATCATTTTCGTTTCTCCATTCATTTTCGTTTCTTCAATCATTTTCGTTTCTCCCGTCGCTGTTGTTGATCCTCCATATCATACATACTATTAGCTTGTTGACTGAACTGATGGCAAGCCATTTGTTTCGCATGTTCCAACCCTGAACTATTCACATCATATACTCTTGCCATAACCGTTCCAGGAATGCTCTTATCACTGCTTAAGACCCTAGCTAAAGCTTCAGCCTCAGCGGGCGTATCTGTGATGCCACCTAAGTAAGGATAATCAAGAAACACGCCATCCTGTTCGGTATCAATGACTATACCATAGATCACCACGCTACTCATCACCACCTCCTATACCAACACGAATTTTCATAAAAATTATTAATGCCCGGAAGATCCAAAGCCCATTGTCCCTCTCTGACTGTCGCTAAGTTTATCGGCTTCTTCGACACTAAAATATGATAATGGACATAAAATTAGTTGAGCGATCCGTTGTCCATGTTGAATTGTAATCGGAAATGTGTTTGAATTATGAACTTGCGTAAGAACCTCGGCCCTATATCCCCAATCAATAATACCTTCAATCACCCGGAGTCTATGTCTGCGTTCAGTGCTACTTCTATGGATAATCCTACTCCAATAACCTTGAGGTGGTTCAATTAACAATCCACTATGTAATACACTCCTATCACCAGGAAAGATCGTAAATCCAATTGACTTATACTCTCTGCTTAAAACCACTGGTAAGTCCATACCAGCATCTTCACCAAAATAAGTATATTTGGGCAATCCTAACTGTTTAGATGCTTCACCATATTCATCGTTGGTATATTTAATACGAATTTTACCAGCTCTTTTTTGTTCTTCTCTTTCTTCAATAACACGTAAGACATTTTTCCTAAAATCCTCATAATTTTCGAATTTCATCTCTAGTCTCCGTTTCTAATTTAAAATACGTATTTGAGGTCCAAATAGAAAGGAGTTTGACATGCCAGATTTCACAATGTTCACGGATTACGAAGCATTCAAAAAGCTATTTGGTGAAGACTCCGCACACAATATCCTCACCAAGGCTGGGAGGGTGATTGATAATCTGACTCAGGAAGAGTTAATCGACCTGATACACCAACATCTCAACAAATACCCACAAAACACGAGGCGTGATGACCTAATAGCAAGCGCTAAGCGCCTGGTCCAGACCAGGTTCTATGAGCAGCTATATAAGAAGAAACCATCATCAGACGTGTTGGTACGCGATGAGGAATTCATCAAGAGATTGTGTCTTAGCGATGAGTACCCTTCTAAGAAGAAGGTAGTAAAAGTACTAGCAACCACACCTGCAACATCAAGCATACTTATAACACCGAGCACAACGGAAAAGACAACAGAAAAGACAGAGAAGCCCCCAAAGGAAAAGAAACCGAAGAAACCCAAATCCGAATTAAGTCAGACAATTGCTACCATGAAACTTGAAGAAGTAATAACCTGGGCCACCACACTGGGCGTACCTCAAGACCGGATCAATCAACACAAGAACAAACCACTCGGCCTAGCCAAGATGAATCTTGGGAATCTTATCAGAGGTAAACTTAATAAGGCTCAAGGCACTCTCAACGCAACGCCATTATCTCAAATTAATTAAGTCTACATCGGGACCAAATCTGCCTGACTCACCTCGGCGGTTGGTGTGGCAGGTTTGACCTCTTCATATTCACCAGAGGGCAAACCAAGGTCTTCAGCAGCCTTATCAACTACCTTCTCAGCGGCTCCCGGCTGCTGGGTCATACCAGTCTCTTTCGCTTTAGCAGCCTCTGAAGTCGTCTTAATAATCATACCAGCAGTCAAAATGACCGCACTAACAAAATCATCATTCAGTTCGCGCACATCACCTGCCCACTTCTGAGTTTTACCACGTACGGCCCCATACGCACCTCTTAATGCCTTACCTGGTGCTTGCACAGCAGATTTGGCTGCTCCTCGTATTTCTGATCCAACATAACTTATATCCTGGATTTCACCTTTAGCCAGAAGATCCGTAATCTCCTCTTCACCCATACCAAGGGCACGCATCTCATCAGAAATTTTAGCCTCTATAATACACTTGGTGAAGAGACCAGGTATTTTACCGTCTTTGGATTCAGTCACTCTATGTCGATATGTGGCCGATACCCATTTCTTAACCTCTTCTCCATGACCCGGAGAGACTTTCTCAACTAACTCCCAGAATCTTGGATCATCTTTAATATGATCCTTAGCTTGCGCCGCATAACGCTGCAGAGCAGCCAACGCTGGATAAGTGTCTAGAACAGACTTAATATTCTCATCTTCCTTCGGCTCATCCCGCAGAAGATTACTGATCTTCCTGCTAAGGATCTTCCCAATATCACCAAATATTCCCTCAGAGATACAATCGTGTAAAGCAGCTTCCAACACTGTAATTTCCACCTTACGATCGTGCAATTTTCCCTGTTTCTTTTCACCTGGCTTGGCCGCAGCAACCCATGACTTTAGGGTAGCTGCACGACCCTTGCTCTTGGCAAATTCAGGGTCAATCATACCACGGATACGATTGATAATTGGTTCAGGATCTTTCCCCTGCTTAGTGATAAGCATCTCGATGCGTGCCAGCTTCTCACGTTGTTTATAGTCCAATCCTTCGAAGATGTCGATAGGTGATGTCAGGTTCAATTCTCGTAATTTCACAGGCAGCTCCTCCTAATTCTATCTTTTATTTTTGATCGTCAGAAGCAAAAATATTTCGAGGAGGATACCCCATGGCAACAACTGTGGTTAACACTATCGAAGTCAAGAATATTAGCGCACAGGTCATACCTATCTTCGTTCAACCGTTAGTTAATAGCCCTATATATAAGCCCCAAGGGGGATGGGCACAGGTCATAAGCAAGGCCTCTCTTGAAGCAGAAAACAGCAGATTCGACATCGCTTCACTCAGGCAGATGGCGAAGAACAAGTTGATCCAATATAATAACCTGCAAAGAATAATGACATTGCCGCCAATCACTGGCACAGACATTACCGGTGTTTAACAGAGGCGTAATGCACAACCCACGGTCAATTTCTCAACATCAGTATCATCATCTTTCGTGACACATCTGACCTGCGCATCCAGGTCACAATATATCAGCGTCTTCGGAGGCTTCTTCATAGCAACCTCAACACCGAATGCCTTACTTTCATCCTCCCCAAGAATTTTCTTGGCACCACCATAATCAGCAGTATTCACAATGCAATTCTGAATGTTACCAACAGCTATCTCAACCTTCCGCATTCGCAGTTTTTTGATATCAGCTACAGCTTCAGCAGCCTCCAGCCGCTCCACTGTCATATCAAGATCAATTATAGGTAACTCAATTCTGAAAAATTCTAAACAGACCTCTTTCATTTTGGTAGGATCAATTTCCTTCTTAAGATTAGTTGCTAATTTAAGGGCAATAGCCTCAAAATAAGATGCTAAATCCTTATGATAAAGCTTACTACCCCTGATTAAAAGCTTGTTATCCTTGATCTGGAATAACACCACGCGAATACAGTTGACATCCTTGTCCTCCAGGTCCCAAAGCACGGCGTTGAAATTCTTGATCCTGACTACCCTGAGGACAGATAGGTAGTACCAATCACCTTTCTTGCGGAGTTGGCCTGGCGCTACCTTGTCTTCTGTAACCACTTCTTGGTCTAATGCTGCCTGCATTTCAGGAGACGCAAAGAAATTACGGACGAACAGGCTGAATTTACGCATGCTGTCTCTTATCGTGAACGTTCGACCTAAAAATTAGACCTGCTTCTTACGAATATTCAACTCAGATATTAATGCCTCAGACTTTTGACGGTAGGCACTTACTGAAGCATCACTCAAAAGAGTAAAGGTGGCCACGGCACCAAAGAAAATCCCAGAAGACACCAAAATACCAACATTCTGCGTGCTGCTGATCACATAGATCATACCCAGGCCCATTAGACTAATTCCGAGGTATAAAACCTTGGTCACTCTACCAAAGTGTAGGATATCGTGCCGTGTCTCTTTGAGTTCCTCATTGAGACCTTCGGTCGAAAAGTGTTTGACCAACTTATTCCATTCCATTTGTTTCCTCCCACAATATTATATCCCTACTAGCCATAAAATAAATTTACTTCTGAGAAGTCTGACATCCATCCCCGGAGAAGTGTAGGAAACATTTATCTCCAGGTTTGGCATTCGCCAGATCTTCAATCGCCTTCTTCATATCGGCGGACCCCATCTTCATTAGAGAAGCCTTCATAAGTTCTACATATGTCCTTTTGTAGAATCAATTCGATCAATAGAAATCAATCGTAAGTTGTTTTTGTTATAATTCATTTTTAATCCGGTTACTGCGCATTTATATGCTTGCTCTTCCAGTAAAATTAATAGAAACGACAAATCAATATTAAACTCTAATCCCTTATTTTTATCTATTAATCCTAACGGTACTAGACTTAGGATCAGTAGCTTTTTTATCGACTTTACCTATTTTTTCAGATTTTTCAACCTTCTGGATTTCTGTTGTTTCTTCTTTATTGATTTCAGTCCCATCATCAAATTTGATATGGATTGTTGATTTCTTCCCTTCTGGTTTCTCCTCTGATTTAGGAATTTCAGCCTTGAGAATTTCAGCCTTGATGGATTTAGTATTAAAAATGTCTGGATAATATTTCTTAATACTATAAATCCACTGATCACTCATTGCCGACCAAACATAGTCAAAATTCGTTTGAGTATTAGGATCTTTAATAATTTTATTAGCTTGGATAATGAGTTTTTGATCTGAATCAACTTCAGATTCTAATTTCCATTCAGGCTTTATTGCTATTAATTTGCGTTGAGCCTTATCAAAACGTTCAATTTCTTCTTGAAAAACTTTCGTTTGAACTTCTAAAAATGAAGGTCTGCGACGATAAATTAATTCATTAAATAAGTTTCTACCATCTAAAGTTTCCTGATATGATCCATTATCAACTATTTTATTCATCATTGATATGAGAATCTTATTGTTTTGATCTAATCGTCTAATAGACCAACCAACATGTTCATGACATAGCCTTTGCGCAAATTGAATGAAAAGACTATGTTCTTCTTGGGTATTATAATTTTTCATCTCTCCTGCGACTAAACTGGTTGTTAGTAATAATCCAATCATGATTAAAGTTTTCATTTTATTCTCCTCCTAAAATGTTATACCCCTTTAATTCCTTTTACCGGATAATTCATTGGTCTTTTACCTCTTCCTACTCTCTGTTTGTTGCTCCATCAGTTTCCTTAGGTTTGTTTGTAGTTCTATGCGTTGCTCTTCTAATCCCTTCAGCACCTTCAAATCCATTTCATATCGAGACGGTTGCCCGTGTTGCCCGTACTGATATGATGACCATTCTTCATGGGCATGAAGATCAGCATTAATCTTGTCCAACTTCATTTGCTCCCTTTGGAGCAAGTCTTCATTCCTTCCAGTATCTGCCAACCCAGACCCTGATCTCCTTCGAGTATTATTTATTTCTTGTATATTCTTTTGGACTATCTCACGATTCAATAGTAGAGTCTCTTTACCGATCAAGGGCTTCTTCATTTGTGTTTTCTTCTTCTGAGTGATGATCTGATCAATCTCTTCTATTTGCTTTCTCAGAGAAACAATCTTGTTTTCTGTTCCTTTGATAAGGTCCAGTGCCTTTTGTTCTTCTAGTTCCTTATTATTAGCCTTAGCGGCTTGATCACGCTCTACTTCTAGTTTGAGATTTTGTACTTTTCTTTCCTCTTCCTCTTTGAGATTTTGTGCCTTTCTTTCCTCTGCTTCTTTCTTAGCCTTTCTATCCTCATCCTCATCCGTTATCTTTTTCTGTGTTTTGACTTTTTCAAGTCGTAGTCGTTCCACAATCGCTAATTTTTCTGCCTCAATTGCTAACGTGGCTCGTTTTATCTCTAATTCTGTCGCTTTTATTTTTTGATCTGCAACTATTCTATCCTCCAAAGCCTTTTCCAATTCTATTCTTGCTTTCTCAGCCTTGGCTTCTGTCATCTGTAATTCGATCGCTTGTTGTCTGATGTAAGCATGCACCACCATTACTCCACCCGCTTCGAACGTTGCTAGGAGAGACAAACACAGACCAGCAACACCCATCGAGTTGGTCCTGCCAAAGTACCCAAGAATAACACTGAAAAGGGCAAAGGGCAAGAGGACAAGCCCGTGGTCTGCAAAATATTGAGACGCTATCGCTGCTGGAATGGTGCAAACTGCGAGGATTACTCCCACGATTAATGAAGAAATTGCTAATCCAAGTTGTGTTGGTGTTGCATTCATCTTATTTCCTTTCAAAGTGGGAGAGATCCCCGATCTTCCAAAATTCGATTCATAAAACTATTATATCAATTAGAAATATAGAATAAATTTATAATGTCTCCATTATTTATAGTGCAGAACTAGTTTACATAAATCAGCAATATTGGCGTCGAACTTTTCCTTCCTCTCCTTTAGATTCATATCGTTCTTGCCACGCTCTCTACCTGGGGTGCATCCAACCAGCAAAGCTTTATTTGCCATAATTCCTCCTAAAGGTTGCCAGTCTTTACCGGCTCCTGGGCCTTTCCAAAGTATTTTTCAGACGCCTTCACTACCTTCCGCCACACATCAGCACCCTTCTCAACTTGAGCGAGAGCAGCAGCTATACTCGGCTCTAATTTTTCTTGCTCTACTTCACAACCCTTGGGGACAGCGAGAGATAGAAATGTAGACTTATCTGACGATTTGATGTCAATCTTATCTGGCTTCCCACGTTCCGTCGTGAGAGTGATCACCGTTCGTTTGCTTCGCAGCTTTTGGACTCGCGCTTTCTTCCGCATTATCCACACTCCCCATCGTCTTCATCCGAGACGAAATATAGAGCGCCCTTTTCTACAGGGTCAGCCACCTTGGCCTCCATCAACTTCTTCATAACCAAGTCTGGTCCACCAATATAGACAGCGTTTGGCTCGATATGCAACAAGCTTATATCCTGGCAACCATTCAAGATATCGGCAACAACTTTCATAGTATTAGCTGCAGTGGTATAATTTATTTCGTCCGCTGAACATTCAGATGCTAGTTGCTGGGCATGTTGCTTGAACGCCTCAGATATACTTACACTGCGTTCAAGGACTCCACGGAAGTGGTCACCCTGTCTGAAATAGTCCAGTTTGATTCTGACAATCATGCTCGACTCGCTTTTTCTAGGATTTCAACGAACTCCTTCGGACCAACCTCAGTAAGATTCTTACCACGCTTCTTCAACTCCTCATTGAACTGAATGACAGTATCTTGCATCACCTCATGTACAATTCTATCACCACCTAACACTACAAACTCTTCACCTGTGGTAATACGTATTTGTCCATCACTTGGGGCTATACCCAGTAAAAGACTGTTTCGTTTCGACATCATCCACCGTAACTGTGTCGTTCTGTCTTAACTGCCGGAGCTGATTTATCTTCGAGCCTAGACACACGATCAGCGATAGCCCGAAGCTCATCCTTTGTTTCAGGTTTGCTCTTGGCCTTGCCACTAGTAGCAGCTCGTTTCGCGCTCGGAGGTACACCCTGGTCGGCACGGTGCTTCTCCACTGCAACCACCAGTTCCTGGGCCTCACCAAGAGAAATATCAGTTCCCTTACGCTTGAACGACTCTCGGAGTTCCTCTGGCGACGGGATTTCCGCCATTCGAGCCGTCATCTTCTTGGCTCGCATTGCCAGGTACTTCATTTCCTCTGCTGCCCTTGACATTTTTATTCTCCTTCAACAAGAGGTTAACTCGCATCTGCCTAAGGTATGGCTGCGTCCAAGCACCCAACCCACCACGCGCTCTAAAGTAAGATACTCTAGGAGCGACTACACATTTTCCTAAATATTCATCTAGGCCCCTATTGGTGCTCCAATCCACATGCGGGAACACCCTCTCACCCTCGCTAGGATGCATATACTCAATCGCCAGAATGCGTTCATCGGCCTGAGCATACTGCAACAAAGATGTCAGAAACGGAGCTTTCGGAACCACATAATGTGACCCAGGATGGCAAGAGCGACGAATCATCGTCAAATTATCAATCTTGCATTCATCAACATAAATCAGACCACTATCAGACCTGACTCCGACATAAGCTGAGATCGAGGCACAGCACGTAGACACATTAACCGTAAGAAAGCCTGATTGAACATCATATGAAATCAACTTATGCAGCTTAATATAGGCCAGAATTGCCGGTCCAAGTGACGTTGGATGCATCGAGACCGCATTGAAATCTAGACTACGGCCAAATCCTTTGTCGTAGGTATCAGACGTGAAGCAATCCGGCATATAAATCACGTCACCAACAGGGGTTGGTGGCAGAGGTAGACAAATTAGCTTGACAGTTTTACCGGCATATTGATCCCATGTCTTCTTCATAAAATCAAGAATCATCGTACAGCTCCTATTCACTGATTATCTAAGACTTTTCCATCAAGTATTGCCTTCTTCTTCTTCTTCCCTATTGACGCCAACCTCTACGCCCTCATAGACCCGCTCATGCTCCTGTTCCCGATCACGTTCTCGCCGCTCACGATTTCTTCGATCATAGGACGATTCGACATCCTCTTCCTTGATCACAACTGCCTCTATGGTCTTCATATTAGCAACCTCTGAGGGACTAATCGTAGGCGGCGGCAGAGCCATCTGCGGGTCAAGACGCTTCATCAACTCATTGAAGCCGTCCATAGAATCCATCTTCCGCAGTGCTTCACTAACTGTAGGGATCGCTTTGACCAGTTCAGCAGCCTTGGCCCTGGAATCCGTCATCCACAGTTCCTCAAGAGCACGATTGGTAGCATCCTGAATGATATGCTCAAGACGCTTGCGGGAAGTCTTCAAAAGGGTAATTCGAGACACTGATTCAGCTTGAACTCTAGCCTCCAGCTGCCGTGTCTTCACCAACAAAGCTTTGTACTCTGCACGCTTTTGATGAAGATCACCAGCCTTCTCAATAACGACCTTCTCCTTCGCGTCACGTAGCTGCTTCTTAAGCTTTCCTCGTTCATCCTTCTGTTCCTCAGCCAGATCATGCCATTCCTTACGGTGACGCTCCTTCATCTGACGCTGCTTCTCTTCGTAAGATTCATCGAGATCTGAAAGAGCGACCTCAATCCGCTCTTTCTCATCAGCAACGCTCTCTTCAATTGTACTGTCAATCTGCTCATCAATACTCTTGATAAGAGTTTCGATTTGAGTAGGACTAAGGGTAATTCCAATCTGCCTTCGTAGAGACTCTCCTACTTGATCAGGATTACTGGACTCATCAGTCAAAGCCTTAAGCATTGCCTCCTGGCGAGCCTTAATGAGACGTGTAAAGGCATTCCTGTCTGATGTAGTCAGAGGCGGATCTTTGGTCTGAGCCAAGGCCGTTGAAGCCGCTGAATCATCACCAGCAGCTAACTTGGCCTTCTGCACTTCCTGTCTGACTCGTGCATCAGAATCACATCTGATTTCATTAAGAATAGGTGCTTTCGGGCATTTCTTGAGGTGCAATGCGAAACCGCTTTTACTCTTGGCTTCAAATCCACATGTACAAATCATCGTAGCTTCGGTAGTCTTCATAACTCCTCCTGAGACCGTGACTTTGTATCCTGGTAGAATCTATTTTGAAATTACCTAATTATTCTATACCATTCACACGTTGATAGAAAGCATCAAATAAATCGGTAGGAGAAGTACACAACAACCTCTGTGCTTTTGATGTCAACGCCTTACCCTTTTGGGTATCACGTAACCCTAAAATATATAGATAGATCACTAATGCGACCTTATTACACGATTCTGTGTTAAGAAGATATTCGACCCGTGAGATTAATTTCTCTTGGACTCCTAAGGAACGAGTTTCTTCGAATAGTTGATCAACCGGTTGTAATTTCCAAGCTTCAATCAAAAACATACGGAGGCTGTCAGTATTCTTAAGTTGTTCTGAGAATCCCTTGCTCTCGATCTGGTCGTACAGCGTTGTGATGTCTGCCATGATTGCACCACTCTCTCCCTCCATCTTTTATCTAGGTCACGTTCTTCATAAACCACGATTACTCACGTGTAAACCATTCTAAGGCCCGAACAAATACCGACTCAGGACTTTTGGCTAATTCCAAAAACTGTTTCCTTATCTCTTCAACTGTATTAGACGGACTACTACCTACCCTAGCAAACGGTATAACATATTTGAAATCCTCAAAAGTCCTGCCCTCCAGATTGATCGTAAGCTCCACATCCTCCTCGCGAAATTCATCCAAAATTATAACCCTAACCCTACCATTAGTCAGCTCCCTGACAACAGAATCAAGCTCATCAATAACCATCATAAGGTGAGCACGTTCAGCTAAATTACTCGAAGCCTCCGCCATGGAAGACCTCAATATCTTCCGAACATCATCCTGAAAGGCTTCTCTTTTATCACTCATACACCTATTTATTTTTCTTCGGCTTCTGCAGCAGAAGACCAAAGAGATCACCCAACTCACGCCATCTAGTGGATGTCCTTCCAAGAAGCTCCCTATATTCTCGTTCCTTCTTGGCCCTATCAGCCCACAGGTCCTCATCCCTCAAATTAAGGACCTGTCCCTTAATGAGATTTATTAAAACAGTTGGTTCCAAGGCATCTAACTCCCAACATTTTGTACCAAAATTTTCAATATATTGGTCACAGCGAGCATCTGTCATTTTTACGGGATTTTCTGGAAGATTATAACGCCTAACTTGGTCTATATTAAGTGCCATCCTTCTAGATTTAACATCGCACCCGAAAATTTCCATTCTATTATTTATATCATTAAACATATCGACCCCAGAGGGATCCATATCCCCAAAATACAAAATTAAAGGCTTCTGGCCATCTTCAAGATGCATCTTCATACGTCTGGCACTGGCCCACATTTCCGACTGGCTAGCATATCCACGGCATGATAGATATGGGATGTCAAGCTCTCGGCAAACACCGCTTATCACACCAGCCAAGGCTTCCTTTTCTATCCAGACCTCAGGACGATATTCTTGATCGGCCCACTTATCCAACCTAAAGGACTGAGCAGCGGACTCGATGATATCACTGGGCCGCTCCCAATGCGACACCATCCGGACCTCTCTCGTCCGATCCTCAATAGCATCCCAGTCAATCAGACCAGCCAACCTTCCATCATTAATGATGGAACCAATACGCTTGTAACTCCTTATGTTGTTCGGAATTAAAGCTCTGGCTACAAACTGGTAATATAGCTGTCTCAAAGTCAACTTAAACCCTTGCGCAAGATAAGTTGTAATAATCTGGTTTGCCTGGTCAATTACAGCCTGACTTGCTGGTGTAAAAGATCTTGGTACATATTCAATACGTGGCATGATTTCCTCCCGCTGGTGATATCATAGGAAAGTTACCTCTCAAATTCCTCCATAGAGCCAACAGGCTTGGGTAGCCTCTTCTCTAGTTTGGTCTTCAGAATTTCCCTAATATCAACGGCCATTTGATATACAGGAAGATTATCAGTAGGATAACTATGAACTTCCTTGCTAACCAGACCACGATCAACCAGTAGCACATTCTTCCTTCCAAAATGAACAACAATAAATGACCAAGCGCTCTCTGTCGGTAGATCTCTATCATATGGCTCAATTGAATTATAGAATAATATCCAATTCCGCGCACCCCTCTGCGACTCCATAGCAAAGCTCAGAGGCATATCATGAAGCATATCAAGAATAGAGTTAATTATTCCTAATCGACGCTCGTACTGATCTAGATTTATCGCCATGGTTTAATCTAATCTCCTATGATTTTCAATTATCGCTTGTAATGTCTCTGGGCGCTCCACCCACTGTATATATTCTTCATGTGTCATTCCAAGGTATTCTGAGAGCATCAACGCGGTATTCATATCACATTGCCATTTAGAGATATATCTATCAACATCCTCAGACTTGGCTTGTCCCTTAATAACTTTTTGTATAAAAGTCATTATAAAGCCTCCTATACAACCATCCCATCAACACAACTGTAATATCAAATACAAGGGTAGAGCAAACTCCAAAGTATATATTACTACATCCGGTTTCAAAGATAGAATGTGATCGTTCTTTGACAAGTGGGGGTGAACTAGAATCGACGGATTCACGGAATCCGAGACTGCGTGTCGGGGTTGTCAGGAGGCCCCGTAAAACACCTGACACTTTTTCACACGCCAACGATAACATCGTTCGCGCTGACTTCACCCGCAAGGGTGCGGTTGCTCTCGCTGCCTAATGCCCAGTTAGAGCTAACCCCGCCTCAATCCCGCCGAAGATTGAGGAAGGCATCAGATGTAAAAGGCTATGCCAGAGAACTGGAGCCGTTACCAGTGAGTAGTGCTTGGCCAATGCACACTGGGAAACGGAGACAATAGCAGAAGGGTCTATAACTCCTGGTCGGTGCCCGCCAAGACACACACGTAGATGTCTCTGAAGAAGTGTCTTCGGACGAGGGAGCATTACCCTCCACCTCCACATCCCGTGTGATTGGAGCCACTCATGGAACTACTTGATGTGCTTGGTATCTGGCTTGTGCGCACGATGACCATCGTGGTGTGCGGCTATATGGCGCTTGCCGTATTGAATCTTGCAGCGCTTGCGCTCGCACGATTAGTTGGCTGGAAAAAAGGCTCCCTCGTTCCAAGTAAGGCCATCAAGCAAACCGAGGTTCGCTATCGCGTTGAGTGGCCGTCCTCAGTTAGGATCGAGTTCAAAAGGACCAGGGTGCGGGCTGCAAAACTGATCAAAAGGGCATGCGCTGACCGACACGAGGACTAGCAATGCCTGGGGCGTCGGAGAGTGATTACCCTTTTCCAGCGCCAGGATTCCGCCGGTACATCCGCGTTGGACAAACAGAAGCTGGAGGAACTGCATCGCAACGACGTTCTCACGGGTAACCACACCAACATGGGTAATAAAATCGAACTACCACGCCACGTATTTCGCCAGCCAAAGCCGCATATCGTTCCTGGCGGCGATTGTTCAATGTGCTGTCTCGCGGCGCTATTACCCAAGGGTTGGACCATTGAGCGCTGTTATGCTGAACTCCTTGGTGAGTGTAAGTCCGTTTCGTGGCCAATCATGCAGTCCACACTATGGAAGTCCCAGTCGCGTGAACTGGTCGAAGAGATCATCACTGATATACCACGCTGGGAAACAAACGACAGCATTATGGCTTACGGGGCACCGTCATGGTTGAATCAGACGGCGTGGTCGAACTACATTCGCATGGCCTTGCGCGCCGGGTTCTACGCGCTTTGTGAAGTCAACTACGCAGGTGCTGGGCCATTAGCCTTCTGCAACCATTACGTGCTGATATATGGCCACTCGATCATCTACCCGGAGACAAGCGGGCTGATCAGGCATGTGCTGTCGATCAGTTGTCCAGCAAAGGGCGAGTACGAGATTGAAGTCGAGCCATTTTTGAAACGTCACGGCGGGTACGCAGCGATATTGGTATTGCCGGTAACGGAAAGGAGTAGCACATGAACACGGATCAGAAGACGTTGACGCGGGTAATACACTTTTTCGTCTTGTGTACTGTCTGCGGCATGCTCATCGGATGGTTGTTGGGCGGCGTACACGCTGCGCAACCAAGTCTGGACGCTTACGAGGTGCGTGAGGACGTAACGAAAGCCGGTCCCGGCATTGGTGTCGCCAACGTGCCGCAGGGCGTTTATCGCATCGTAGGCACGAAGAACGGCTACGTGCTGCCGTTCGGCACGTTCATCAAGGCTGACGGTGGGCTGGAGGTCGCACGGGACATCTGTGCTGCGCTGAACGACGCCCGGAAGAAAAGGCTGCAAGAGGAAAAGTGAGAAATCAAACGAAAATAATGGGGTTCTTACAAAACGCTTGGTTTCGCGAACCAGAAAGAGTAAGACAACTCTATGAGAAATATCCAGAACAACGCGAAAGAATAATAGCATCCTTCTTATTCATGGGATGCCTCACCGGACAGAGATTACAGAAAGTCTTTGGTGAAGACCTCTGTAGAAAAATCATTTGGGAGGAAGCTTCTAGAAATATTGGAGAAAGATCCTCATCGCAATTCCCAGCAGACATCAACCACATAACAGCAGTCCTGGAGAAACATAAACCGATTGTGGTGCTAGCATTCGGCAAGATCGTCAGCATACCACTATCACAATTGAAGGAACAAGGTACACCCTGGCATCTGATAATCGCTCCACACCCAGCTGCTAGGAATTGTAGTGATCAAGATCTTGAAAAGGTACTGATAGAATTGGAACGAGTGATAATAACTAGATTGAGGGCCAAATGAAAGTCCAGATATTGTTTCATACAAGTTCAACGCCAAAGAAGATAAAGAAGGTCTATGCCGTATACACCAAAGATCAGTTATTGTGTGTGCAGTTGAAGTCTGGTTTGATACTCAAATATCCTTTGTTGAATGTGTTCTGTGTGTCGCATAAGCATGGGAAGCATCATGGTAGTAGATGGAAAAGAATCAGATAACGGCCTGGGGAGGAGGGCGCGTAAATCCAACCGCATGTGCGGGCATGGTCGCCATGGGCGGTCCGAAAACCGCCTTGACGTCAACCATGGAGAATAGAATATAATCAAATCCTATACAC
>Ga0209777_10003271_pt1 | contig 20262 bp, 17 predicted proteins | sample FrelakmetHBP12HB_FD_187147 | JGI IMG/M metagenome (GOLD analysis project Ga0209777, IMG submission 187147) | Freshwater lake sediment microbial communities from the University of Notre Dame, USA, for methane emissions studies -HBP12 HB (SPAdes)... | ecosystem: Environmental > Aquatic >...
TAGCAATGCGAAAGGCGATGGCCGATTCATTGGCTTTGCCATAAGCATTACTCACTACCCAATCGTAGCCGGTAGTATAGGCAACCCCGTAATGCTCCTTTCCCTCTTGGCCACCAGCGGCGTGGGTGGCCCGGAATGGGCCTGCGTAGAGATTGGTAATCTCCCCCCGGCGATTGACCAGGCAATCCACTTTAAAATTAAGACCCACTGCATCTCCGGCTGCACTGCACTCGGCCTGCATGATGTTGTTTTCGAAGTTTCCCAGCCCGGTCCGACTTGGATCCCGAAAAAACTGATTGTGAAACTGGTTGATGGTTTCAATCCCGGCCATGCCGGGTAAGATAATCTTAGCTCCTCCTCCGAACCCCACATGGACATGAGGGCTAATGCAGCCGATACCGATCTTCAGGTCACAGGACATAAATTCCCGGTTGTACCAAAGTTCCACGCCGGTAGGGGTCCTTCCGACCCGAACGGTGTTCTGGAAAGGATCGTGGTTATATACGGCATAGTTCTCCACGATTCCCTCTCCCAATTTCTTGCGGGCGTTGATCATGTCGTAGGCCCCGTGCGCACCCAGGGCCCAGATAAAGCGGATCTGGTCTTTCATCATGCCGGCCCTATGGAGGGAAGCTACCACATGAGGGGCAAGGTCCTTGACCGGCGTAGGCCGGGTCATGTCATCAAAGACAATAACCGCCTGTTTTTTCCCTCTGGCCAATTCTTCCAAGGAAGGGCCCTCGATGGGCCGATCGATCTTTTCTTTTATTTTCTGAGAGGTGAGGCCGGGCTTTTCGAATCCTGGTGAATTAAGATTATGGATCTCCCAACGATCCGGGAAAGTCAATTCCTGCTCTTGGTTCTCATACCAGAGTCGGGAGGGGATAGAAATCTTTTGCATAACCAACACCTCCGTTCCAGCCAACAGGCATTAGATTTACTTCATCGGCCCATACAGTCCTTAGAAAGTCGTAATGGTCTCAATCGTTCCCTGGCCGAAGAGGGTCATGGTCTCGGCAGTCAAAGTCAACCCTTCCTTTATATATTGGGCTTCGATGCCCGGCACAGCATAGGCATAAAAAAGCACCCGACCGGTCTCCTCACTAACCCGGGTCTTTTCATCAGCCCCTTGGCAGAGCACACAGACGATTTCCTTTCCATCCCTCAGGACAATTTCACCGGCTTTGGTTATAAAATCCCTTGCGCCCATACCCCGGCATATTTCCCCGTCTTGAGCGATATCCAAGGTCAAGGTCCCTTCAAATCGGTCATAATCAGTAACCGCAACTAAAATACCCACGCACATTTCAGCCATGAAGTGGGTATCCACCATCAGGTTATAGCGAGGGAAACCACTCTGTATAGTCCTTTTGAGATGTTTGGGTAAAGGACATTCATACCCGAAGGAGCTAAAAAATCGGTCGTAGAGATTTATCCTCTCGGTAATCTGGGCCAGGGTTTCCCGCTTGCGCATCTTTCTCAGGAGGTGGCGCTTATATTCGTCAAATCCAGACGGGTTAACTGGATTTTTACAATTAGAAATCAGGGTAAGCCCAAACGATACTCCGGGATAACGGACCTGATAATTTTTAGAACTGAAAAAAGGGATGTTCATAAGTTGTATTATTAGCACAAGGCATAATTGACTTGCAAGTTTTCTGTCAGCAGCAGGACAAAGGCCTATGATCTTAGTCACTAATACCAACAACCAATCCCTTTTTGGATTCGCAGGATCTTGTGCCAGCGATACGCTTTCCCAAGCATGAATGGAGTCCAAGATCGTTTTTAATATCAGCCTGGCCGGAGACCTTAATATGAGGAACTTCGAGGCCCTTCTTTTTAACAGGATTCATATAAGTGATCGAATCGAGGACCAAGGCAAACTAACCGAAGATTGGAGTCCCTGCTTTTTTAAAAGAGACTTGTCCGACATCGCCATGGAACCATGATAAACAAAGAATTAAATTCAGATTTCACCATTGAACCTATTTTGTTATAGGTACTCTTTGAAGGACAATTAATTTCCATAGATCAGATTGGCCGGGAAGGCAGATACTGCCCTGGGTAAAGAAAAAAACTTCTTTAAAAGGGGTTTTGAATGACAGCAGGTGAAAGTTTAGTGAGGATTGATTTTTATGCCTCGTTATCTCCGTTGGAGGATGGTTTTCTCTTATTCCGGACGGTAATGAAGATATAATAGCCCATCAGAATAGGGAGTACCCCCAGGCTCAATTCAAATCGACCCTGAAAAAGCTGATAGGTGCTGAAGCCTACAATCAGGAGGATAAAGAGGAGTTGAACGATGGCCACTGCTTTTACCATAATCCAAAGTCCTTTCTTATTGCCGATAGTTTCATTATAATTCAAGGGATCAGGGATGCAAGGGATTAATTTATCTGATTGACTGCAAAAGACAAGCTGATAAGATAAGGCCGGGCAAGATGAAGGGCGGTCGAACTAAAGTGATTTGTTTGAGAGAAAGGTAGGGTTTGGGAAGGCACAAATAAATATATTAACAGGTTAACGAAGAAGTGTTTTGGAGGAAGAGGATAGGCTATGCCGTGTTACATAAGTAAGAATATGATTGATAAGGTCATTGATTTTCATGGGCATTGGTGTCCGGGATTGGCGATTGGGATTAGGGCGGCGGAGCTGGCCCTGAAAAGATTGGGTAGATCCAAGGAATCCGATTTAGTGGCGGTTGTGGAAACCGACATGTGCGGGGTGGATGCGATCCAGATGCTTACCGGCTGTACCTTCGGCAAGGGCAATTTAATCCATCGGGATTATGGGAAAGTGGCCTTCAGCTTTTTTGATCGCAAAAAAGGAAAAGGATTTCGGGCGGTCTTACAACCGGAACTTCGAGAAGAAATCGGCTCCGAGCTGCAAGCGTTGATGAAAAAAATGAACGAGGGGACGATTTCGGCCCAAGAACGACATCGTTCTGAAGAATTGCGGCAGATGCTTCAGGATAAGTATATGAAGGCCGATCTGGAAGATATGTTCTCTATCACAAAACTAACAGCTTCCATTCCACGTCCGGCCCGCATTCTTCAAAGTCTTCGCTGCGAGGCCTGCGGAGAGATGACTATGGAGTCCCGCACCAGAAAGTTTGAGGGCAAAACCCTCTGCATTCCCTGTTTTTCTAAATTGGACCAGAAAATCTGAGGTTTTATTCGGATTCGTTCTAAAAGGATCAGGAACTCATTGCGGCGTAAAACCTATTTTCATCTAAAAAGTTTTTTATACTCGCCATAACCCTCTTTTTCCAGATCCTCTTTGGGAATGAAGCGCAGGGCAGCGGAATTGAGGCAATAGCGAAGCCCTGTGGGTTTCGGCCCGTCGGGGAAGACATGGCCGAGGTGGGATTCGCCCTGTCTGCTCCTGAGCTCGGTGCGCCGCAGGAAAAAACTCGTATCTTCTTTTTCAATAATATTATCGGGCAGCAGGGGCTTGGTAAAACTCGGCCAGCCGGTCCCGGAATCATACTTGTCGAGGGAGCTGAACAGGGGTTCCCCGGAAACGATGTCCACGTAGATGCCTTCTTTTTTATTATCCCAGTATGCATTGTTAAAAGCAGGTTCGGTGCCATTTCGCTGAGTCACTTCAAATTGCAAGGGGGTCAATTTTTTCTTCAAGAGGGCTTCGTCCGGTTTCCGGTACTCCTTTGCTTTTTCGGATGGAGGGCTTTTCTTGGTCTCTCCCCAAGTCTTTTGTAAGAATTGGTCCCTTCCGGATCCGGCTCGATAATATTTGTATCTCAATGGATTCTTTTGGTAATAATCCTGATGATATTCTTCGGCCTCATAGAATTTGTTTAGGGGCTTAATTTCTGTGGTGATAGGTTTAGTAAACGTTCCGGATTGATTCAACTCTTCTTTTGATTTCTGGGCCAGCTTTTTTTGTTCTTCATCATGATAAAAAATGATACTCCGGTATTGCTGTCCCCGGTCCATAAATTGTCCACCGGGATCCGTTGGATCGATATGCCTCCAATATGCCGCCAGCAGGGCTTCATAGGAGATTTTTCCCGGATCATAATAAACTTGAACGGCCTCCACATGCCCTGTCGATCCTGATGAAACTTCTTCGTAGGTTGGATTATCTTTTGTGCCGCCGGTATAGCCTGATATCACTTTTATCACCCCGGGCAATTTTTCAAAATCGGATTCGCTACACCAAAAACAACCACCGGCAAAGGTGGCGGTCTTGACCGTTTGTTTTTCCTGTGTCATGGGACTCCTCGCCTCATGTTTAGATAATTCGTTTTTTTGACAGGCCGTGAAAATCAAAACAAGGCCCGACAGAAGCAACCATAAGCTCAACCGACTGAATTTAAATAAAAACAAACTGGAAATTTCCTTTTAAACAAGAATATTTCTTTACATTGGATTAAATATAAGGATGTTTTTCTGACTTACAAGGGCTGGAGCCGGAACAATAAATAATTGTGCTGAAAAAGAAGGAGACGATCCTCAAGCCCGCTCGGTCATGGCCAGCAGCCAGCGGTGAAGAGGAAGCATCTTCTTGAAGTGTTCTAAGCTGAGATCCAGCAAGACATCAGAAAACAATGCTGTGGGTATAGGCATCTCTACTCCGGCATAGAGCCCATTATAAAGCAGGAATTCGGCATTCGGATGGTTAGGGTCGTAACCGTGAGGGCTCTTTTTGAAGTGTTGTTCCCCTAAATAGTAATCCTCCTTTTTCTTAATCTCCTTTATGACCTTGGCCAGGGCAAGTCCAAATTTAGGATGGATTACAGACTGGCGATAGATTTCCAGCATATCTTGGGGGAAAAGATATAAACCGGCAGCCAACATTAGTCTGTCGGCTTCCAAGTGAAAATAAAAACCAGAACACTCCATTCTCGATCTGGTCCCTTCCCAGAACCAGATTCCCAGATGGGTCTTGTACGGTGTTTTATCATGGCTGAAGCGAGTATCCCGGTTGATGCGGAAAAGAGACTTATTGACCCGGGGGTCGGCCTGCACCCCGGGTGAAATCTTTTTCAGCTTTGCGCCCAAGGCCAGAATAAAATCACGGGCAGGAACAAGCACTCGCTCTTCATACATATCCTTGTGTTGGTCAAACCATGTTTTGTTGTTGTTTTGGGCCAGTTGTCGAAAAAAGGTCAGGCTTTGTTTTGGAAAGCCGGAAAAACTTGACGGAGAGATCATTTTGTTGCTCCTTATGGATTAATAAGAAATCGAAACCTTGTCCTAATAGTTTATCGGAAAAAGATACTCCAAGTCAAACATTCCAGTTAGAGCCATTATTCCAAAGTTACTTAATCCGTTTTCTCCAATACAAAAAATAATATAAAATGTTTAATCCTAATAAAAGGATGGTAACAATAAAAATAAGGACATGAGGGACCTGAAGATAAACGATCTTTTCAATATAATATGTGAGGAAGGAACCGGTATAAGCGATGGCCGGGTCGTGTTTTGACCTTAAATAAACCTCCAAATGGGTTAACGGGCAGTACCAGTCCAAGGATTGGATGAGAAAGGCAAATCCAAGCCCGAAGCAGTGAAAAATTCGGACCGCCTTGTTTTTGACTCCCCAGAAGGCTCCGCCTATCAAGAAGAGGATCCAAAGGAAATGGAGCCAGACCACTGAGTCGGCCAGGATTTTATAGATCATCTCTGATAGACTCTGGATAAAGTTTTCATTTGAAAACCATTTTAAATCATTTCAACTGGTTAAATCAACGGCAAATTGGGAGACGGGAACCGGGATTCTCCCCGATCAGAGGTGACGGTTCTTCGGCAGAGGGAACACCTTGTTGCCCAAAGACTTTTCAATCCCTAATATATTTGGATCTTATTTTGACGAAGTGGTCAAAAGTGAAGGGGGGGCAAGCTCCAAAAAAACCTTTGACAGGGGGGAAAAAATACGCTAAAAATGCACTGGTAATGTTATGTGAAAAAAATCATTAATTTCAACAACACTTCTTTTATTGCTTCCAGATTACCTTTTTTAACTTTCAGGAAAGGCAAAAAAGATGATTAATATTGACCAATCCCTTATTTTCCAAATCATTAACTTCCTTTTGTTAATGATCATATTAAACGCCCTCCTCTATAGACCTATTCGAAGTATACTAAAAGAACGCGCAGAAAGGATCGCCGGGTTGGCGACTGAGGCGGACAAGGTCAAAGCCGATATGACTCAAAAGGAACAGGACTACCAGAACAAGTTACAACAGGCGCGGAAAGAAGGCTTTGAACAAAAAAATCTATTTAAATTACAGGGCCAAGAAGAAGAGAAAAAACTTCTCCTGGAAGCCAACCAAAAGGTGGATGCCGAACTGGCCCAAAACCGAAAAAAGATTGCCCAAGAGGTTAAAGAAGCCCGTGAAAAACTTTCCGGCGAAGTAGCCTCCTTCTCCCAGGAAATAGCCCAAAAGATTTTAGGGAGGATGATATAGATGTCCAGTCTTTTCTCTTTTTCAATAAAAACTTTTTTTCGAATTCTTTTTACATACCTGGTAAATCATCTTCCTTTAATAGTCACGTCTATCCTTTATGGAGGCCTAGTCTTCGCCTCTTCCGGAGGGGAAGGCGGAGCCGCCGGACATGGGGCTGCTGCCGGGGGGGAAACAACAGCCAGACTGATGGATCTTGTATTCCGATCGATCAATTTCATTATCTTTTTTGTGGTCATCTTTCTACTGATTAGAAAACCCTTGAAGCAAGGATTGACCAATCGACGGGAATCTATCCAAAAGGAAATACAGGAATTAGAGGCTAAAAAGAAGGAGGCCACACAGGAATATCGAGCCCTGGAAAAGAGGATTTCCAATATAAAAAAGGAAAGGGGAGTTATCTTAGCTGAATTTCAGGCCGAAGGGGAAAAAGAAAAACAAAAGATAATTGACAATGCCCAAAAGGTTGCTTCCCGCATCGTTGAACAGGCCCAAATAACCATTCAGCAGGAAATCCAGAAGGCCAATTTGTCTTTAAGGCAAAATCTTTCTGAGATGGCCGTCCAGATGGCCGAAGATATATTAAAAAAGAATATCACCGAGAGCGACCAGAAAGTCCTGATCGATGAATACTTGGCAAAGGTGGTGACCCATTAATTGAGAAATTTTTCTATTGCCAGAAAATATGCCAGGGCTCTCCTCTCCCTGGGAAAAGAAGACGGGAACTATCTTAAGTATGGGGAAGAGCTGAAAGCCTTTTGTGATTTGTTGCAGAGGGAAACCCAGACTCGCTATATCCTCCAAAGCCCTATCTATGAATTCACCCATCGAAGCAATCTCCTAAAGGCGATTCTGGAAAAGACCGGGTTCTCCCCAACCGTCAATAATTTTATTCAACTTCTTTTAACCAAGGGTCGCATCCGTTATTTGAAAGATATTAGTCTAATCTATACCCAATTGACCGATGAACTTTCCAATATCAAAAGGGCCATGGTGACCGCGGCGGTTCAGCTTAGCGAAGATACGATTCAAAAAATCCGGGAGGCCTTGAAAAAGGTCGTTCAAAAAGAAGTGCTGGTTACAGTCAATCAAGATCCTTCCATTATAGGTGGAATTATAGCCCAGGTAGGGGATTTGACCTTGGATGGAAGTTTACGAACTCAACTTAAGAGTTTAAAAGAATCCTTAAGAAGGGGTGAGGGTATCTAAGATGGAAATCAGAGCCGAAGAAATCAGTCAGATTATAAGACAGCAGATTAAAGATTTTGATAAAAAAGTGGAGCTCAGTGAGACGGGAACGGTTCTCTCCGTAGGGGATGGTATTGCCCGGGTTTATGGTGTGGAAAAGACCATGGCCATGGAGCTCCTGGAATTTCCCGGGGGTATTTACGGCATTGCCTTGAACTTGGAAGAAGACAATGTCGGTTGTGCCATCCTGGGGGAAGACTTTCATATTAAGGAAGGGGATGTGGTCAAACGGACCGGACGAATTGCCGAAGTCCCGGTCGGAGAGGCTATTCTCGGTAGGGTCATTGATGCGGTGGGACAACCCATAGACGGTCAAGGCCCGCTCAAGGCCAAAGAATTCCGAAAGATCGAGTTAAAGGCCCCTGGGGTTATCGAACGCCAACCGGTGAAAGAGCCCATGTACACCGGGTATAAGGCCATTGACGCCATGACCCCCATTGGCCGCGGCCAGCGGGAGCTGATCATCGGTGACCGACAGATCGGTAAGACCGCCCTGTGTGTAGATGCCATCATCAACCAAAAAGATTCGGATATTTTTTGCATCTATGTGGCTATCGGCCAGAAAAAATCCACTGTGGCCCAGGTGGTAGAGGCCTTGCGCCGGAATGGGGTTTTGGAAAAGACCGTGGTGGTGGCCGCTTGTGCCAGCGACCCGGCCCCCATGCAGTATATCGCCGCCTTTGCCGGCTGCACTATGGGTGAATACTTCAGGGATAAGGGCCTGCATGCCTTGGTGATCTATGATGACCTTTCCAAACAGGCTGTGGCTTATCGGCAGCTTTCCCTGCTCCTTCGTCGTCCCCCTGGACGAGAGGCCTTTCCGGGCGACATCTTTTACAACCATTCCCGTCTGCTCGAGCGGGCAGCCAAGATGCGGGAAGATTTGGGCGGCGGCAGCCTGACTGCCTTGCCGATCATTGAGACCCAGGCCGGTGACGTCTCGGCCTATATTCCGACCAACGTTATTTCCATTACCGATGGCCAAGTGTATCTGGAGCCCAGTCTGTTTTTCTCCGGGGTCCGTCCGGCTATCAACGTCGGGCTTTCGGTCTCCCGGGTCGGGGGTAATGCCCAGGTCAAGGCCATGAAGCAGGTGGCTGGCAGCTTGCGTATGGATCTGGCCCAATATCGAGAACTGGCGGCCTTTGCCCAATTTGGGAGTGAATTGGACAAAGCCACGCAGGCCCAGTTGAATCGGGGGATCCGTATGGTGGAAATTCTCAAACAACCCCAGTACCAGCCCATACCCATGGAAAAGATGATTACTATTCTCTTTGCCGGTGCCAGAGGGCTTTTGGATGATCTTCCTGTAGAAGTGCTGACGGATTTTGAGCCCCAACTGCTTTCTTTCATCGAATTCCAATATCCGGATATCCTCTCTGAAATCAAAGATAAAAAGGAAATCGGTAAGGAATTGGAGGAGCGGATGAAGAAGGCCATTGGGGAATTCAAAAACCAATTCCGGGCAACAAGGTAAATAATAGTCGTTAGCTCAAAACTGAAGGCTAATAGAGAATCACCGAATAGAGAGTCTTAGATTATGGCGACACTTCGAGATATAAGACGAAAGATCGGGGCGGTCAAAAAGACTCAGCAGATTACTAAGGCCATGAACATGGTGGCCGCAGCCAAACTGCGAGGCGCCCAAATCCGGATGGAGAATTTCCGCCCCTATGCGGGCAAATTTTTAGAGGTCATTAACAGTCTTTCCTCCCGGATTGATCCCGAAGCCTTCCCTTTGATGGCCCAGCGGCCGATCAAAAAGATAGAACTGATCTCCCTTACCGCCGACCGGGGTCTGTGCGGCAGCTTCAATGTCAATCTGATCAATGCCGGGGAAAAGTTTATTAAGGCCCGAATCCAGGAACCGGTGGAAGTATCCCTGGTCCCGGTGGGTAAAAAGGGGGCGGAATATTATAGGCGTAGAAAATACAACATCCGCTCAAAGTATGTCGATATTTTTAGTTCCTTTGATGCGATCCAGGTTGCCGGTATCGGTCGGGACGTTATAGAAAACTTCTTGATGGGCGGATCGGATGAAGTCTATATCCTTTATGGCGAATTTATTAGTATGGCTATTCAAAAACCTAAGCTGCTTCGCTTGTTGCCTATCGCCCCATTAAAGCAGGAAGGGGAGGCAGCCCCGGCTCTGGAATACCTCTATGAACCATCGGTGGAAGGGATCTTCCAGGAACTACTGCCCCGTTATGTCAATGTCCAGATCTACCAGGGTATGCTGGAAAATGCAGCCAGTGAACAGGCCGCCCGAATGACCGCCATGGACAATGCTACCCGAAATTGCAAGGAACTGATTAATACCTTGACCTTAATTTACAACAAGGCCCGCCAGAGCGCCATTACCAAGGAACTGATGGATATTGTCGGCGGGGCAGAGGCCTTAAAGAAATAGTCATGAAGGATTCAAGTCCCGCCTACGACGGGATTGATCCCATTTTTAATTTCAAGGTAAAACCCTTAGGAGGAGGATCATAAATAAGATGGAAACCGGAAAAGCCGAAGGAAGCATTGGAAAAGTAACACAGGTAATCGGACCGGTTGTGGACTTGGAATTCCCGGAAGGGAGACTGCCCAATATCTTTAATGCCATCCGTATTACTAATCCGGCCATAGATGATCGCCAAGAAAATTTAGTCGTCGAAGTGGCCCAGCATCTGGGTGACAATGTGGTTCGTTGTATTGCTATGGATACCACTGATGGTCTGGTTCGTGGAATGCCCGGCCGGGATACCGGCCAGCCGATTCTTGTGCCGGTAGGTGCTGCTGGTTTGGGCCGGGTATTAAATGTCATCGGCGATCCGGTGGACGGCTTGGGACCTGTTAAGGCCGACAAATATTACCCCATTCACCGACCTGCCCCCACCTTTGTTGAACAGGATACCTCGGTCAAGGTCTTGGAAACCGGTCTGAAGGTCATCGACTTATTGGTCCCCTTCCCCCGAGGGGGCAAGATGGGGATGTTCGGCGGCGCCGGTGTGGGTAAGACCGTTGTTATGATGGAGATGGTCCACAATATCGCCATGCATCACGGCGGGATATCGGTTTTTGCCGGTGTGGGAGAGCGGACCCGTGAAGGAAACGACCTCTACCTGGAAATGAAAAATTCCGGGGTATTGCCCAAAGCGGCCTTGATTTACGGTCAGATGACCGAACCCCCCGGGGCCCGGGCCCGGATTGCCTTGACGGCCCTGTCTGCAGCCGAATATTACCGGGATGAAGAAGGGCAGGATGTGCTTCTTTTCATCGATAATATTTTCCGTTTCACCCAGGCCGGTTCCGAGGTTTCGGCCCTCTTAGGCCGCATCCCTTCGGCCGTCGGGTATCAACCGACCCTGGGTACGGACCTTGGAGAACTCCAGGAACGGATTACCTCCACCCATAAAGGATCGATCACCTCGGTCCAGTGTGTGTATGTGCCGGCCGACGACCTGACCGACCCGGCCCCGGCCACGACCTTTGCCCATTTGGATGGAACCGTGGTCCTTTCCCGACAGATCGTTGAGCTGGGGATTTATCCGGCCGTGGATCCTTTGGATTCCACCTCCCGGATCCTGGATCCCAATGTCGTGGGTCAGGAACATTATTTTGTGGCCCGGAATGTTCAGCAGATATTACAAAAATACAAAGACCTGCAAGACATCATCGCCATCCTCGGCATGGACGAATTATCCGATGAAGATAAATTAGTAGTCGGCAGGGCTCGCCGAATCCAGCGGTTTCTGTCCCAGCCCTTCTTCGTGGCCGCCGAATTTACCAATAAAGAAGGTAAGTTCGTTAAGGTCGAGGAAACCATCCGCGGATTTAAAGAGATCATCGAAGGCAAGCATGACGATTTGCCAGAACAGGCCTTCTACATGGTCGGCGGGATTGAAGAGGCCGTGGAAAACGCCAAGAGATTGGCCGCATAACAAAACCTCAAAAGGAGGGAAAGTATCATGGCGGATAAACTCCATTTAGAGGTTGTTACCCCGGATCGACTGGTCGTCAATGAAGAGGTGGATATTGTCATGGCCATGGGGACCTTGGGAGAGTTTGGTATCCTGCCCAACCATGTTCCCTTTATGAGTTCCCTGCAGCCCGGAGAATTGCGCTACCGGAAGGATAACCAGTTGCAATACGTGGCCGTTACCGGCGGGTTTGCCGAGGTCTCCAACAATAAGGTAACAGTACTGGCCGTAGCAGCCGAAAAGGCCGGGGAGATTGATAAAGACCGGGCAAAAAGGGCCAAAGAGAGGGCAGAGAAACGCTTGGCCCAAAAAGAGAGAGAGGATATTGATTATACCCGGGCCGAAATGGCCCTGAAGAGGGCCTTGTTACGCCTACGCATAGCGGAAAAGAGTCTGTAACTTTAAACCAAACCAAAGAAGATGAACCGGAAAAGGGCAAGTCAACGGACTTGCCTTTTTATTTTCGTCACATATGAAAAATGGATCATCTCCAAAATAGTTGGTGATGATAGAAGGATTCAAGGAGCCAAGGGTTCGAGGATTCGAGTGAACTACCCGTGATGACGAAGGCTTCAAGATTTAGGACAGGGCATTAAATCAAAGATAGCAAGAGGAGTTTAATACTTGAATTCTTGCTCAGCGACATGAGCGTTTGAGGCCTGGTATTTATAACCCGTTTAGTTAATACCACTGAAGCCCATTGAAGAAAATCTCTTCTTGAAAAACAATCACTTGAACCCTTGAACTCTTGAATCCTCGCCCCCTTTCTCCCAATTAATTGGGAGAAGAACCTTAAAAATCAAAGGAACAGGTGTAGACAATGTTTATGGATTTAGTGAAAACCATCCAGGAAGGGGAGGCAAATGGGAATAATAGGATTTTCCGCCTACCCCTTCCTTCAGGAAGAGAAATTATCGGACTGGCCACAGAAAACGTCTATGGCGGGGATTGGGATCTAGGACCGACCTGGAACTATATCGTCGGGCCGGAGAAGGCTTTTTTAGTGGATACCGGCAAAAGCGGCATGGGCCTCAGACTTTTGGAGATGATGGCCCGGATTGGAAGAAAAGGCCAGGCCCTTGATTTTGTCCTGATCAGTCACGGCCACGAAGACCATGACGGCGGACTGGCTGAATTAGTGGCGGCCATCGGCCTTAAGGTGAAAGCCCATTCTATCTATGATCGTCTTATCCGCAACTATCCGGAAAAGGCCCCGTCTCCTTCTAAAAAAACTTTTTCAGCCTCCTGCTGGAATTGTTTAATGCCCGAGTCCCACAGCCAGGTCCATTGTCTGGGGTATCATAAAGAGAGGAACGAACTAGAAGTCGAAGGGATTGATCATTCTCCTTTCGTCCTCAGTGAGGGTATCCAGGTTCATCATTTGCCCGGCCACTCCCCCGATGCCCTGGCCGTCCAAATAGGTGAAGAAGCCCTGATTGTCGGAGACATCCTCCTTCCGGAGATAACCTCCCATCCCACCCAGGAGAAGTTTTTCCAACTCACGGAAACACTACTTCCTCATCAATATAATCAGGCTCCGCTTATCTATGGGTTGGGGGCTTATCTTCGATCTTTGAAACATCTCAGAAAAATAGCCGCTCGATTTCCCCGAATGGTGGTCCTCCCGGGCCATCGCCTTTTCTCTAACAGCCATTGGAATGTCATCGATCTGAAGACACGAGTGGAAGAGGTGATCGAGCACCATATTCAGCGAAGTGCCGCTATTATAAAAATTCTTCAAAGCGGACCCAAGACGGCCGAAGAGATTGCCCGGGAACATTTCGAACCCAGATTGCTCAAGGGGTATGGGATCAAAATGGCCGTCAATGAGATCCTCAGTCATGCCGAGTTTCTCCAACATAGCCGAGATATTCTATGGAAAGAGGATCAGACCATGGTGGCCCTCGGAAGCGGCCATTTTGAAGCCCTGATCCGTGATGAGAAGGTAACTTAAATCCCACGGTTCAACCGCCAGGCCCTAATCTTGGGGCAACCGTTAACCCTCCACCTGGCCGGGAATAGACGCCGGAAAGGAATCAGGGTTAAGGAAGAGAACTTCCTTTTGAGGAATTTTCACATTTTTCAATTTGATAAAAACGTTCACGGATTATCTTAATCGGTCCAATAAGGGTCAAGAGCCGAGTCACCCCCGCCCTAATACTTCTGTGGAGGATTTCAAAGGAACTCGAGAAAGCCCATCTTTCCTTATAAGCTCGCCGAAGCACCTGCCGCCTCACTACATTGAGAACGATTAGTTTTCAATAATTTACAAAATCAAATGAGTAATCCCAATTTTCCAAAAGGAATTCACAAAAGAGTAATGCAAAGAAAATAGACCTTTTTCCCAAATTTCAAGGCAATTTCTGCATGTCCCCTCGACTATTGCCTGGCCCCAATTATTGTTAATATCAAAGAAGCTACCAGGCGTGATGTTATCTGGTTCCGATCATCATTCCATAGACTTCACAACCCCCGTGTCTCATTTGGAAGCATCCCATTTTCCCTCCCGGCGCAGATGCTCCACGATTGCTTGGGCCTTCTTTTTCAGATCCATCTTGTCCACCTTGGTGCTTCTGGTGATTGGGAATTCCTGGTATTCTGGCCAGATCTCCACGTGTTGGGGTCTTTTGTAGGAGGCAATCTCCTGGCAGTGTTTCATCACTTCTTCTGCCGTTAATTGGACTCCTTTGTGGGGGCGCACAAAGGCGAAGATCCCCTCGTCAAAAAGGCGGTGTTCCACACCCACTACTTCGGCGACATCCACCCCGTTCAGTTGGCTGATATGGGCTTCTATCTCATCCGGAAAGACATTGTACCCCTTCTGTTTGATCACGAATTTCCGCCTTCCAGACAGGAAGAGAGCCCGGTAGGATCCCATATCCTTGAAAGTGCCGAGATCCCCCGTATAGAGTATTCCCTCTTTGGAAATGGTCTTGGCCGTTTCTTGGGGCATGTTGTAATATCCCAGAAAAACAATGGGAGGATGATAGCAGATCTCTCCGATTTCCCCGTCCCTAACTTCTTTTCCTGCGGTCCCATCCTCATTCATGGGTTGACGGATGCTCACCTCAGCCAGATCAGGGAAGGCCTGGCCAACTTGTCCGACCATTTCCTCCGGCGGGATGCTACGCGGGGTAAAGGTGGCAAAACCGGCATTCTCGGTCATGCCGATGCCGGTGCCAAAATCAGAGGCCATATGAGAGAGTTTTTTTAGGAATTCCAAGTCTACAGCCGATCCAGCGTAAGCAACAAACCGCAGGCTGCTCAAATCATAGGTTTTATAGTCCGGATGATTCCAGAGCATCCGGTATTGGGTAGGGATCTGGCCCAAGACATTGACCTTATTTTGTTGGATGGCCTCCAGAGATAGTTTCACATCAAAGATCCGTAGCAGGATCGTGGTCCCTCCGAGAAACATGGTAGTCATAAAACACTCAGTGACACAGCCTACATGGCTGGGAGGCAGATTAATTAGGAGGCGAAGGTTATTCCCTAAACCAATATCCATCCCCCTGGCCAGGATCTCGTTCTGGGTTATGATGTTCTCGTGGCAGAGGAGCGCTGGCTTGGGATCCCCGGTGGTCCCGGTTGTATAGATAATGAGGGCGGGCGTTCGAGGTTTCACTTGCCTGTAGGTCTTTTCCAGTCGTCGGGAAAAGAGGTTCTTGACTTTCAGCTCCAGGAGTTTCTTTTTGTCCATCATCTCCGTGATCCCCATGGCCCCGTCGAGGAGTTCCCCGGGCTTCGGGTCGGCAGTAAACTGCACTAAATGTTTAACGGAGGGGCATTTATCTTTAACGGCCTGCCCTGCCTGGCGAAAATCCCTTACCTGGGTATTACCCAAGAAGAAAAAGGCTTTGGGATTTATTTTGTTCAGGTCCCGGACGACCTCGTCATCCTTGAGCCGCAGATCCAGGGGAGAAACGATAGCCCCGATCTTAAAGCAGGCGTACATCAACATCATATGCTCCGGAATTAAAACCAATTGGGTGGCCAGGCGGTCCCCTTCTCTTATCCCCATATCCATCAGACGGAGGGCGAAAAAATCGATCAGGGAAAGAAACCGTTTGTAGGTTACGATTTTGCCGTCCTCGTGTTGAATCATGGCCGGTTTGTTCGGAAACTTGTGCGCCCAGCGCTCAATATACGAATTTGCCAGGGGCAATTTAATAAAGGGTGTAGTCATGATTCCTCCTTAATAGGATTTTAAAAAAGCGTACCCTTGGCTGATCGCCTTTTGTCCTTTATGGTTTTGGACCACAAAATGCAGATCCGTCCCGTTTGAGTGAGAGGTTTTATTTAATAGTTTAACCTGGATCCTTGTCCCTGGAAATACCATGCCGGTAAAGCGACAGGAGAGGGCCTGCAGTTTCCAGGGATGACCCGCTATCTCCCGGTTGATGATCTCCCGAGCAGCAAAAGCCAGAGTGGCTGTTCCCTGGAGGATGATGCCGGGCAGCCCCACCTGGCGGGCAAATCTTTTTGAAGTATGGATGGGGAAAAAGATATTGGTACAGCCGTCGTATAGGAAGGGGGTCAGTGGATCAATGGGGATGGCCGTTTCCCAAAGAGGCTTCTCTTTTTCTTGAAAAGAGGGGACCGAGGGTAGAGAATCCTGACCCAGACCTTCATCCGCACAGGAAACTCCTCGCATCAGGGCCCCCGTATGTTCCACGAAAACCAATTTCCCCTCCCTGTCCAAGGCCTCAAAACAAATCACCACCTGAGTCCCGCTCCGGTGGGGAAGGATGGCAATGATCTTTCCTTTAACGGTTATTAAATCGCCTGGTTTTATGGGGCGATGGAAGGCCAGGTGTTCCGTGTAGTGAACCTGGGTGAAAAGGACTTCCTTTGGAAACCGTTCAAATTCGATATATTCCCCTATCCTTTCCTGGATGGGCCAGGTCACGGCGACACTGAACATGGGAGGGGCGATGATCCCCCCTTCCTGCTCGTCATCAAAATAGAAGGGATTGTTGTCTCCAATGGCGGCTGCATAGTTCATGGTCTCCCGCCAGGTAATCTCTTTCCGATATTCTTTCAGCAGTGTTCCGACAAAGCTTGAACTGAGTTCCATGGGCGCCCCCTTCAAAAATGAAAATACCGCGCGACCGTATTCTCTACTTTAGTCATATCCCTGGCTATGATAATCTTGGTCTTGTTATACTGGAAGACCAAAACCACAATTGTCAACAGTTATCTTTCAATTGTTTTTTAGTCAATCCAGCCTCCCCAATAGGCAACTCCTTTGTTCTAAATTAAGAGAAAAACCACTACCCATATAACGAATAAAAATGAAGAATGCAGGACAGGGGAAAGTCAGGTCCGGATAGGCGAAAGGTAAACCATGGGGAAAATATTTTTTCAATGGAGAAGAGTTTCTTGACGAGACCTTTAAATAGATGACCACTCAAATCTCTATAAAATACCCAGGCACATTCTGCATGAACGGCTCGGTCTACAGGGCCGGGAAAAAGAGCAGGAGATCAAAACCAAACGGTGGGTCAATCTGTCAGCCAAGCTTTTGATCAATGCCGGGACCTTGATGAAAAAAAGCATTTCGATTCTCGCCATATAAACCAACGATGACGACATAAAAGTTTTCCCTTTAGCGAGCACGAACGTGGAGGCCGTTAACGGACCTCGAACGGGACAATCAACGGCCGCTCTTTAAACTTTAAAATCTGGATAAGGAAGATGGATAGTGGCGTTAATGCCGCATATCGGATACTGATAACGCTGAGTTTTAAAGTTTGATCCTCGTGAGCAGGGAGGGAAACCGATTAATGAAATTCTGCTAATCAGACGATTACCGAAGAGTGTCCTCAAAAAGAACCAAATTTTGTCTTATTAAAATCGGTATTTTCTTGAAATGAAGTTTTTTCTCTTGACAGTTACATGTTGGATGCCCCGGTCTACCGGCTATCCATATCAATAAAACTACCGCAGTTAAAAGCGATTGACTGACAGATTACTTGTTTAGAAAAGAAATTCTCGGCCGAGAGGCCTCATTTTCAACATCAAACCGTTGATCCGACCCCCTAAAAGGATCCTCTTCCCTTTTTGAAGAAATGTCAGGGGCGGCCTTATCTCTTTCCATGATACAGGCACCATTAAAGAGCGAACCGCTTTCAATAACGATAGTGGGCGTTTTGATATTACCGCTATGTATGGCGGTGTTTTTCAGAATAACCTGTTCGCTTGCGACAACATCCCCCTCGATATCCCCATGGGACACAAGATTTTTTGTAGTAATTGCAGCGGAAACTTTTGCTGTAGGCCCCACGATCAACAATCCTTCCGATAGAATCTCTCCTTGAAAAACCCCCTTGATCATCAGAGAACTTTTGAATTTCATGGTGCCGTGAATTTCCAAATCATCAGCTATGACCGTGGTAACCTTGTCTGGATTGCCGTCTGGAAGAATTGGGGTTTTGTTCATCACCGTCTCCTCCTTTTTCTTTTTGTTTATATCTTTATTGTAATCTTTATTAATAAATTTAAAGGGTTGGTCTTTAAAGAACCGAAATATATCATTTAGAGCCATTTACTTATTAACTGAAATGGGGCCAAATGGAGTCAAGGCTGTTCTTGCCTCTTGCTTCTAATTTTTTGCCTTGAAGACACGTTTAATCCTTAATTCGCACTGCTTACCTCAAAAATGTTGGCTTGCTACTTAGCTGTTTGAAATTAAAGATTATCTGTTCAGCGATTACTTCAACTGGCCTTTTGGCCAGGAAACTTACCTCAACAAGCAAAGAAATGTTAACTTCACAAAAACAGATGAATGGAACTTTTTGATTTGTACTGCACCTACAATTAATTGTAATAACATGAATATACCGAAAAATTTAGGGATGTCAAGAAGAAAATTAGGCATAAAAAATAAGACGTTAGGCACGAGGCGTGAGGCGCGAGAGAAAAGCTATAGTTCAAAGTTGAAAGCTTAAGGTTCAAAGGAAAGAAAGGCATGAGGGGGTAATAATAAAACGTTCAGCGTTCAAGGTTCGGCGTTCGGCGAAGCAAGAGAAGGCTATGGGCAAGGGGCCAGAGGCAGGGATGACAAAAAGTTCTGCCTTTTGAGTTCAGAGTTGGAAGAAGAAAAGGCAGCTCAAAGCTCAAGGCTCAAAGAGAAGAAAGGCACGAGGCGAGAGGCATGAGGGATGATCCCAAAGAAAAAAAATGCTCAAAGCTGAAAACTCACGATTGAAAGCCGGAGCTCAAAGTGAAAAAGAGTAAAGGGTGTTTCCCTTAAGGTAAAAGGCAACTCCATTAAGCTTTTTTCCTTAAGCGATAATGATCCTGGGTCGGATCTGACCAGACTTTTTAAAAATCTGTCATAATATAATTGCGCAAGATGCCGATCTCTTCTATCTCCACTTCAACAATATCTCCGACCTTCATCGGGCCGACCCCGAAAGTAAAATTCAATTTACAGGGTTCGAGGGGTCAAGAGTTCAAGGAATCAAGGGTCCGAGCGTTCGATTTTTACTTTTCTAAGCATTTCTCTTGAATCCTGACGTTCCGACTGTTGCCAAACTTTCAATTCGTTATATTTTTTTAACATTTCACTTAAACCCACGAATCCGTCTATCTTTACAAACTTTTAAGGAGATGTCCCCTTTTTATAATATTCCCTAAAGGCAATCCAATTGTGGCGGATATTTTCAGAAAAATCCTGCTTGTTCCATTGGGCGATCATGGATTTTCTCTTTTGGACGGCTTGGTTCAAGCTGTGTCCCAGATGCCTGATCAGCCCTTGCTCATAATCCTGGAGAGGCTGGAGAGTTCTTCTCCGAACAGCCTTGGCTGCTGCCTCACCGGCCATTTCCCCCGAAATAAGGGCATTCCCAACCCCGGCTCCGGTGATGGGGTGACAGGTACCGGCTGCATCGCCGGCCAGGATCATATTCCCCTTCCAGACATGGGTCAATCCACCCACTGGAACCAATCCACCCCCTTGCCCTTTGATTTCATCTTCTATCAATCCTTCTTGAATCAATTCCAGTTTAAATTGATTAAGGGTTTCTTTCAATCCCTTGTTAAAGGAGGGATCGATCCCTACCCCTAAGTTTCCTATCTCGAATTTCGGGAAAAGCCACCCGTATCCTCCTTTGATGTAAGGGCGGAAATAGATTCGTGTATGTTCCAAGAGCTTTCTGAGAGGAACTCGGTACTGGGCGGCAATCAAATATTCTTGGTGTTGACTCCCCATCCACCGGCCCACTTGAGAGGAAGGGCCATCAGCCCCAATAATAACTTGGCTGGAAATCTTGACCAGTCCGTCTTTCCTTCTGGCAAGAACTTGGCCGTCCAGCCGAGTATAGGCCTGAATTCCTATTTTTAAGCTGGCCCCGGCCTTGACTGCCAGCTCGGCAAGTTCCCGATCCAAGTGATCCCGATTAATCATGGCCCCTGGCACGGTCATCTCTTTAGCGGATTCTCCGTAAATATAGGTTCGCATCGACCGGACCGGTTGAACCAAAAGGCCAGGACGATTTAATTCAATATAGCGGCTTATGGGCAGAGGCACATATTCGGCACAACGAACGGGAAGTCCAACCTTCTCTCGCCGTTCTAAGAGGATGACGGAGGCCCCTTCCTGGGCCGCGAACCGAG
>Ga0209777_10003272_pt1 | contig 20258 bp, 17 predicted proteins | sample FrelakmetHBP12HB_FD_187147 | JGI IMG/M metagenome (GOLD analysis project Ga0209777, IMG submission 187147) | Freshwater lake sediment microbial communities from the University of Notre Dame, USA, for methane emissions studies -HBP12 HB (SPAdes)... | ecosystem: Environmental > Aquatic >...
TACAGAGAATTGATATCGGTCGAACAGATCCAATCATATCTACCCGGTATCGGTTCTTTTACGTATGCCCCCGTAAACCCAACATCCTTATCATCATCGTCATCACCAAATACGAAATCATCTTGATCGTTATCATATGATTTATTGGGAGCAACCAAATGATTTCGCTTAAGATATGTCAGAATTGCACCTTCCAAAAATTTACTGCTCGTTCTATATTCTTCGTATCCTACATGGCAAACGTGGCAAATTGCCATAGCCAAATCAATATATTGCAATTTAGAGTCTAGTTGTACGACCAATCGAACATCATGAATGTTATATTCAACAAATTTTTTAATATCTACCCGTTTTAAATCATCGAGTGATCCATCATATTGAATCTTACCGATCTTTAATTCTTCCAATCCTACGGTGTCTAGTCTATAATTTGGTAATTTTTTAGTATTGTACCATTTGTACATCTGATAGTAGTCTAGGCAATTTACTCCAGCGATTGTAAGTTGTTCTTTTCGTTCGTTGAAATATACAATTCCGATTGGCGACAATCGTTCTGCTTCATTTTCACTCAGTATACGAGAAATACGAGTAAATAAATACGGCATATCAAATTGATTGGTGTTCCATCCACTAACGATGGTTGGGGTTATTTCTTCCCACTTGGATAAAAACGAATTTAATAGAGACTCTTCGTCTTTACATGAAAAAATAGAAATATCAAACTCTTTTGAATTTTCAACTTCAGATGCTTCGTCCAGAATCCAACATATATAATGTTTATTTATTGAATCATATAATGCAATTGATGTAATTGGCTGATTCGCAGTCTTCATGTCGGGATATCCACCAACAGTATTGACTTCGATGTCTAGAACAATTATTCGATGATGTTTACTCGATTCGTCAGAATCTCCATATACATCGATTAATACTTGAGTATCAAGTGGAATATCAGACGATAATAAACTCGTATCATATGGATTAAATTTAGTAACTTTTTCCAATGATTCTCCGTAAATGCTACTATATTTTCCTCCTATTTTTTTCCTGTAGGCATATGGAACGATCTTAATGCGATTATATCCGGTTTGATCGTCCCAAATATGTGCAATTCCGTCTTTTTTGTTGGTGTAAATAGCCTGATATGCCATAAGTAATTTATTACGAATTAATGTTTTTCGTTACTAACAGGTTCTTCGTTGTATTCATATCTATCAGTAGTAAAAACGATTCCCGGATCAGATCTTAATCGATTTCTATATGTGCTAAATGCGATCCTAACTCCCCATCCCATATAGTCAAGAATTTCTCGTTTTGATACGCTGACGTTTTGTTGTATAAATTTAACAATTTTATTATAACTCTCGGTATCTGATCGTAGTTGTGGCAAATTGTCAATTGTAGATTGGATCATTACGTTGAACGGCTTAATCGTAAATTTCCACTTAGATTCTTCAAATCTTTCGAGTGCCATTTTTGACCAATTATTTCTCTTTTCGTCAGTATTATCGGTTATAAATGATTTAATCTTTTCACGGAAATCTTCATCCGTAAAATAATAAATGCCAGCGTCGCTTGCTAGTTCGTGATATGAATCGTCGTTTGAAAATAAATATGGAACGCCAACACTCATTCCATCGGTTGCTGAAATACTCCAACCAGAATATTTTTGTTCTCCACACACACCAATATAACACGATGATAGATTACTTAAATATTCTTTTCTGTTCTCGTTATTACCTACAATGATATACTCTCTATCTGCTTTTTCTGCTAATGGTACCCACACTTTAAACATATCTCCCAACTCAGAGAAAATTATATCCATCTGATCTAAAAACCATGGATAGTTTTTATATTCGTGAGGTCGATGGTTGAATACTATCGTTTTGGTATCACGGGTTCTTTTTTCGTACTCCGGAATTTCCCACCCCAAATATTGTGGAACTAATTTTTCTGATAATTTTTTTGTTACGGTCGAATTAAAATGTTTTTCCGCATTTTTAAGAACTAAATTTTTTTGTGCAATTGTATTGATTCCACATGCATTCATTTCCAATATACCAAGAAAATTATGATCGATTAATGTCATTGGATATTCCGTTATTTCTGGGAATTCTGTCCAATGTGTATATCCAATAAATTCCGGACGTATATTTGTAGTATTAAACAATAAATTTTTAAGTTGTAGTGTATGCTCCGGCAAATGACTATAAACAATATCAAAATCTCGATTTCTCCAATCTATAGCCGCCAAAAATTCAGACGAATCTAAATGGCAGCGCATTTGATTTGGATATGTCGGCAATGAATATAAAATTTGATCTATATTATTTTTATTGGAAAAAATATCCAATTTTTCTGGTAACAGAATAGTCCAATGGATATCAGATCTAATAGATTCAAGGTTTGAAATGATATTATTAATTACAACAATTCCACTATCTTGTGATAGATTTTTTGACCATGTAATATTTGGATATACCAAAATCTTATATGGATATTTTTTCGTTGAATCCGATTCATCTGAAAAATTGAACACGTTCATATTTCACATATGATGTTGGAAAAGTTCCAACCGGTCAACTTAATAATCAAACCAAAACAATTTTGTCGAATCCCTCTTGTTCAGTTGGGATTTCTAAACGACTATGTTGCCGGTCAATTATATTTGTCGGAACAATTCTATCACGATGTCCATTTTGTTTTTTATCCAATTCAATGGACGTTTTTACAAAATATGCTCGAATTTCGGCTCCGTTCTTTTTTCCTATTTCGATCCATTTTTTCCGTGACCATTTGTCGATATTTGTGGCATCAATTACAACATTTTTATTTTACATCAACAAAATGTCGGCTCGGCGAAATGCCAACGAAAATACCTGATTATTTTAGGATTGATCCTCAACGTTTCCGGTTAATTCTAGTCGAATCGCGTCAGGCTCAATGATGGTGGAATTCAACGTAGTTTTCAATCCATTTGCATATGTACTTTTTCCGGATCCGCTAATTCCAACCATTAACGACAAAATTGGTTTCATGTCGTCAAGTAAATCAAAAAATAATAAAATGTCAATGTTATTGTACGAACTACCTATCAGCTAAAGACTAAGGGAATTCTTTTCATCAGTTATTAACGACCGACATCATTAAAATATTCATTTTTTGCCGTAGCATAATCCATATCTAATACTTTATTATAATATAAAATATCAGGTTTTAGTCTATTTTCAGAATGCAATTTAGTGTATCGTTTAATTGCCTTTTCTCTCCACCAATTGATCATACCATCAGTGTCCGATTCAAACCGTTTTAATAAATTCCAATTCGGAACATCTTCCGTTTTTTTACACAAAAAATCCTTTGTTTGTTCATAAAATGGAGCATAATATACTCCACGTTCAAATCCGTGATGATATTTTGTTGCTGAAATTTTAAGTTCACGGAAAATTATTTCCAAAATTCTCTGTTTAATTCCTGTCACCGGTCCCTTCGACGAATCCAATTTTACTATTTTCTTTGTATATTCTTCAGAATTATTATCTTTAATGTATTTGTGCCACAAATCATAAAATTTATCGTCCGGCTTCAATGATATCTTTCCCATACTTGTCCCACATCCTTGCCAATACGGAATTCCACAATACATTGAATTTGGGCCATATAAACTAGTCGTTGTCATACCTACTAATTTTTTTCCAACTACGGTTTCCCATGTATCACGTACATGTTTGGATAATATCAATGAAGCAACCAGTTTGCCGCCGAGAAAATTATAACCAAATGGTTGAGTTCCCATAATGCAACTACCAATTGCGGAATGGATTAACATTTTTTCCTCACATCTATTCTTAGCAGACCACCCAATGAAGTTATCTCGACACGTTAATGCCATAACATCATTACTCAACGATGCTGCTCCTAAATATTTTCCAGTTGTATCATCGATGATCAAAAATCGTAAAAATCTTCCGGGAGTTTGATCATATGCCATCGAATGACAAAATATTCTAAGCATCAACCAATCGGACATATGTTCCGAATTTTCCGGATCAACATAAAAAATTCTCGGCGTCAAATCTCGAATTTGTTGAATTGTTTGCACTGTATCATCGATATCAATCGGTCTCCATATTTTTGCGCGAACTTCCGCTGATTTTGATCCGATGTCATCTCGTTGGTACTCTTTTATCTCTACCCACTTCTTCCAAAAAGTGCTCTCTTCTACACTCATATTTTTAAGTTCGTCCATATGGGAGATGAACTTGCCCTTTTCTGTAGCAAAATCGAATGTGGGGATCTCACCAACTTCCAGAAATGCGTCAATTGTAAAATTACTCATTTGTCATCATCCGTGACATCATTAAATTCTTCATCGTAATCTTCTGGCCATCCTCGAAATAATATTGTTATCGCATACATGAAATGTTCAGTGAATCCGGTAATAATCAAACTGGTTAGCTGCGTTAGTAATCCGGCAGATAGAATGACAAATAGAAATTGCCAAAATGTTGACCAACCAAGTATCATTTTTGATAAAAATTCAAACATATTAATATTATTACGCAAAAAGTTATCAATGTCAATTTTTTTTACCAACGGATTCTTCTTTTTTTTCAATCACTCTATTTTTTGCAGTTTTTTCCGATTCGGTTGTATTATCGGGTTTATATCGACGTTTCATTTTCCAACCAATACTCGTGTCCGGCTCATAGTAAAAAATAGTAGTAGATGTTGGTAAATTTACTATTGTCGCTGATACCAAATTTTTTGATCCATAAGCTACCGCCGTACTTAGATCGGAATCAAATAAAACATATGTAGACGGATCTATTTTGAAGTGATAAAAAAGTTTCTCGGAGTTATCTGGTTTTTTTGGAAATGGTGGTGGTCTCGCCATCCACATAAATAGAAAGACGCCAGCGGAATAAACCGCTGGCGTCAAAAATCAGACCGACTATTAATTATGCCAGTACGCGGTTAGATACCTCAACTGAAGTTGCTATCGTTTGATGTGTATCCGGAACGGAATTTGATGCTTTAACATTGATAATTGGAATCATTGCCGGATCGTCCGTCAATGGTAATACTCCAGAGGCTGTAGCGGCGTCAAGTAGTTTCTTTGTTGGATTTGCCTTCGCAAATACCAATTTTGGCCTACCGATTGCTGGTTTGATTTTGCCGATTGTAGTAATGATTCCCATATCCAACGCTCGATTAATTCGAAATCGCAATGTAATTTCTTTCATGTGCGAATGATTAGATAAAACTTCGGCGATGGTAAAATGTGCTTCTGGCCAAATTACCGGATTATTATTTTTATATGTTGACATAAGCATTGTTAGTTTGTTGTTTAATTTGATGATGAGAGGTTCTCGTAATATCCAGACCGATATCCTTCGTCGAAAAAGACACTATCGTCCGCATCTAGACTAAATTCAAAGACGTTATCCATTTCCGCGTCATATCGCCCAACTGAATATCCACTGGAGAATTCTGCGTCGGAATACTCCGGATTATTTTCACATGTACAATTTTCACAATCACACGTATTATGCTCCGAATCGAGGTGTTCAGTTTCTAACCGATTTGGTCTATTTGTGTATGCATCATTGTAACCAATTCGGTATGAATTGTTGCGGGAATAATCTCGGGACCAACCATAATTTTCTCCTCGATCTACGTCGTCGAGTCCAGCAGCGAATCCTTCTTTGTATGATTCGGGACTAAATGTAGACGAAGCAACAATGTTTTCGTCATAGTTATGAGTAGATTCGTCATCTACATAGTCATCGACGTCGTCATACATATCTTCAATATCAGAATCGTCTTGATTGTCTGGGGGAAATTCTGACCCATCCGATTTGTATACAATTTTTTCAAGTTCTTTAACTACATCTTTAATTTCATCAATTACTTGATATTCACACACTCGCATTTTTGGAAATTTTTCATATTTTGGTACAGATACTACATTTGCAGGATTTACCTTAACGATTAACAGTCTATTTCCGCTTGGATCTACCGGAGCACCCAATACAAAATGTCCATATTTTGTAACATATTCAAGTGCACCAACATGCAATCCGTGGGAACAATCTTGATTGTATTCATCATCTACACAGTTTCGTGGCATCTTTGGAGATTCGCCCGGTTTGTTGCTGATGGTCCCGGAATAGATATCCTTGTAGTCATTACGAACAGCCTTGTAAGCCAAAAAACACCCATCGTCTGTAATTGGTAGTCCACTATTCTCCAGAAAAGTATATAATTCTTCGACTGCTCGCTTGGATGGATTATTTAGAAGATTTTCCAAAAACTTTACCATATGATCAAATTTAAATCCTTCCGACATCATTTTGATGATTCGGGTTGTTAACGTACTATTGAGTGGAATATTTTCATATGTTATAATACCATTATCAATTTTAACCTTTCCACTATTTTTTGATGTATATGATTCAATTGATTTTGAAATGTTAATGAGTTTATCGATCAGCTCGAATTGTCCAGTTTTCAGTGCGTCTACAACTTTTGAATAGTTGGGATGATCTATTGCGATTGTGGCACTTTCACGATTTAGATACATCGTGATAGAACCGTTAGTTTTGATTACGTATGGAATGTATGTGTTACTCATGGTATTTTTGATTACGGGTTAGATCTTATAGTTGAAATAATAAAATGTCAATTAAATTTTTGAAGTTTCGTCGATAAAATTTATCAGTGACGGAAGTGTTGTTTCGTTGTTTAGAGAATGTAGGCTAATCATGGAAAAAATTCCCATGTATTTATTCTTCAATAAGTTATCGATAAACTCCAAAGTGTATTCTTCAGTCGATTGTGATTTGGCGAAAATTGAAAATGTGGAGATTACCACTCGGTCCGTTGTGGAGATTTCACTTCCATGACCATACAGTTTCTTTGTTATAAAATTAAATACATCACATGTCGATTTATTATTTATTTTATTTATTATTCGAAGCTTACTAAGAATTACACCTGCATCTCTGGCGATAATATCGAGGGATACTCGATATTGTTCAGCAGCGAGTAATTTTTCTAGACGTGAAATTTCCGTTTTTTTAATGGATTCCGATAAAATATCAAATACGTTGATCCACGTACCATCCTTCAAGATTTTTTTGATAGATTTATTTATTCCAAAAATAATTTTTACAGATTTTGGTATAAGATTCAAATCAATCGCTTTACTCAAAAGACGATTACATACATATAGATCAAGTAGTTTTGATTCTGTAAATTCTCCAATATATGATTCACCGTTCCATAATGGAATATAATATTGTACATCATTTGTATTGGCATTATATTCACATCGACGAAATTTCACGGAATAACCTTCGGAAATATCACTGGTGGCGATTCCAAGAATTTGATTTTTATCTATAGTTGGTAGTGTGTTACTATTGTGCCGAATGATCTTTGGATTAGGTAGACTTTCAATTCGAATATAATTCTCCTTTGGTATGCCCAAATATTCCTGATGTTTCCACATAACAGAAAAATCAATTGAAGTATCTACAATGAACATGAAATCATAGCTCAATTCGTTCGGATAAGTTTCGGTCAAATATTTTTTAATTCGTGCCTTTTTCATCGACACTTGATCCGAATATAATATAATTGTTCTTTGTGTGGATGAAGCAAAATAATGATTTCGATTTGTTGATTTAAACCGAGATTTTATTGTATTGTAATTCACATTTTCAATTATATATTCCGAAATTGTATCATCTTTAATTACTTCAACCGCGCGATTGTGTATATCAGGTACATACGCGACGTAATTTTCAATGGATTCGTTTTCAAATTTAATTTTAATATGCCCAACAATTCGATGTATTTCGTCGAACAATATGTCAGAATTATATGAATGGTACATTTTCATACCTTCCCACCGAGTTTTCGGTTTGAACGTATTAATCATCATTTCCTCCAATTCCCTTTTTGCTATTACCGCTTTGCGTATAATTGCTGCACGCGTACGATCTGTCGAATCATATTGAAGCTGTTCTTTATTTGGAGCAACATCTAGATCCCCAATTTCAAAATGAAAATCAAATACACCATTGGAAAGAAGTTTTCTGGCAATCGAAAGTTCGTCATTAGAAATTCCCTTACATGATGTCCAACCATAAACAATCTCGGATATTGGATATGAATAATTTCCCATAGACGCGTAACTAACCAATTGTCTATACGTAGAGGTAGCTTTTCTTATTGCCCAACCAGTTCCAGAGTGTGAATGTTCAATTTCTGGAAATTTTATATCATGAATTCCTACCAATTTTGGTCGATGGTGAAAAGGCAAGTATGCTGTCCGAATTTTATTAATGAAATTTGGAATATCTTCCGATTTTACTGCAAATTTAATCTGAAGACCATTATGTTCATTTGATGGATCGGTTGCAAGTTGTACGATGCTCGGTCCTCCATCGGAATCGACGAAGCAATCGTATGTATATTTCATACCATTAAACCACGACGTAACGGTAAAGTTTTCAGTATAATTGAACGGTGTTTTTGATCCCAATCCCATACACCCATCCGATTCGTTGTCTCCGGTCTTTGTCGATTCGAAATAGGTGGTATAAATAACGTCAATATCTTTGGGTGATAACCCGGTACCAAAATCACGAATGGAAAACCAAGGCTCCAAATTGTTTGGCACGTGAACCTCAAATTGTAGATTAGTTGTTCCAGCTTTAACATGTGCATCCCAAGCGTTGGCACCAAGTTCACGTGGAATTGCTTGAATTGGATCAGAATAGAATCCAGACAAAACTTGGAACGCCCTCGCGGACGACTTAATCTTGAATCGAGTTGGAGAGTATCCAGTATTAGTCTCGACGGTGGAAGATTTGATATCGGTGACAATCATGGTGGTTTTTGATTAAGACACCAGACTATCAAAAAAATAAAAAAAGTAAAGAACTTTTTCTATTATTGGAAAAAAATTTACACGTTAATACTTAACTAAATGAATATTAACCAGTTAGAAAACTATTTTTTAATACACCACATGTCCTGCGCCAAATTCGGATTTGTTATGTAAGCGAATGGTATTGTGAAGTATCCATCAATTCCCCAATTTGGTCCCCAACTATTCCTAACCAAAAATGTTTTCGTTTCCATGTCATATCCGACAGCCAAAACCGCATGCCCCCCTTGGCAAATTTCAGCAGAAGTTGGAAGATTCAAAATTCCGGTTTGAGCAACAGTCGGTCCCTCAAATTCAGAAAAAACGGAAAATCCAAATACAAATGGATATCCATCGGCTAAACAATGAATCATATCTTCAAATGAATTAATTCGTTGATATTCAGTTACTAGATGATTTTTTGCTGAATCGTAACATTCTATCAATGGTTTGTCATTACATTTTTCTATTGAATATGGCCAAATTGATTCCCCACATGATCCAGACGAAACCAAAATTTTGATGGTATTTCGAATTGTTGCTCCACAATCTTGACCCAAATTTCCCTCAAGTTCGCGAGTATTATAATAAACGAACAATCGACTCAAATCTTCAAATGAAGAACTGTTTCCCGCTTTTATTTCCAAATATTCGAGTGCACCAACGGATGCATTTGCAGTACAACTTCCGATTGAATATTGATTTTCTATCCGAGAGCACCACGGACGAAGATCGACCTTTTTTGGTAAATCGGAAAAATCCGGAGGAGATCCCAGTTTAAATATTTTATCTCGGTGATCTGTTAGATCGGGTTTCCATCCATATTTTGGTTTCGATGTACGTTTCATGAATTATAAATAGTACTCTAAATTATAATAAACAAAAAAATCGACTATCATATTGATAGTCGATTTCGGAGTACAAATTGGATCAAGTTTCAGAAAAAAATTACACCGATGATAATTCCAATTAATATTGATATTGAACTGTACATTTTATTTTCCAATATGAATTTACCAAATTTGATGAGATATGGTTCGGAAAATATCCAAAATGATAATAGTTTTTCTTTCATGATTTTTAATTTTATTAACGCTTTTCTCTCTCATATCCATAATATTTTTTATCGTCGCCGGAATCAATGTCCGATAAAATTTCTCGGATATCATCTGTGGATGCAATTAACTTTCCAGTTTTATCATACAACAAATTTGTAATTCCTTCATACAATTTAACATACAAAGGGGAAGGAGAAAAATTTTCCGTTACTACTTCGTGGATAATTTGTTTTAATTGGGATTTTTTCATTTTTTCTTTTCTTTGATCGATGGAGTTTTTTTATCTTTTATCGTCAATTTATCCGAACTTTCCATATCTTTATTAGCTTTCAAAAATGCAGACGCGGGTTCGGCTTTTTCCTGTTTTCCCTTTAAAACTTTATCTATAATTTTTTCGATTTTATCGACCAATTCTCCACCAAGCTCTGGACTGTCTTCAAGTGTGTCAGTGTCCAATTCTTCTTCCGCGTCTTTTGTTGCTTTATCTGCCACATCCAATTGTGTAATTTCATCAGAGTCTTCCATCTCATCCGACTCTTTTTTCTCAGTTTCTTTTTTAGTATCCTTTTTCTTATCGTCATTTTTTGTTATTGGAGCTTTTCCTTTCGTGAAGGCTTTGTCCACATAACTCGTTTTTGAATCTAGATCTTCTCCCAAATTATCTTCGATGAACTTTAAAACATCATCGGTCGATAAATTTTTACCAACAAATCTATCGGATTTATGAAAAACTGAAACTATATCAAACAATTCACCGGAATCCGTTTTCCGTGTGATTTCTACCTGAAATTTCATCCCGTCACACCCATCATCAAATGAAATTTTTCCATTCAATGGATTTTCGGATACTTCACACGTGTCCCCTTGCAATTTTCGAACCAATTTATCAAGTTCACGTACAAACTTGGTATTAGTTGATACTTTACCAACTCCGTAATCGGCCTTGGTTATTTCGGTTAAGATTAATTTTTTAATTATTGATTTTAGACGATTTCGGTTGGTCATATCGTATAAATATCACAAAAAGACAAAAAAGATTAACCGGTCAAAATAAAACCCGGCGATTAACATCGCCGGGTTGATAACCATCACAGTTGTTTTATTTCACATGCTCCACCCGTACATACAAATTCCTGTTGTAATTTTGTGGTATCATCATCCTCAGTAAAATTACCATAATTTGTTTTCTTCCAATTTGCCTTCAATTGATCAAACCGTACTTGATCTTCTTCTGTAACGACTTCTTCCATTGGTGCTTGTTTATATTGCTTATCTCCCGTTGTTGATAACAGCGACACCGCTGCAAAATTTTGTCTATTATCATACAGATATTTTACTACAGATTTCCATTCATCCGGTCCAACCAACACGGTACAAGAAACGTTATGAACTAATTTACTGTTCGGATTTAATGTTCCCGGAACTACCCAATTTGCTTGTGTAGATTTAATCAGGTCTAAATGCTTGATTGCCGTCAAATCAGATTTAACCATCGCAGTTTGTCCAACCTCGATTGGAAATGAAACAACGTCATCGGTTTTTGTCGCGCTCCATACACTTTGTTCACACGCATGTGGATTATTTTTCTTGAAGAATTTATATACCGGATCCATCTTGTTACATTGAATGCGACGAATATATTTTCTCGCATGATGTGCGTGGATCCCAGATGAAGTTCCCAATACTATACTAGCAGATCCCTCTGGCTTAATTAATGTGGTTCGAGCCGCTGAATTAATTCCGAGCTTGTTTGCCCAAATTGCATTGGTTTCTTTAACTAAATTTGCAGCTTTGGTTTGTATTTCTGGATTGAATATAATATCTGGATTTTCCATCATTCCGGTGATTGAAACGCCAAGTAACGCTTCACGTTCGGTCAATTCTTTTGACGCATTTGATAGATATGGAAAATGTGTGTATGTAGCTTGAAGTGTTCCGATGATTGCGGCTGATTTGACTGCATCCATCATATTAGATTCCGTTTTTATTTTTGCTCCATTGGTAGTAGTCAAATTACACACTTGAACTCCCAAACGTCCATCGTCAGTAATTGGCTCAAACGCTACTTCAAAACATGGATTAAAAAGTATGTCGGGAGTTGAACTATCAGCAAATACAAATCCCGGTTCACCAAACTGTTGAGTAAGATTTACTATATTTTCAAATTGTTCCAAACTTACTTTATCTCGAAAAAGTATTGTACTATTATTACTTCGTGCCCGTTGTGGCTCAATATAATACCAACTAATTTTCTTATTTTTTACGATTTGTTCATAATCATTTTCAAATACTTCAACATCATACGTTTTACGATTCACGATTACTTTTCCGTGATATATTCCAGTATCATCGTCCTTAACGAATCGTTTTGATTTTTGAACATCAAAAAACGTTTTCGCGTTCATCATGTCCGAGTCATTAATATCAAAAATAACTGCACACGCTGATCTACGTATTCCGCCGGATAAAACTGCATCGGCACAGTGCATTAAAATATCATACGCATTAATCGTTTTCAGTCTTGGCTGCTCTTTTTCTTCGATTATATAATCCAACAATTCTTTTATTTTGATATGCGCAGACTTTAGTCCCTTATATCCCGGAGCCTTCCCACCTCCAGTTTTTAATGGAGTACCTTCAGCTCTGATACGTGAATAGTCAAATACAATTTTTCTACCAGTAAATGGAGTATTTCTAAAATACGTCATTAACAATGCTTCAACCGAGTCAGACCATCCTTCTATATTATCTTGAATTGTGTATGTTAAGACGCATCCGGTTTTATCTTTTGTGTTTACTAGATCCGGAAGATGACCTAGAAATTTTTCAGATAAACCAAATCCCATACCACAACCGGCGAGTAACATATAAAATGATTCAGCAAATGACCGAATCGATGCGATATGAGAAACTGAACAATTGAACATTCTGGCATTATGTACTTCAATTGCTTTTCCACCGAATTGAAGGGAACGCATTGACGGTGCTACTCGTTTTTCTTTAACTAGATTAAATGCCCATTTAATTTCCGCAATATCTTCACCGGATAATCCGGAGAATTTTTTTAGATGCATTTTTTCTAATCGATTGACCGTCTCTTCCCATAATTCACGTCTTCCACGTTTTTCGTCATACTTTGCATATTTTGCTGCAAACGTAAAGTTTCCCATCTCTTCCAAAAAATTTATACTATTCATAATTTATTGCGAAACTGTAATTATCCAATTATTGTTGGACTGATAAGTAGGGATGTGAATTGAAAAATTATCCGTTTAGATCGGTGCCTATGTCATCACTCCGGAAACTGTTCCATTTTTTCTTTAGTTGAGATTTAGTATCATTTTCTTCGTCTTGCATCGTAGCTTTAATTTCAGCGGATTCTTTTGCCTTATCATCATATACTCGAATGTCTCCATTGCCAGCATTCATTTTAGCATATAAAGTAATTCCGTCCGGACCAAATCTATTTTTTATGACGTGAAATCTCGCAGTATTATTTGCCTTGTCATTTATCTTACGTGACATAGATAAGATAAAATCCGCCGTCATTATTTTCCGAAAAGAATCTGCTATATGTGTAGCGGTTACAATATCTTCTTCACTACCGCTTCTTGATACTTGTGATGCGGACCAAACGGGAAGTTTTAATTCTCCAGCCGCTCCACGTAATTCCTCATAAATATTTCCCATCGTGGAGTAACTATTGGCGTTTTTGTCTGACTCGGATGCTCGTAAAATATCAGCATAATCCACAATCATCAGATCAATTTTAATACCTTCAATTGTTTGGATTCGTTCAATGTGATTTTTTAATGATTGTGCACTAACAGTTTTAAGTGGGAAGTATTTAACAATCAACCTTCCTTTGAGATCTTTAATCTTATTTTTTACAATGTCGGCATTGTTACGAATATTCTGAAAATCTATGTGTGTAAAACAACAATCGTACCGTAACCCAACATAATTCTCATTCAACTCCAAAGTAAAATGTACTACATTTTTTCCTTGTCGTATAGCTTCAGTTCCTATCTTTGCCAATACCCACGAATTATGAGATAAAATTCCATTTGAATAATAACAGTGAACATCTTCAACTGAAATATCATATAAAATTTGGGTGGTACCAAACGATTTGCGTTCCAATGTAGTCGTTCCGGTTTTTATTTCAACTAAATCATATGCGGTTATATCTTTTACTTTTTTCCAATTACCATCAACTTTTAATAAATGATGTTCCGATGTTTCTATAATAGATCCATCGTTAAAACTTGATATTACAGATTGTTGTTTTTCCGTGTGAAATGCAGTTACGATTTGCTTGAATCCGACCGGAGTATCTACATATAATGGAAATTGAACACTATATGTAGCATTTTCCTCACGTGCGATCTTAAGTACATCAAATAAATGTACCATAGTTACGACTTCAACTGAAATCTTTTTCTTGACTCCACGTTGTACATCGGACTTTAATTCCGATTTAAGTTTTTCAATCTCGAACAAAATATTATCTATTTGCCAACCAAATAGAAGTTTTCCACCGAAGTCAATCGTATCAAACGGCTTAAACCATATAACATATTCATTTCCAGAATTACCGACGGTAGAAATTCCCGTTTCATAATATTGAATGGTTATTTCCGTATTTGGTCCAACACACTTGCCTGCTCCGGGAGGAGCGACGAATATTCCTAATTCTCCCGGCCCTAATCCACCGTCCATAAGTTTATCAATACATTCCCAGTTGGTTGGTACGGTTGCTCTACACATTTGACTCATACGAGCGTCGATTTCAACATTATAATTGTGTCCCAGATTTCTTTCTGCTCCAGCTTTCATCGCATTATCGACCAATGTTTTGATGTGGTCATATTGCCCGGATTGCAAATGATCCACCGACTCTAAAATTGCACTTTTCAATTTTTGATTTTTACAAAACTCCAAAAATTGTTCACGGACAAACACCAAATCCTTTTCGGTGAGTTTCATGTACACGCTCTTTAAATTCTCGATCACCGAAGATTTTAACGCGTCATTTGTTATAATATCAATTCTAATTTTGAACACACTTAAAGTTGGAAGTTCCTTATATTGGATAAAATAATCAATTGTTTCTTTTAAAATCCATTGATGTGCGTCAATTTCAAATGCTTTGATATCAATGATGTCAATAACTCGTTCGAGAAAATGTCGATCACTTAATATCCCAGCAATAATTTTAGTTTGAAAGTCTAGACCAAACTTCCGTAGATTGTCTATAATAACAGGAGTCATATGTTGATAATACGATATACACCGCCACCGTAACTGTCAATCAAGATTTGAAAATTGTTAATGGTTGAAATACTTCTTGTAACCAAACATTATAATTTGAAATCGATTGATGCATACCATACCGAGTTAGTAATTGAAGAAACTCAAATTTATTAAGCGAATATTTTTTAGATACGGCATCTATAATATTTGCTTGTAATGATCCAGCAAAATCCGGTTCAGCCAATTGCATCAGTTTATGGTTTAATTCCAATTTATCCGTTCCTTCCGATACTTTAGCATATATTTTTGATTCATTTATTTTATCGGTTGCATACAACAATAACTTTTCAACGCTTGTTTTTTCTGAATCTAGTAACATCGGAAATCTTTTAATTGTAGTTTTCAACCCAATACCATCGATTCCGTCGATATTATCGGAAGTATCTCCTTCCAAAATTCTATAATAAATAAAATTATGGGGATGAATTTGATATTCATTTACAATATCTTGAACGCCGTAAACTTTTTTCTTTATTGGACTAAATACATTGATTCGATCACTGACCAATTGATAAAAGTCCTTGTCAGAACTCATTATGGTTATTTTTTCTTCCGGTTTTGTAAATACATGATTTGCCAGATATGCTATTACGTCGTCCGCCTCAATGTAATCAATTGCAATCACTGATACCGGTAGAGTAGTTAAGTATTCAGCTAACACTGACATCTGGTTTGATAGTGCCTTAGCTTCACCACCATCATCAACCATTCCTTCATATGTACGATTTAATCTTTTCGGTGATTTACGTCCCGCTTTATATTCGGGATAAATTTTCTTACGTCGGAGACTTCCACCCTTTCCGTCAAATACGACAATTACACGTGTAGGAGATAGAAGCTTGATAGAATAACCAATACTAGATAAAAATCCAGACACTCCACCAACATGGTCACCATTATCATTCAGTGTCGGCACAACACAAAAATTCCTACAGAAATTATTTGTTCCATCAATTATAAGAACGTCGGAATTTTGTGTTCGTTGCTTGAACATCACTTTACCCAAATTGTCCCGATGTTCTTTCTTTATATTATCAAAAAGAGAAAAGAGTTTTGCTTTATCAATAGACATGAATTAGTTGGTTAAGTTTGATCTTTTATATGAGCGGCACCGAAGAATATTCCATCTTCGGCGCCAATAGTTTAATCCTCCATTCCAGCACCGTCAGTATCAATATCAATATCATCTGACAGGGTTGAATCTGCCGATCTATATTTCATAATACATACGTCACACAATTTATTATATAGGAATTCTCTAACTTCCGACCGATTGTTCAATAACGACGGAAAGTCTTTTTTCTCAAATCTTATGACTTCCGGTTCCTTACCATCTACCTCCAATATGAATTGAAGTGACTTTGCTTTTTTGTTGGCCTCCTTCTCATCTTCTATTTCTTTCTTCGTCTTCTTTTTTCCACCATCAACCTTTTCAGCTTTAGCATTTACTATGATGTCATGTTCCATCAAGTTTTCCAACCAATTTCCATAGTTATCAATACCACGATCAAAAAAGATATTGAATGACGCCGATCTCATTGGTGGTCCCATTCTATTTTTGATGACGGTTGCCTTGGTTTTAATTCCAATGACATCGTCGTCACCAATTTTTATTTTTCCTTCACCTTTGAGTCTAAGTCTAACGGATGCGTGGAATGCGAGTGCCTTTCCTCCTGAAGTTGTATTGTGATTATTTCTACCATTCGCTAAATAAGTCCCACCGTCAACTTCGATGTCTACAACTTTCATCGGGGAATTTACTAAGACAAATTCCGGATGATTTTTCAATGATATTTCCAGACCATTTTCCATAATACGATGTTCCGATGTTCCCAATAACTTTCCATCGGTATAATGAGAATCGACGGATGGTTTAACTACGAATGACAAGATGGATTTGTATCCCGTTGCTGTTAATACTTCGATTCCCTCACCCGAAAGATCCCACGCATTTGGTGTGGAGAAATCATTATTATACACAAATCTTTGGGAGAAATCTTCCATCGTAATTTCTTCTTCTACGGGAAGTAGGATGTTTTCCGTTGGATTCTCAACATATCGAATTGTTATTTTTGTCGTAAACGGATCTACGCAGAATTTATCACCATATCCAACAAAACCAATTTTTTCACGCAATTGATTAGTAAATACCAAACAAATTCGTTGTCGTGCAATCATCTCGGTTATTTTACGCATCGCCTTACTGATTGCTATGGCTTTGCCGGTAGCATATCCATCTACACCATGATCCGATGCCATTTCCTTGGTTGTTGAAGCTGCTGCGACGGAATCGACCAATATGGTTACTAACCGATTGTTACTCGCCTTTCTGACTTTTACTATAATGGATTCAATGTTATCAAAAATTTCTTCAATCGTATTTACGTTAACGTAAACCATCTTTTTGATATCCACGCCAATAGATGCGAGAAAATCCGGAGATACCGATGTTTCAGTGTCAATGAAAACGGCAACGCCACCTTTCTTTTGAGTTTCCGCTAATAAGTGTGCTCCCATCAAACTCTTACCGCTATTGTGATTCAATATTCCATTCCCATAATAACATTCTTCCGGATGTTCCACTGAGATATCGACGATTGGAAATTCACCGATGTAATCTACTCGATCAACCAACTCAAATTTAGTCTTCTCCGTCATTATCTTTGTAACTCCCGGCGTCAGTTCTGAACACTTGATCCAACCAGAATTTGCATAGAATAAATGCTTCGCCGAGCACTTGATATTTTCGCCCGAGGACAGAACCACATAGTAGGTTTTTAGAATTCCCTTTTCTATGTAGTTTGTTATTTTGGTGTATCCGCCTCCAACTGATAACACTCTTACGTCGGTCTTCTGTTCTAACAGTGTCTTGACGACCTTGATGTCTATCTCTTTCTGTTGTACGTCAATAATTACTTTTATTTTTGTATCTTCTGTAACACATGCTTCTAAGCCAGTAATCTCTGAAATTCTGCCACTGGGGATTCCTCCATTCGGTCTATTTGAAATAGCCAAATCCAACATACTGTTTCCAGTTGAAATCCAATCGGTTATTTGCGATGGATCTTCTTCGTCCGTTAAAAAGAAAGCAATCTTACCTTTGTCTTTACTTTCCTTATTTAGTGCTTCCACCAATGAATCTGCCAATTCATCCTTGATATCGTCTGTCGTTTTTTTTGCCATAAATTAAATTGTTAAATTAAAAAACCGGCAAAGGTTAATAAACCTTGGCCGGTTTGTCAATCAAATCTCTAAATAGAATTACGGTTGATTGAATATATCGTCAAACTCGTCCCCGATTGACTTAGTTGATGGTACATTTTTTGATGCTTCAATAGTCGCTGAACTCGTACGAGGTTCATCTGAGTGATCAGTTTTAGCCGATGCCGCTCTAGCTTTAGCCGCGGTAATCGGTGAAACTTGAGTATTCTGTACTTCTTCATCCGTTTCAGGTGGAACCGATTCAAGATTTTCTTGTGGTTGATTCATATGTTCATCCATCGCTTTAACTAATTCATCATATGTCGGTTCAGGATACACTGTCAATAAATCTATCATGTTTTTGATAGATTCTTTAACTGCGGTATTTGTTGATTCGAATGCTTTACTTTTTACTGGACGTGGACGGATACTCATGTCACCGTATTGCTTCCCACATTCTTGTGGGGATTTGTAATCAACAATAATGTCGTTACCAGTTGATAAATCTGTAATATCGCCATAATCGGTATCTGAAATAATTCCAAGAATTTCTTCGTATGCTTGCTTGCCCATTCCCCAGAATTTGACGCCTTCACTCTCAGATCCACGAACAAGAATCGGAACGTAGGTTCGTAGTTTTGGTTCAATTTTGCGAGCATACAACCAATCTTCTTTTTCTCCAGTTTTCTTTAGTTTATTTGCCATCTCAACCATCGGGTCTGGACGACCAAAGGTTGATGGTGATAAATATGTTTTATTGTTAATCCCATAATGAAAATACAATTCGATAAATGGATTCTCCGTATTATGTTTGTATGGAAGAATACGAATCGTGGTCTTACCCTTCGGTTTCCACATATGTTTGGAAGCAGCATTACCCTTTGTCTTCAAAGAATCCAGACGATTCTTAATTTTATTTAGATCTAGTGCACACATAATTATTTATTTAGTTATTAGTTATTTGGTAAGTTAGTACTCGATGAAATCGATTACTTGGTTGAAGTATGGATAGCATCCGAATATAGTCAATAATATTTTGAGAATATTCAAAATCGGTTCAAATTTCAGCCGCCAATAAATATCAATAATGCCAATGAATAATTGGTATTTTATTCCGAAATTTGTATTTGTTTTTAGATCAAATTGGATTTATATCAATCACGTCAATATCGAGATCGTTTAGTAATTTTTCCCGAATTCTGACGGGGATTCTCTCTTGATCCGAACCATTTAAATCAATAAATTGATTTTTGCCAACCGCCAAATTGAAATATTCAAGTTCAGCCTCAGAAATTGGATAATGCGTCTTTTTAACTTTGGTTTTGTCCGGAGAAAGAACTGTGATTCTCCATGGTAATTCGTTAGCTGCGTGGCTTCCAGCTTTCGTATTTTTTGTTACGCTGAAAATGTATTTCTTTTCACAGTAAACAGCATAATCTTTCCTGAATACTTCAAGCAATAAATTTTTCAACAAAATCATAGTTCTTAATAAATATAGAAAAGAAAAAAATTTAAATTCAAATTTTTAGTATTTTTATCTTGACTGCCTTTATTATAACTATATAATAGCATTATATAAGAAATGCAATCATACATTATTATAATAAAGCTATATAATAAAGCTATATAATAAAGCTATATAATAAAGCTATATAATAAAGCTATATAATAAAGCTATATAATAAAGCTATATAATAAAGCTATATAATAAAGCTATATAATAAAGCTATATAATAAAG
>Ga0209777_10003273_pt1 | contig 20257 bp, 24 predicted proteins | sample FrelakmetHBP12HB_FD_187147 | JGI IMG/M metagenome (GOLD analysis project Ga0209777, IMG submission 187147) | Freshwater lake sediment microbial communities from the University of Notre Dame, USA, for methane emissions studies -HBP12 HB (SPAdes)... | ecosystem: Environmental > Aquatic >...
ATTCATGGCACACGCTTCCCCTGTCGTCTGTGTATTTCATAGAAGGATGACTTGCCTCCATCGATGAAAATCAGATCCATCCTCGGCAGATCACCGACAACCAAGGGAAGAGTCTCCGCCGAATCACCCTCATAGAGGTGATATCTGCATCCAGTCAACCCAAACTTACTCGAAATCTGAGCCTTGCTATAGTTCGTGAAATAATCGAATCCATAGAACTCCACCTCATCTCGTAGGGAGACCTCACATGCCGCCTTAACCATGTCAACCGCGTTATCCCCGTCATAGACTTCGATCTCCATGATTCTACGACACCGGTTTGAACGAATGAAATCCGTCAAATAACTATGGTGGTCATACCAGGGCATATCACGTCAATAACCCTCGACGGGAGATTTATCAATTTTCAACCAGTACACGCGCGTGCCTGAATGGCAAACTTATTGACTTTATACGACCTTCCATGTGAAAGGGATGGTTGAAGTAAAAGCAAGAATGGAAACTGCGCAACATATTCTGCTTCACATACTGATCGAGGAGTACGGCGCGAAGCAGACAGGAATGCAGATCTATGATGATAAAATAAGGATAGACGTTAAAAGCATGGTAGATTTAACACTAATTTCTAGAGAGGAATTAGAGGAAAAAGTAAATAATATTATCAAGAAAAAACTAGGCGTAACAATCAAGACGTATTCGAGGAACATGATTCGTCAAGAAATAGATGTAAGCAGCGTGCCGTCCCATATAGAGTATGTTAGGATAGTATCGATAGGAGATTATGATACTCAGCCATGCGGGAATAGGCACGTTAGTAATACCTCGGAGATAGGCGTATACAGAATTTTAGATATAAGAAGGAACGGGAGAGACATCTACCGCATACAGGGAACTGTACTAAATGGGGCAAAGCCAGACAGCTAATCGATATCGTGTATGTGTGGGGATAAGACTATGGCCTCAAACCCAAACACGTTTACAACCTACAGAGGAAGAAGACAAGTTACATGATGAGGTTCCCGATCTGCCTAGTAGTAAGTTTCATACTATCCACCCCAACCATAGATATTCTAAGTAGTTGAGAGCGTCTCTGAGTACATCATCTATCTCTTCCCTAGTCGCCACGTCTGTCTTCCTCCTCGACATCGCCGCGATCTCTTTTAAACGGTCTGGGCTTTTACCATGGTTTTGACGTATGAAAATTTACTTTTAAGATCTACGGACGATTAGTTCTTACAGAAAGTAACTATTTTTTGTTTGGAAGCCGCACTGGCTCCCCGTCTTTCGCGTGTATGTGCGCGCAAGTGGAGGCGAGGATCAGATTGTAGCTCCCACACACACCTCGCGTGATTGTGTATTACATTAGTTACACACGTGCGGTTATATGATTGTAACTAACAACTGCAACCTACAGGAAGTGGACGGCCCATAGGGTGAGATTCTTGAAGATAACGATACTTGGAGAGGAATACGATCTAGATGAGATAATCTTCTCAATCTTGTTTCTGGTACTTGCCTTTGTCTCCGGGTTGAACTTCAAACTGGGTCAGTATTTGCCGGCAGGTCTATCTATGGGGGAGGTGCTTGGGATACTGATCTATTTCTGGAAGATTGACCTCTGAGGAAACACTGCACGCTTACATTGCGCGCCTATATGAAGTCGTATTTAGCACTTATATGTCAACATCGCCGTGAAAGTAACTGCATGCGCCTATCCGCCCACAACCCACGGGACAATATGACGCTTCGCCACCAGACTCCGCCAATCGCGCGCGCGCACCTTCATGCCTAGCTGTGTGTGGCGCAATCGTATGGCTTCTGGGTCGATGTTAAGGTGCAACAAATCTGATGGAGAGTCGCCATCGAGCTTTGTCTCGATACTAATTCTAGTATTCTCATTTGTTAATCGTGAACTTAGTTCATTCTTTCTATCTGGCGTCATGGCGATGTATCAAATTAGAAGAAATTGAAACTACCTATTGACTTTTGTGATTAAGCGCGCGCGCTGTTTGGGGAGCTTAGAGGTTACGTGAAGGATCTGAAAATAGGTGAAGCGCGGATCATTGAGCTCAGCGAAGGTGCCACCATTGGAGAATTGATGAAGGATCTAAAAATCCCAGACGAGATCGTTAAGATTATTTTTGTGAATGGCAGGAGTAGGGGCCTCAACTACATACTCCATGAAGAGGACAGGGTAGCATTATTTCCACCCGTGGCAGGTGGCTAAGCTCAAGTTAGGGAAAACCCAGTCAAGTATCGGGTGGAAGTGAGGATAAGGCTATGTTATTATTTGAGTCACCTATCAGCAATACAGAGATGTAATTTTCATGAGTAGCAACAAGATGACCCAAGAGGACATACAGAGCCTATTTATGGAATCTTACACCACCATTTTCTGTAGTCATAACAGGGACGGCACCATCCACGCTGCCCCCATATGGTACAACTACAAGGACAACGTATTCTACTTCGTATCAATAAAGAAATCCAGAAGAGTAGAGAACATCAAGCGAAACAACGACGTGTCGCTCTCATTCCTCATGCAGGGATCAAAGTCTGGTGAAGGGGATATTCCGTCCAAATACGCGTTAGTTTATGGCTTGACGGATCTTAACTTTACGCCGGAAGAGGGCTATGACAAGTACGTGCGATGGGTGTGGGGTAAGTATCATAAGGAGTCTTCTTTCAATCCGAAGTTCGATGATAAAACTCAGGTCACGTTAAGGGTTGTGCCAAAAATGATAGTCCACTTCTATCCATAGATGCGTGCGCATGGAAGTGAGGATAAGGCTATTGAGGCTTCTTCTGACGCTAGTGAAATTTAGTTTACTTGTATGTTAGATGAGGCTAATGCCAAAGCAACTTTGGGAAAAGATTTTCTTAATCGAATAGGTCTCAAGATAATACTATGAGCGCGCACGGTCTTCAAATAGACACATATCTCTCCTTAAGTGTATAAGAAGGATGAGTAATATCCATTTTCCCGGGTTTGCCTCTATACTTCACCGTGTTAACTCCTAATTTTTTAGCTGTGTCCAATATCTTCTGGTATATTTCATCATCTAGATAGATACCCTCTTTCCTCCTTTTCTCAAGCTGCCTCCATTCAGGCTCTCCGGGCATCAATATCTCGGTAAAACCTTCGGCTAATCTGGAAGACTTAACGTCATCAATTAGAGCTTCCATACCGGCATTGAAAGTTTCTAAGGATGTGAAAGCCTCGATGTCTATTGCACCTAGGAAGACCCCACATCTCGTAAATGCCTCAGTGGCCTCATCCATTGGTATGCTCCCCTTTTTTTGAGGAAGAATGTGGCCAAGCAATGGCCCAGCTAAGATATTAATCATCAAAGAAAGTGCCATACCTTTGTATCCCAACCCGGTCTGCCCGAGAGGTAGTTGCGCCCCCCTACCACTGTTAAATATCTTGGGGTCGTCGTGAGGTTTACCTTGGTCGTCGATGTACCAACCCTTGGGAACTTTAATTCCACGAAGAGCCAGGATAGCGGTTCTACCCCCAGCTATGGGGCCAAGTGACATATCAACAACGATTGGTGAGTATCTCCCAGCAGGAGCCGCGAAAGCAATCGGTGCAATGGGGAGCTTTCTATCAATTCCTCCCCAGGGGGCGATATATACTCCACCAGGTTGACTCGCTATGCCTATCATATTTTCTTCGAGGGCCATTTCAGTCCATCTGCCAACTCTGCCAATGTGGTGAACGTTCCTAATTCCGGAGAACGCGACGCCGGCCCTTTTAGCTTTTTTAATTGTCTGTTTCATTACATCGTATGCGATTGAGTAACCGTAGCCCCAGTTACCATCGTAGAGCGTCGTTGCTGATCTCTTAGCTATGAGGGTTGGTCTAGCTCCCGGTTTCAAGGAACCATTTTTAATTGCTTCAACATAACCGGGTATCTGCTGGATACCGTGGGAATCGACGCCTTTCAAATTAGATAGGACGAGGCAGTTTGAAACCCAGGCTGCTTCTTTAGGTGAAGTCCCAACAGCTTTAAGGATCTCCTTCCCAAATTTTATTAAATTCTTATCGTTGACAATAACCAATTCTTTTATCTCCGATTTTAAATGAAAAACGGATTATTTAAAAATAATGTGTTATTGCACACAAGAGCGTGCGCACTGGAGTAAAACCTAGTCCACAATTACAAGTTCACAGATAGGAGTCAGGTGTAAGTGAGGATAAGGCTATTGAGGGTCACATATTCGCCCCCAGCAAATCTCAACCTAAATGAATAATGACGGACGCACAAAAACACAAAAGAGTATATAGACTATATTATTATCTATATATTACCTAGATAATGTATATCACTCTCCCAAAGTAATCAATATTGATGCACTCAATAAAGAGAAGCATTGAGACGGAGAAGACGACAATAGTTCTCCTGACGATTCTGGGACTAGCCATAACAGGGATAATAATCGCATTTGTCACGCTTCCAGCAGAGGCTTCAGTAATAAAGACGGTCAACACAAGGGTAGAATCGAAGGAATCCTACGTCATACTCAGCATGTTCATCCCGATGGGGGACAACGTTGCGGGTATTCCGCTTCTCGAGACGGTGTACTCGGTTACGACCTCAACCGGTGAGCAGATACAGGTGAGCCATGACCAGTATCAGACTATTAAAGAGGGTGATCAAGTAGTCATAAGCTACTGGGTGAGGGGTTGGTTGGACGGAAAATCCCTGGGTTCCGCATGAACTTCAATATTTGATAGTTAACTGAGCACAGCTAGTCAACCATTCCAAATACACCTATCTTAGTATCGGCTGGAAGTAAGGATAAAGCTATGACCCACATTCATGGTCGGGGTCATTTATCTGGGACATATTTGTCGAGAGTCTCAGGGAAAACGAATGAGGGATCCTTCTCCTTCATGACCCTCATCATCTCATTCGAGAGGAACTCGTAGTCCTTCAGATAGTCCTTACCCCAGTACCTCCTCCTAACTTCCTCGATGATGGGCTTATACTTGACCCACAACATGAGGAGACCATGTAGCCCCGCATCGTAGCAGTCCTCCGTACTAAGGACCCCGTTCCGGAGCATTCCGCCCACAGCGTTCAGGCTGAGCCACATCCCAAATCTCTTAGCTGCGGCCTCCACGTTGTTCTCTGAGCCATACTTTTTCTCGAAGTCCCCGTAGTCGGTCCATTCGTATCTAAGGAGCTCAAGTACATTCCTCATGAAACCTTCATCGTATGTTCTCGTGATTATGCTGTCAACTAGCCCTAATCTCCGGGTCTCAAGGTTCTGTTGCTGGGTCTTCAGGGCTAGTTCCTGTGTCTTCCTGTTCATCCTCAGCGTGAAGATGTAGTAGATTGCTGCTACCGTCACGCTTGCCGCCGTCACCAATACTCCAACAGTCTGCGCATCGACCATAGAATCACTGGTGAAGAGTCAGGTGGAAGTGAGGATAAGGCTATCTCGATCGTGTTCAATCCCCGAATAAGCACATAATTTAATTCATCTGTTCATTTCGAATAGCGTGGTGGCTTGTACTCACCTGATTTATAAAGAGAATAAGCAGCGGGGCTATTCTTCTCGAAGCTCGGATCAAGCCTATCACGAATCCGAGCTATCTCATAGAAGAGATACTCAAAACCCTTCATATAGTCCTCAGATACAGAAGTTGCCCTCATCTCCTTGAATATCGGCGAAAACTTAGCCCACAGGCGAATCGCCGCAAGTCCAGTCCCACCCCCAGTGTACAGGGTTCGTATATCCACCACGTTATCCATGAGAAGGTACCCCAACGAGTCGTAGAAGTAGAACCACACCCTTGAGCGGGCCCAGCCTTCGCTGTTCGCTTCACCGTACTTCTTCTTGAAGTCTTCGAAGTTGTCCCAGCTGTCATTTAGTAGTTCTATGTAGTCCTTCATCTTCTCCATGTTGGCTACGTTAGTCTGGAGTATGTTGTTTGTGAGGGTGATTCGGCTCATGCGGTTTGACATTCTGAGGTTGTAGATGTAGTATAACGCCGCTACCGTCACACTTGCCGCAGTCACCAACGCTCCAACGGTCTGAACATCAACCAAAACATTGTCACGGTTGTGTATCAGGTGGAAGTGATGATAAGATATTCACCATTCAAACTACCTTGGTGTAAGATAAGGCTTAACCCAAAGTAAATTTGGGATAAGATTTTCTTAATGGGAAAGTGGAACCGTGCACGCTTCGCAATCCAATTCAATTCGATACAGTTTATATTAAACGACAGTTTTCGAAGCACAGGAGAACACTGAATGTCCACTGATAAGAATAAAGCGGTGGTCCGCCGTTTTATCACCGAGGTTTTGGGTGGCGGCAATGTAGACGTAATGGAGGAGTTACTTGCGCCAAACTACGTGAACGCAAGTATGGGCGTCAACAATCGTGATGGCTTCAAGGCCGTCATAACTGGCCTGAAGGCTGCAATGCCGAAACGCGAATTCGAAATCTCAAACCTAATCGCCGAAGGCGATTCAGTCGTATTTCGGGGCAACATGCACTTCACCCCCGCCAACGGGAAGAAGGTCTCTGCCCGAGTAATCACTTACTACCGTCTCACCAACGGGTTGATCGTTGAAGATGAACCAATCAGCATGCCGCCTCTGACCGAGTTGTTAAGTGGCATGATGCCGCCTAAGTCAAGCCCCTAATTGGTGGCTCATCCAACGCAATCTAAGAACCCTTCACGAGTGCAGGTTGAGAGGCCCAAGACATCTGCGCGTTCCAGCGATGTAGCTAACCGACTGAGTAAAGCTAAGTCAACCATAGAATCACTGGTTGAGTATCAGATGGAAGTGAGGATAAGGCTATTCGTCTACCAAATTCCTTCACGTAAGACGAGGTCTACTCCAAAGTGCATGATATGAAAAACTAGCTAGGTAGGCCTACAAACTTGGGAAAAAATCCACAGTATCATACCAAAGTTGATTTGGGTTAAGATTTTTTTGATAGGTCGAATTCAGGTTCCAGATCTTGAAGCGCGTGCAGACGTCCTACTAGATTAGTTTGGGTTTTTTGGAATCAACAGCCAAGCAATAAAGTAGGCTAGAATACCCACACCATAACCCAGAACAAGGACCAGCCAGATTATCCTAATTATGAGGGGGTCGACGTTGAAGTATTCGGCGATTCCTCCACATACGCCAGCGATCCATTTATTCTTTGAACGGTATAGTTTCTTCGGGGTTTCCAATTCTATCACGTTAAAAATGAAAGCGACGGGTACTATAAAAAATACATGCGTGCACGTCCAGTCTAGTTTTAGCTAACTATACTTTTTTTTCAGGTAGATGGAAGTGAGGATAAGACTATGGCCCCCACACACACACCAAGGGCGGAACATATTCCCCGTTAGTGGATGCTAGGGTGGTGGAGGTGGCGACGTGGGTGCCACTGGTTTGGTTTTATGTCTCCTTGCTATCATGTAGCTAGCGAGGATGATTACGACGATAATCACTCCTACTATGTACAAGCTATTGCTTGTAGGAGTAGGCTTCACTGACCCGACTGTGACTGTGGAGGACTGAGCGGGCTTGAGCTGGCTGTTGCCTGCAAATGACGCCTGGAACTTGTAGGTGCCTGCTTCTGGGATTTTGTCTTGGTAGGAGTAGGTGCCGTTTGTGAGGGTAACGTTGGCGATCTGCTGGTAAACGGAGCCGTTGACCGACTGCGAGAGGAGTATATTTCCAGATGCCGATGGATTGATTGCGCCGGATAGGGTTACCGTCTGCCCAGAGGTCACATTGGCAGATGAGGATTGCAGGGTGATGGTCGATGTTTTCAGTTGAACGATTGCGACTTCCAAGAGCTGCGGGGTTCCCCAAACCCAACCATGTGGAAATTTAACGTCTTGTGCCTTCGCTGTGTTGGAATCATACAGGATTGCAGTATTGTTGTTCAGAGTTAGAAGGGCATTTCCGTCGTTGGCGTCGATGCCTGTCAGCTTGTCTTTAACATTTGATAACGTCGGCTCGTACACGAAATTAGAATTCCAGAATTCACTACTAGTTAATGAACTGGACTTCCAGTTGTCTTTATCAAAACTTGTCAAGGGTAGAACGAATAGGCAGATTACCCCTGGACTTGTTGCGTTAGCGTTGTACTGTGAAGCGATGTAAAATGCATTCTGGTCCTCTGAACAAAACCAATTCGTAAGTTTTTTGCTGCCAATAAGGGGGAGGTATAGTTGCTGCGTCTTTTCAATTTTTCCTGTAACCAAACTTATTTGATTGATGGTGATAAGTTGAGAGCTCTCATCAATATTAATTCTAAAGAGTCTGCCACCTGCTGAATATAATGAACCATAATTGTCAGGATTACGATTGCTTAGCAACCAAGTGTGCGTATAAGAACCAAGTTGCTCGACACACAAGTCGCCCCCCGTAGTTTGTCCGGGGGCCATCATGTCAAACGTGCTTGGAGGGACATAATAGATGCTGTTGTTGACTAAGGCGTAGTTGTTAAATGAACCGTCCTCATAATTGACGCCGCCTGTTTTTCCAAGATTATTGCCTTTGTTGGGGTTGACTTCTTGATATTGTGTGGTCCACAGGGTGCCCGAAGTCCACACCTGAACCAGGACCAGTCTGTCACCAACTGTATAGGGAATAATATAGTTAGGGGCATAATCCGGGGAGAAGTAACTCTGTACTAAAGTGGTGGTGTTTAACTCCGGTATGTAACAGAAGACTCCGCCTCCAGCTGATGTAAAAGAGTACGTCTTTCCATCAATTGTTGCGTAAGAAGTACCGCTTTGAGTTATTGCCGTGTAATACACAGCAAGATACTTCTTTGTTACAGTAGGTTGGGCACGTACATCCTGTCCATTATAAACTACCGCGAACAAACTGAAATAGAATAATACTAACAATGCTCCAGAAACGATTTTTTTCAACAGTTGCCCCTCCGAGTTATTTGCTCGGCTCAAGTCTTGGGTTTTAATTATAATTCTAAGTTATAAAAAAAGGTTATCATGAAACAAATTATAAGCGTTGCGCATGTGTTTTTCCTAATTTGCTTGTTTTTTTATATTGAGAGATGCATGCGCGCAGCTGTCCTCAGAAATTTAACGCAAGCGTCCTCTCTAAAGGAGAACTTGAATTATGTTTTATCAAATTGTTTTTAGAATGAATAAATCGCCCATGAGTATAGGTTGTTTTGGCAATGCGGACAGGCTAATTGAGGTTCTGCGAGTATTAAAAGTCGGTTTCCACAAACTGGGCAGCGCCGATGTTCATCTCTAATCCTGACAAAAGCATAGGTTAAGATGGTAAAAATGAGGAAGAGGGGAGGTATTAACAAGTAGTTGTTGAGTATCTGGTGGGCAACAAATCTGTTAAGGATGTACAAAAAAGATGAAAGAATGGATATTCCAAGGAAATTTCTAACTGCATCTTTATTAGAAAAGCTTCTTTTGATTAACATTGCCCCGAAAATTGATAGAAAAAGCAGGGTCGTTGCGAAAAAAAGGGTTTGAGCAGCCCATGCAGCAAGGTACGTGAATAGTTCGTCAACCCATGTGCTGAGGAGATTGTTGAAGAACTCTTGGGTCCCCAGTGAAATTAATATAATGCTTGTGACCCAGCCCAGACTAAATATCATTGAAAATTTTGCGATGTTCAATGCGGCTGTAGTTAAAAAATGACGCTTGTCACCGCTGAAAACGTCTCTTAGAAACGACTTATGAAAACTTGAGCTTACGGCGAACATTAGAATGATGAAGAAGAATATGGCAACAAGAACGTCCAGAGCGTTGTATACTACGTAGTTTCCAGCGAGATATTGCTCGTATAAGAAAATGATCGAGAGATAGGGTGATTCCACCTCAAGAAAACCATAAAGAAAACCTAACGAAAATGCAGACCATAAGCTTGGAACGAACAATCTTGAGTTGTCTTTCAAGATATGGACTCTTTCACTGATACTCGGATGAAAATTGCTCAACAACTCAAATTTTGACTGATGTTTACTACCGCTAGTTTCGAGCGTCCTCTCCAACTTTGCTGAAAACCGCCCCCATTCGAGAACTCGAGCATCCGCGTAGAATTCTCGCAGTTGGATTACTTGGTTTCGTAACGCGTAGAGGATTACGCATAGAATAATAATAAAGAGGCCGATCGGTCCATACAGCGAGATAAGTTGACCCACGGGTATGGTCATAAGAGTGTATCTCCAAAGGTCGGCACCCTCGTAGCCTGCTAGACTTTCATAGTAGTATGAGCGGCCGAGCATTAGGTAAATTTGGTAGCCCAAAACGATTGCTAAGATTGCAGGCAGAATTTTTTTTAGGACGCTCATTACTGAGGCTGCTAGGTAAGCTTTATCTACATCCTTATTTGACACATGTGCTGATTCGTGAAGCATGACTGATTTGAAATCGTCGTTGTTTTCATAGAACTCGGTAACGACCAATCCGGCGCTTAAGACAATATACTGAGTTTTTCTTGTCCCAAATGTAAATGCCGACAATTCACTTTCAAGGTTGTACATCAAAGTTGGACGCGAGAAAGATGAAGGAATCCCTTCGTACAATCCCTGGATGTACCTGTATTGCTCTGGAAACTTGGATTCTTCAAATCTCTTCAACGCCATTTTTTTTGAAATTCCCTGGGGGGCCCTACTGTAACTCCGGTAGATGAGAAATGGGATTACTGACACTACTAGAATGAAAAGAAGCAGTCTCACTGGGATTGAAAAGCCAATCGCGCCAAATGCTGTGGCAATTATGGTGAACCCAAATACCAAAGTCCAGGTAACGGAAACAACTATACCAATCGTAACCAACAAATAGAAGCGAATATCTGTCTCAGAAATGTAAGCAAAGGGGTTAAGGCGCGACTTTCCTCGCCCCAGACATTGTAACCATCTTACCTACAAGGGCATCCGCCATGAGTTTGGCTTTGGCTTTGTTCATGCCTAGTGTTATTGCATAGTCGTATGCTTCTTTCCTTAGATTACTGAGTTGATCATTGTCTAGTTTTTCGCCTGTTTTTTTCATTACATATTTCTTGATTGCATTGAAAGAGATCGGTAAGACAATTGCTGTTAAGAGTTGAGATGCTCCGTCAAGAACCCCAAACCCTAACATTTTCTCTCTTTTCTCGCTATCTTTTTCTACGAATGCGCCAGGGTTTTTCATGAACTTCTCCTTGTAATCGTCAAACAAAGGAAGTTCTCTTGGCGCAAGGTCCTTCACAATTTCAAACGAAATTCGAGAAGCCAATTCCTTGCTATTCTCTTCTGCCAACTTCTAACCCCCTCTACTCTTTTGATCGAGCGCGCGAGATGTATAAAGAGAGACGAGTGGCATTATTAAAAACTTTAACTTAACAAATTCCTAGCGTTTAAGTCATAGGAGTGGACGCGCGCATGGATTTTCCCTAATACAAGCTTAGTGAGCTACCCAGCCCTAAAGGGCTGGGCATCCTGATTCATCAACTCAACTTGCTCCCCGGATGATCCGAGTAGCAGAGGCTGAGTCTCCACAGGCTTAGATTCGGGTTGCTCCACCCCTATCCCCTTGCTGAGTATGTTCCTCGATGCGTTCACGTTAAAACACCAGAGTTAAGCGTTCAAGCGATAATTCCTCATTCACCTGAACGCAAACTAACTCCAGCAGCAGCCTCGCGCGTGAATAGGCGCGTGCTTGGTGAAATTATATCATTTTTAGCATAATTTTAGTAAATTGTTCAGGTATATATGCCGCGGATCCGTGTGTCCCTACGGTGACTTAGATGGCGATGGAGGATAAGGAGAAGAAGATCGGCTTCATAATCGAAGCCATTGAGCAGCACCTACCGATGCTCATCCGCAGGATCGTTGACGAGTTCTACTCGCCCGAGTCGGCGGGCAAGATCGGGAAGGGCCTGGCGGAGTACTATAAGGCTCTACGCGACGGCGGCGTACCCGAGGGGGCAGCCGTAGAACTGTTGCAGAGCTACGCCTCGAACCTCACGTTCAAGGGGATGGGGCAGATGTACCATCCAATGCCCCCGATGGGGATGATGGGCATGCGGCACATGATGGGGAAGTACTCGAAGAAGATGTGGCACGAGGGTAAGGGTGAATGCCCAGAGGAGGGGGGAGAATCCTAGCCTCACACCGCATATTTTAGAACCGGTATGCAAGCGCGTGCATGTTGAAGGAAAAAGGGTGTGTGTGGGGGGCCATAGCCTTATCCCCCAAACCCAAACCAATAGGTTAACTCTTATAATGTTATAGACCCATCTGAAAGTTGATGGTAAATATTTTATTGAATGATATTATCGGTACAATATTTGGTCTCACAATCATCCTCGCTCCAGCAATAATCGGATACAAGGTACGCCCAAAGTACTCTTGGGTACACGTTACACTAACCTATATTCTGATGCTATTTCTGTTGTATTTCTCCGGGCCCCTAGGACCACAAAAAGCAATACTACCCGGAGACCCATATTCATATTATTCTACGCAATTCTATCAATCTACTCAACTGAATATAGAGATTGGATACTTCATTGTCGGCATCGCTTTCATCTGGTCTCTTATCAGTCTTAGAAAGAAGTGGTATGAGTCCAGAGTGCTTCTCTATTATGAATTAATAGTATTCACCGAGTTTATTGTGCTGATACCCCTATTTTCGAGGTTTGTGATGTTCGAGCGAATCCAAGAGGCTCTATTAATACTCTCTCGATAATGCGTATGTTTCCTCAGCCTAGTTCTTGTTTATTAATTGAACCACTTTGTGAGGATACACAATGACGGTGCTAATGACTACGTTAAAGCAAACGTTTAGCAGAAGGCTCGATACGCTGACAATCTGGTAGGTGGTGGAAGCCACAATTTTTACGACTAGCCACATAATTGGGAAACCATATGATGTATATGTGCCAGCGACATCCGGGGGCCCATTTGCCATTGCGACACTCACTTGGAAGAATGTCAAGAAGATGAACAATAACGAGAGCAGTGTTACATAGCTGTGTATTTTGGTCCATATGGGGTAGTGAAGTTCTTCATATCCATCGGACATTTCGTCAAGTTAGTATGTGATATCAGTCTATTAGGACTTTAGTACGCGTTTTCGCGCGCGCTCACAGTGTTACCTGCATTCTTACCATCGATGTCTCTAAGCCTTCAGCCCAAGTCGCTGAGACGAGATAGTCCCCGGGTAAAATAAATGAAGACGCCCAGGAATCTGAGCCCCAAGTCCAGCCAATGGTATAATTCTGGTCAGGCTTCAAGTCGTGACCATATAATATAGCATTTGATACCTTAAATTTGTATAATGTGTTGACGTTTGTTCCACTAGGTGAATAAACTAGGACCGTTGGATCACCGTCACCAAAATGAAATGTTCTCGTCACGTTCCCAATGTTGGTAGCTGTGATTCTGAAGTCGAGTGAGTCGCTGCCACCATTGTGAAGGATCGTGGGCTTGAAGGTATAGAGGATGTCCCCATGTCTTAGAGTTGATTCACCTTCAAAGCTGAAATGATAGACTAACGTTGGGGAGATGCTATATAATGAAAGAAAAAGTATGGATGAAATAATCACTGCTAAGAGGATTACAGTAATGATGATTCCGCGAATATTACCTCGTAACCAACCTCGTGATTTATCGTGGATTTTGCTCCCCATGTCTCTGGATTTGATTTAGCTCACTAAAAATTATTCGTTTCGAGCTCGCGCGACAAACAAGCAACCCTAGGAACGCGCGCGCGCATCGAGCACTGGATTCCATGATCCTTTGAATTCGCTAAGCAATCAGACATTAAGTCCATCTAATCAAAAATTCACATTAATTGTGCCTTTTTATGAGGAGAACATAGCCTTATCCTCACTTCCACCCGATACTTGAAAAATCTTAACCCAAATTCACTTTGGTATAAGCCTCATCTTATAGTAGGGACTGCTCTGAGTCTATCTAAGCTGACGAAGTTGACCCCTGAAGTCAGTTCCTTAGCTGATTTTGCTCTCTCCGCATCTGAGATAATAATACGTTTAATATCTAGGATTCAGCAAAAACTATCGGTGAAGAATATGGTTCTACAAAAGAAGAATTTCCAGAAACCTGATGAGACTCAGACGCCTCCAAATTCAAGGGTAGACACCATCAGAATAGGTGACATGACCGTACAAAAGCAAACATATCAACCTGGGTGGCAATGGTCAAAACACATGAAATCCATCGCTGGAACGAAATCCTGTCAGGTGCACCATTTTGGAGTATTGCTGTCAGGTAAATTGCATGTGAAAGCTGACGATGGTCAGGAAATCGATCTCGGACCAGGAGATGTAGTCGACATCCCGCCAGGACATGATGGTTGGGTCATAGGAAACGAGCCTGCAACCTTCTATTGGTTCAAAGGTAAAACAAATCCGATGTAAACTATTCGCCATGTAGAGAGGCGCGTACACAGCCTCACCCTCGCTCCGCGCGCGCGCGATCGAGATCTACTCGCGCGCATCCGCTATATTTTATTTCATTCGCTTTTGTTATTCGAGCATGTAAGGTTATCATGTTAGTTCTTGGCGGATTCGAAAGCGCGCAACCAGTTTCTAGCGTACGTCTAACGAAGCTTTAGATTCTCGCGTGAATGTTTCTAAAGTAATTTAAGGGTCTGTAAAAGAAGATATTTAGACATATAATGAAGGTTCCATTCAACATCGAGACAGTTACGAAGTGTATCTGCTACAAGTGCCCGGTACAAATAGGTAGTCCCTGTGCGAAAATGGGTATAGATGTTGGCTCAAAGATCAGGGAGTCGCCCGCAGATAGCGAGCTGAGAAAGACGATTCCCCCGCCCAAGTCATTATCGGGTGCCTACTGCTCCTCAGGCGAGACACCCTGTAAGGACTTTGAGTTCAATAAAATGTGTACATGCCCCGTGTGTGAGATCTTCAGCGGGTACAAGCTACGACAAAACAATAAAGACTTCATTGAAGGATATTTCTGCGGACAAGGCGCCGCGCAATAAACGAGCCATTAAGCTGTACTAACTCAACTTTTATCTATCATAAAAATGCTAAATATTTTATGGGGTTTTTAGGCACACAAGCCGGGATACCCGCCAACGTAAACTTGATACTTCAAATCGCGATTCTCTGCGTCCTGTTAGTCGGCAGAAGCAGAGCGAAGAGGAAGAACTTCAGGCAACATGGGCGATACATGGCCGTGGCAGTTGCACTCAACATTGCCTCACTCGCCACCATCATGCTGCCATCCCTTCTGTTAGGACTGGGATTCGTAGTAACTAACCCTTCTAATCCTCTCTCGATCATCACAATTCTTCACGCTGGATTTGGAACAGTCTCTTTATTCTTGGGCATCTACCTCGTGTTGACGTGGAGATTCAGCAAGCCTTTAGTTGCGTGCTTGAAAAATAGGAGATTGATGAATCCCACGATAATCCTCTGGGCAACGACGGCAATCATTGGTATCCTGTTATACATAGAACTATACGTTGCTCTTTAGACAGTTTTGACTAGGCTATCTATCTTAATCTCAACATAGCCCTTTCGAGCGCGCGACGATAGAAGGAGAATGACACTAAGGTAGGAAAGTTATATCCTCCACCCTTCCCGAATAAACCTAGATTGACGGAAATAGTCCTCGTTTATCCATACATCGACCCGCCTAGGAACAAGTCTATTTTTAGGTTTCCACCTCTGGGACTAGGCTACATAGCCGCCAACCTCCGTGAAGCAGGATACCAAGTCTCCATCGTCGACGCCACCTTCGCCGGGGAGGACGCCACCATACAACTAGCGAAATCCCTCCACCCACGAGTAATCGGCATCTATTCCATGTTCACCATGAGGGAGGCAAGTCTCCGCTTCGCCCGAGCACTACGCGACGACTGCGAACTCCTAATCGCCGGGGGCCCGCTACCAACTGTTGAGCCCGAAACCTACCTCCCCGACTTCGACGTCGCCGCCGTCGGAGAGGGAGAGGAAACAATGCTAGAGATCGCACGAGGCGATGAACTCAGTGAGATAGACGGGTTAGTCTACCGGGAGAGAAATGGAAATCCGATGAGACCCGGTGAAGAAGGTGGCGATGTTATCCGCACACCACCGAGACGTGTGTTGAAGGACCTCGACGCGATACCACTCCCGGCTCGGGACCTTTTTGACAACCAACGCTACATAAGCTACTATAAGAAACGCGGTGATCCTCCGACAACAAGCGCCATAACGAGCCGGGGCTGCCCATTCGCCTGCGACTTCTGCAGCCACCCAATCTTCGGCGAGAGCTTCCGCGAGCGCAGCGCCAAATATATGGTGGATGAGGTCGAGCAAGTACTCTCCCTCGGCTACAAGCGCATCTTCTTTCAAGACGACTGCTTCACCCTCACTAAGGGAAGGGTCACAAAGTTCTGTGATGAAGTTGGGCATCGTAACATCCGCTTCGGGTGGGAGTGCCTGAGTCGCGTAGACAGCATGGATATAGAGATGGCAGCCCGTATGCGCGCGGCGGGGTGTGACCACGTGTTCTTCGGTCTCGAATCGGGTAGCGAGAGAGTCCTTAAGATCATGAACAAGAGTGCTACCCCGGATATGGGTAAGAGGGCGGTCGAGGCAGCGAGGGCTGGGGGCCTTAAGACGGGGGCCTTCTTCATCTTCGGTTACCCCGGTGACGACACTGAGTCGATGCTTGAGACCCTTCACTTCGCGAATAGTCTCCCTTTAGATTATCTCAGCTTCACCTATCCGTACCCCATCCCTGGTACACCTCTCTATGAGAGGGTGAAGGATAAGATGTTGGAGGGGAACCCCGAGCCTCAGCAGAAGGGGCTCATTCAGCATCAGCTCATCTACTACAGCGAGATACCGGAGAGAAAGCTGAAGTTTGGCATAATAGAGGGCCTCAGCCTTCACTACCTGAAGCTTCACCTTGGGCAGGCGGCTCCCCTCATCGCTAAACCTCTGGAGGTGATAGGCGACAACGTGTTCAGGCTTCTTTAGTGCGAGCGCACGAATGATATAGAGAATATCACAAACCTTTTACAAAAACAAATGAGCGATTTCAATTTTTAGAATATTCTGAAGTCTAGAAGAACGCTAACTCCAGAAGTAGTTCACAATATTATAAAAAGCGAGGCGGTCCCAACTCTCAACATCCTCTTTAGTAACCTCGATAACACCCTCGCACCAAAAATGCATCCTAAGCAACCAATACTGCGAATGATTCGCGCGCATTTTAAAGACCGCAGTGACACTACTATTAAGCGCGCGCGCTTAAGGAACTGATTGGACGTAGACAGAGCCCCCATACATTGTTCCAGTGAGACCCTCCTCGATCTCCGGGTGAGGAGGAGTGGAGTCGAATGGAGGCGGATTTGTGCCAGGAGCATTATGTGAGGACGATATTACTAACTTGACGTTGAGGGTCCCACCCGTCCTTAGTATTCCAGACGTAGCGTTTTGAGTCACCTCGAACCCTTTGGGCACCGCAGTCACCCTGACCCACATTGGTAACGAGGCATCATAGGATGGCCGAGCGGTGCGCGCGCGTCAGAGTTACGTTGAGGCTGGGCTCTGTGTTAAAAATACACAGGGCTCTCTTTTTCAATCAATAACATACTGGCTGACAGATACATGTTATCTATCCTAAGTACATCTTGAAACAACCGCACGTGCGTGTGTCTGATCCATTAAATGCACTCTGGTTACTTGTCCAGCCATAGCTCAAAACCTACCTCTTCATCCACTATACTATATTTACTGAACTTAGATTTCGTTACAAACTCATTAATCTGGTTCTTGCTATAAGATGACTTCACCAACATCTGGAAAGAAATCTTTGTCATAAACGAATCGACTACATTTAACCTCATTCTTTTCACATATTCATTGATTTCTCTCCCAGATACTTCTCTGTGCATATCGATAATCAATGCCTTACCACCCGACTTTACAACCCTGAATATTTCATCGAGTACCTTAACGGGCTCCGGAAAATTCTTGAAGGCAGAAGTACAAATAACGAAATCGAAAACAGCATCTGGAAAAGGCAAATATGCGGCATCGCCTTGGCGAAAATCAACCCGCACATCTACTTTTACAGCCTTCTCACAGGCAATCTTCACAAACGTTTCGCTTATGTCTAACCCAGTAATGTCATAGTGACCACGCTTAGCCAACTCAATCGATAGATAACCGGGACCCGGAGCTATTTCGAGCACTCTACTATCGGTCGCAATATTATCACTTGCAAGCTTAGCCCATGATCTGTATTGTTCGATGCTCTTTTCCTGCGATTTTGAATACCATTTAGCGATAATGCCCTCCATCGCAATACCCTTGTAGGCTTTTCGCCCAGTAGGTGCTTTGGATGTCATGGTTATTTCCTCTTCATATTACTTTTATTTTCAGAGCTACTCTAAAGAAGAGAACTAAGTCAAAACTTCTGCTCCATCATCTGAAGTCTTTCTGTAACGAAGTCGTGAACCCTCTTTCTTTCGTCGAATGGCACTTTCCAGTTTGAGAGTATGTTCAGCATCTCCGTCACGCTCCTAGCTGAGAATGCCTTCCCTTTTGGACCAACGTTGGCGTCATCACGCATCATTAACAGAATGTCTCTGCTACCGGGTTTCTTGCCCACAGATACGCAAACCGCACCTAGCACCTTTCCGTTGTCATTCTTGACATCTGTGCAGTTTGAAACGCTATTCGCATCACCCATTCATTATCACCCTATTTCATCCTATTTCACCATATTGCAGAGGTAACGTTTAAAGGTTTGTTATCGTTAATCCCACGCTTATCCATTTCAAGGATGCCCACCCGAAGACGTTCTCCCGATTTGAAACTAATTATTAGAACAGTTCACTGGCTAAGTCGGTAGATATCAAAACTACATTGGAAAAATAGTCTGGTTAGGTAAAATCTTTTAGACTGAATCCAATCAAATCCATTCCAATGAAGGTAACGCATATCGCCTCAGTCACTTCGATCATCTTGCTGTTAATTATCTCCACAGCCCTATTTACAGAACAGAGCATGACTCCCAACCACACAACAACTCCGCGCGCGCAGTGAACTCGCGTGCTGATCATTTATTATAAATCGTGTATAGACAGTGATATGGAGTCAGGGCTTCATCCATCTCTTCTATTAGCCTATTCATCTCTTCGAAGGATGGTTTTTTGAGCCATTCGAAAAAGAAGTCGTATTCTCCGAGGGATTCACCCGAGCGGCTAATTATGTTTTTACATCTTTCGATGGTTATCGGTATCCCGGACCTCTCGAAGTACTTCATAGTGGTTATGGGGGTAGAGGGGTTCACCCACTGCCTTGAAGTTGAAGGACCTATTGATCCACCTATATCATCTGCCTGTGCCGAGGATAGCTGATTTACAAGAGCAAAATCCATTATGCAGATTTCATCTTTTTTTATGGCTATTTTCTCTAGTTCTTTTAATGGCCCAATAATTGGTGGACCTAATATCTTCACATAGGTTCTAAATACCATGGATAATAACACCTTCTTTATTCTGTAGAAAATAATGATAGTAACGACTTAAGTAGATTTCGACAAAAATAAGGTTAGAAAAGAATTATTACCATTTAAGCAAAGGAGTGATAATAAGGGTCGATTCGGTGAAGCTGACCAAGAGAGAGATAATAGTAATTTCCATCATTTCATTAGTATTCTTCTCCCTAGCCTCTTGGAATCTGGGTCTCACTAAAACTCCAATCACCTATTGGCATGTAGTCAACGGGGAGCAAATCTCATTAAGTTTCGATAAAAATGAAAACGTCAGCTCCCTCTACATTCTGATCAGCAGCGAAAACAATGTAACTGCTACTGTATCCACCTTGAAATCCAGTGCCTGGGTAGTGGTAGGCCATTTAAGTGGAGATGAATATTATAAATGGGTCAAAATAGACGTTAATACCACAACTCAGAGCCTACGTCTACAATTTGATAAAACCACCGGAGACGTCTACGAGGTCGCAGCGACCGATGGCTCAAACAACAGAATAAGCATCGTGGACATAAGAGGATCAGATTCGAACGACCAAGATGTCAAAAACCTCGTCGATGAGCAGCAGTACTTTGAGAGCCCGCCAACATTTAAATCCGAAACCTACTTCGACGAGATATACTATGTTAAAACTGCACAAGAATATTTGAGGCAGAAGGAGGCCACGGAGTGGACTCAGCCTCCTCTCGGAAAATTGATCATCGCGGCTGGGATTGAGATTTTCTCATTCAGTCCTTTCGGGTGGAGGATACTTGGAGTTATATTTGC
>Ga0209777_10003274_pt1 | contig 20253 bp, 8 predicted proteins | sample FrelakmetHBP12HB_FD_187147 | JGI IMG/M metagenome (GOLD analysis project Ga0209777, IMG submission 187147) | Freshwater lake sediment microbial communities from the University of Notre Dame, USA, for methane emissions studies -HBP12 HB (SPAdes)... | ecosystem: Environmental > Aquatic >...
GCCAACCGAAAACGGCGGGAAATTATAATGCAGCGTGAAGTTCTGTGCGTATTCCTCAAGCAGGCCGTCTATAATCTGAGCGTCTCTGATTGTGCCCAGTGTAACGGTAACAAGCGACTGCGTCTCGCCGCGTGTAAATAACGCAGAGCCGTGAGTCCTGGGCAGGACGCCCACCTCGCAGTCAATCGGACGAACCTGCTGATAATTTCTGCCGTCAGGTCTTTTGCCTTCGAGAAGAAGTTTGCGGACAACTTCCTCCTCGATATCCAGCAGGAGCCGCTTGACTATTCCCTTGTCGCATTTGGGCTCTGAGCCATTCTGCGGCTTGGAATATTCAGCTATAATCCCGTCAAGCAGTTCTTTTACAGCGGTGTTACGCTCTTTTTTATTCGCTATCTGCTTGAGTTCGTATAATTTACCCGATATCTGCGATTTGATTTGCGAGTGAATCTTTTCGTTTGTTTCAACCAGTACAAATTCCTTGTCAACGCCGACCTTTTCCGCCAGCTCATCAATCATCCCGCAGACTTCGACTATGGCTTTATGTGCTGTTGCGACGGCATCTGCTATCACATTTTCAGGCAATTCCTTTGCACTGACTTCAATCATATTGATGGCATCTTTTTTGCCGCCGACAAGCATATTCAGGTCACTTTCCTCAAGCTGCGTATGCGTGGGGTTAACAACAAACTGCCCGTTTACCCTGCCTATCCTGCATGCAGCAGTGGGCCCGATGAAGGGAATCTTGCTTATTGTAAGTGCGGCACTTGCCCCAATCATCGCAAGTATATCGGGGTCGTTTTCATTGTCGGCGCTCAAAACAGAGGCTATAACCTGTACTTCCTGGAAGAACCCTTTTGGAAACAGCGGACGAATGGGTCTGTCTATCATTCTTGCTGTCAGGATTTCTTTTGTGCTCGGTCTTCCCTCACGTTTAATGAATCCGCCCGGGAATTTGCCCGCGGCGCTGTGTTTTTCGCGATAGTCAACGCTGAGCGGGAAGAAGTCGAATTCATCTTCTCCATCTCTGGCAGGTCCCATCACCGCAGCAACAAGAACCATCGTATCGCCATAGCTGACGACGACCGCTCCATCTGCCTGTTTTGCGATTTTACCGGTTTCTATCGATAATACCTTGTCCCCGATTTGTCTTTGGACTTTAGTTACATCAAACATAATCTTTTCCTTAATCAATGTTTTCAGGGGCTGCCCCTCGACTTCGCTTGGGGCAGGCAAGCCCGTGTCACATCATAAATAGATTTATTTTCTCAGGCCGAGGCGGGAAATAAGTTCCTGATAGCGTTTTACATCTTTTTGGCCTATGTACTTCAATAGCGATGATCTTGTGGCTACCATTTTCAACAAGCCGCGTCTTGATGAATGGTCTTTTTTGTGGCTTTTGAAATGCTCGGTGAGCTCGTTAATTCTTGTTGTCAATATCGCAATCTGGACCTCCGGCGAACCGGTATCGCCCGGGTTGATCTTGAAATCGGCGACAATTTTTGTTTTCTTTTCCGCTGTCAACATTTTTTGCGTAAGTCCTTTCCTAAACTGGTTATACGACGCATCTACCCTGAGATGCACAGACGCTTCTTAAGCTAATAACCCTGTATTATAATAGGTTATCGGTGTATTTGCAAATCTTTTCTCCTAAAATGTCCGAAGAATAATTTACTGTGTCAGATAATAACATTCTTGAAAAAAATGGTCAGATTTTGGTCTCCACGGGCCAGATAGCAAACTGCGTCCGTAAAATAGCAGGCCAAATCGAAAACGCATATAAAGACAGCCAAAATGTTCTGGCAATAGTCCTGATGACAGGCGCTAAACGGTTTGCAGACGACCTTTTCAGGGAAATGCAAAGCGGCAAATTCGAAATCGAATATGTCAAAATCGATAGCTATCACGGCAGCACAAAATCGTCCGGCCAAGTCAAATTCCAAAATCAAATACGGTCACCCATCGCCGACAGGGACGTTCTTATCATCGATGACCTTTATGATACAGGCCTTACCTTAAAAAAAGTCACAGAGGAAATCACACAACAAGGCGGCAGAGTACGAACCTGCGTCCTTTTAGAAAAGGACGTTGAACATTTGGGAAATGTTGATATTGATTTCCTCGGATTGAAAGTGCCCGACTGCTTTTTAATCGGGTACGGCCTCGATTATCAGGGACAATTCCGCGAACTGCCATTCATAGCAACTCTTAACGAAGAGCAATTGTAAAATACATTCGCTTCCTAAAAAAAGTGCTTGCAATATGGGGAAGATTCTGGATAGAATATTAGGGTCAAAAAAACAGGACGAAAACTTAAAAAGAAAATACGAAGCAGTAGTATCAGGTATGGAGAAAAATTAAGTATGGTAACCCCAGATTTTCCAGATTTCACCCGACAAGCTTTTCTGCAAACCAGTTTTTTAGTGATAGCAATAATAGCAGGCCTGGTGTGTTTTTTCAGCCTCGCTGGTCAAGCGGGGGCAACGGATAACCGATCGAAACTGCCAGCTGAGAGCAACATTGCCGCTGTTTTACAACCATTCATTGACCGCCATGAACTGGCCGGTGCAGTCATACTCGTGACGTCAAAGGACAAGGTGTTGAGCCTTGATGCTGTGGGTTTTGCCGACATCGCGGCACACAAGCAGATGCAAACCAACTCGCTTTTTTGGATAGCCTCTATGACCAAGCCGATGACCGCCACGGCATTGATGATGCTGGTGGATGAAGGCAAGGTCCGCCTGGATGACCCGGTGGAGAAATATCTGCCGGAATTCAAAGGGCAGATGCTCATTACAGAGCAGGATGACGCACACACGCTGCTCAAAAAGCCATCGCATCCCATCACGGTGAAGGAGATTCTGTCCCATACCAGCGGGCTTCCATTCCTTTCCCGAATCGAAAGCAAGATCGACATGTATTCGCTCAAAGAGGTGACCATCAGCTATGCCATGACCCCCTTGACGTTTGAACAGGGAACCAAATTCGCTTACAGCAATGCCGGTATTAACACCGCAGGCCGCATCATCGAAGTGGTCAGCGGCATGCCGTATGAGGAGTTCATGGCCAAGCGCCTGTTCAAGCCGCTCGGCATGAAGGATACCACTTTCTGGCCCAGCGATTTGCAGATTAAACGCCTGGCCAAATCCTACGAACCCAATGCGGCTAAAAGCGGGTTGCAGGAAATCCCCATCGGCCAACTCAGCTATCCGCTCACCAATCGCAAACGCGGCCCGTCGCCTGCCGGCGGTTTATTCTCGACCGCGACGGATATTTCCATTTTCTGCCGTATGATTCTCAATGGCGGCGTCTATGAGGGCAAACGCTATGTTTCTGAAGCCGCCGTACGGCAGATGACCTCCACGCAGACCGGCAATTTGCTCGACAAGGACAAGGGCGAGAATGGCTACGGTCTGGGCTGGTACACTTCACACAAAGCCACCGATGGGAACGATGCCGTTATTCCGGGGACATGCGGCCATGGCGGAGCTTATTACACCAACATGCAGCTCGATCCGCAACGCAAGCTCATCACAATCTTTATGGTGCAGCACGCGGGTTTTCCGGGCGATGGTGATAAGAGCTATGAGATGTTCAAACAGGCAGCGATAAAGAAATATGCGGACGCAGAGCGATGAATCGACGTGCAGGACAAATGCCGTATTGGGATTGATATTCGCTGATGCCCATACTTGCAGCTACTTCTTCGTTATTCAAACTTGGTAATATGCATTGAGTGGGCAAAGACTAACATCAATTTTCCCCAAAATAAATGCCCATTTTACTCAATAAATCTTTTCAGCAGCCGCTCCACAAGTTCCATCGGAAAACCCATTACGTTTGTCAGGCTGCCTTCAATTCTTTCCACAAACTCATCGCCGGTTTCCTGGATGCCGTAGGCGCCTGCCTTACCCTGCCAGGACTTGCCTTTGATATGGCTGGCGATTTGCTTTTCGGTCAGCTTTTTCGGATAAACAACAGTGGTGTCGCTTTCGACAATTTCAGTTTTATCGCTTAATCTTACTATTGCAACGCCGGTTATTACCTTGTGAGGTTTACTGAAAAGTTTTCGCGTAATTTCTTCTGCGTGTTTTTCGTCGAGTGGCTTGCCGATAATCTCGCCGTCGAAATCGACAACCGTATCAGCCCCGATGACGAGACTGTCTGGGAACTTTTTGGCCGCACTTCTTGCCTTGGCCAGTGCCAATTGTCTGGCGTATTCACAGGAGTCGATGCCGTCAGCCGTAAAAGCAGATTCATCAATGTCCGAGGAGGCCACCTTAAACTTATAGCCCGCTTCAGCCAGCAGTTTCTTTCGCCTCGGTGAAGCCGATGCCAGGATTATGGAAACAGCGAATTTATTAGCCATAGCTTTTTAGTTGTAATATTTGCACCGCAGGACGAGTTTAAAACCACTGCGAAACATCTAATAGAAAAACCGTTGTCTGGAAAAAAAATCTTTGTAAGTCACCTGTGCAGATTTGAGTTTTTGCTGGAGGGATTCTGAAGTATGTCGCAGGTCCGGCTCTTTTTGCGTAAGCTTAATTGCCTTTCTGTAATTTAGAATCTGATTATCCAGCACACCAAGCAGCTCATCGACCAGCCGGTCACGAGCTCTTGTCGTATTTTTCCATTCGTCCAAATTAACTCCAGGGTTTCCTGGCCAGTACGGGTTAATTTCAACTACACCGAAACTTTCACGTCTGGCGGCGTTGTAGCCGCTAATTTTCTTCTCTATCTCATTTACCTGCGTGCTAAGATTGGTAGAACGGTCCTCAAGATCGCGGATTACAGCAAGTATCACGTCGAGCGAACGTTTGATTTTTTCAAACTCGCGTCTGGCTGCTGCAACCTTCGTATCCCGGTTAATGACTGCTTTTGTCGCTTCAAAATCTCCGAGCAGCTCCTCCTGCGAAGCTGCTAACTTGTCTGCAATACCGGTTTTAACCGCCTCAGCAGCATTTAACGTCAACAACATTCCCTTTTTGTTCCAGATGCGTGTGACTATCTGGTTAGGGTCTTTATTATTAACATCTTCCGGCTTGATGAAAAAATGTTTGCCCTGTTTTATGGATTCAAACACCTCGACATTCTTATCCACCATCGCTCTTGCAAGCAAGGCTGGCCGACCTTTCTGGCCGGCGACTGCAGAGCAGTATCCCAACCACTTGGGGTCGAATTCTTCGCCGGTCTGAGTGCTGTCTGTGGATTGCTGCTGGTCTAAGTTCTGGAATAAATCTGATTTAGGTGATTCAGCGCCGATATATGTACCCTGACGCATATAAACCTTGTCGCAGGCCAAAGCGACGATTGCCGCTGTTGAAAAAACCCCGCCGAATTTGCCGCCATTGATAAACGCCGCAGTTTCGCAATTATCCGCCTGTATTACAGCTGTGCAAATTCGCCTGACCAAATCCGTTTTGCCACCAGGGGCATCAATATTTATCAAAATGAGCAGCGGTCCCTGATTGGCAGCGAGGACAAGTGATTTTTCAAACGCATCAACTTCACACTCAAGGTCAATGGTGTTGATAATGGAAAAAGTATATACTTTGTTTTTTCGGCCGAGGGCATTTCGTGTGATTTGATAACGGCCTAAGTCCAGATACTGCGGGGACTTATTTTCGATGGCGACCTGAGTTTTGCCGGCATTTTTTTTCTGGAGGACGTAGCCGTTAAAAGTTTCGCCGCTCTGCAGGTCAACGAAAGTATCGGCAAAACAATTCACAGAAACACTCATAACGAGAATAAGAACTGCGTTTTTAATCATAATGTTACCCTCGTATAAATTTATAACTAGTTGATGATTATACCATATTGTCGGGAATAATTCCAGAGGGTAGAAAAAAACGTGACAAAAATGCAACTCTAAATTGCAATCAACTGTCGCCAGATGCCATCCAAGGTCATCAGGCCGTATCTCGTGTCTCGTCGCTCCACCGTAAGGTGTCCTGTGGAGTATCTCGTATTGCGGAGCCCCTATCCTACCATTACTAAAATTGGGTTTGATTGGGTTTGTTTTAGATAGTTCATCGTTCATAGTTATTAGTCATTGTTATTACTGAGGTTAACGTGTTTTTGGCATTTTGGAAATTGGGTTTGTTTTGCATAATTTAATATTTTTGGTCGAAAGATTTTTTTGACACGGGTTAACACAGATTTTCTATAACTCATAAATCACGACTCAAAATCAAAACACGGCCGTGTTTTCACTGGCTGGAAGCCAGTGCCACGGGCGCAGAAAAACAGCGTCTCTCTACAATGGGGCGAAGCTGCGCGTTTAGGCGAAAAAAGTGTTAACCGCAGAGAACGCCGAGAACGCAGAGAAGAGATAACTCGTTGTAAAATAAGGAGTAAAAGATGGTGAAAATTTTTTTATTTTTTTTCGGAATTTAGTCGAAAGTACCTGCGCGTTTGGCCGAATTCGTATTGCGTATATCGTATTGTGTATTGCGTTTGTTGGACGGTGAAACGGTAAAGAGTGGCCGAGAAAACGGCTCGAAAAAAGCTCACCACCAAGGCACAAAGACACGAAGAAATTTTGGCCATAGTAGAGAAAAAGCTGAACCACCTATGAAGAGATCGAAGTCAAGAAATAAAATCCCTCTTTGCTCACTTTTTAATTCGAGGGCATCCTTGCAAATTGCTTAAGCCGGTTTAGATTTTATATTCCGCCAGTTACCTCTCTGAACAGCATTGTCTTTTGAGCAAACTGCTGCACGATAATCTTTAGAGGACAACTACAGGTTAATTGGAAGAGAGCAGCAAATATCATGCCATATCGCTTTGTTGCAGCTTTTCCTAACAAAGCATCGGTTTTCCTGCAAATATCGAATCTTTACATATTGATCTCCCAAAATTTAATCAATATGTACTGGTAATTTCTTCCTAAATAGGAAATTTTTGCCGAGATTGCAGTACATAGGAATGCTTTACTTATTTTCCGCCAGGATTAAATAAACTCTATAACTGTGAGAAGTTCTAAACCAGAGAGTATTGAGAAGTTTTTCTGCCAATTTGCCCATCTGAAATTTGAGAAAATCAGAGATTTTAGAATCAAGGAGTTCCTGCCTTTTTTACCCTTCTTTATTTCTCAAAAACTCAGGTTCTCGAACAATAGAGATGTTGAGCAAAAAGGCTGGTCAAGTTGGGAAGTTCTGCTTATTATCGGCTGGTTGAGTGTCAATCGTATCCTGAATCGTATATTTCAAAGAGATAAATTAGGTTACACAGTGGTCTTATTAACGATTGATAAACATAGTAAGTCCTACACAATAATAAAAGACGTGCGTATTATGTTCTTCCGGGCCGTTACATTGGGTTGTTACATAGTTTTTTTAGGTAACTCAGATTAAAGTCACAACCCTTGGGAAGCTTTCCAGCTTCGTAAGCTCCCGTTAGGAAACCCATGCATGAAATAACATCATCACGATTGTTTCCGGTACGGTTAACAAAGAGCTTTATGAAATTCCTCAAGTGTTCGGCAGAAGCCTCCGTTTGCTTATCTTCCCAGCCTTCTTCCTGATATATTTTATTGAGACCGAGTATCGTAGCCCCCATATAAATCTGATATTTTTCCTCTGTTGTCATGGCGCTTTTATCCTTTAGTCCGAGAGTCGAAAATCCCTTGTCAATCAAGTTTCCGGGCTGTAGTTTGAGAGTCGAAAATGTCGTATCTATCAAGTCTACGGACTGTTCCTTCTTGTTCCACTTATCCATTGAGGTGATGATATTTTGAAAATTCGGATCGCTGTAGTGATCACGCCCGTATTCTCCAATCGCTTTAATTATCGCTGCCAGAAGGTCTTCTCTGTAGTCAAATAGAGGAATATCGCGATACCCAACATAATCATCTATACGATTATTCTTTTGCCGCTCATAGCTTTCAACGACAACGACATGTGCCCCGTAATCAGTGGTTGAGCCTGTGTTAATTCCACTGTAATATTTATCGCCCAATAGTCCTCCAACAACTATTTTGGAAGATTGAGGAGCGGACACGTGAGTATGGCCGGACAGCCAATAATTCCTTTTTTTCTGTGAAAGCAAATCTTCAAGGTTTTGGTTAAGCGTCTTCGAGAATGTGGGATAGCTGAAAGCACCCTCGGAAACCGTCCAGGCCGCATTCGTTACGTCAAGGGGAACATCACCGGGCTTGGTAAAAGTGATTCTGTCAAGATGATCCTTGGGATAATGAGAAGCCAAAAACCTGAAATCAGGCGACGAGGTTCCGGCGACATTTTTGAAGTAGCTGGTTTGTGATAAAAAACCAGGTTCATCTTTGAATGATAATGACCCGATTACTCCATAAAATCCCCATTTGGCCAGGCTTGACCAGTCGGGAGCATCCTTGTAGTCTGAGGTATCTAACAAAAATACTTCTACACTGTTTTTACCCTCCTCCGAATAGGAAAGGAGTCCGCTTAAATATAAACCTGTGTCATGAACTAATTCCTTATTTCGTTCGACCGCTTCATAATTGTCAATGTACTTTAACTTTTTATTTGTGGGCAAATTGTTACTGGCATGATTAAACTCGCTTATCTTCCTAAGAACTTGATATTTTGAGAGTGCCGGATTACTCGGCTGGCCGTCACGATTTAAAAGGGCATACCTTGTCCCAGGAGTTACGATATTTCCACAACCTAAATAATCATGGTTTCCTATGAGCACGAATATTGGAATTCCCGTTGCATCTCTGTGTTTTTCGAGGACAGAAAAGAACGTCTCAATTTCGTCTGTGCCGCCGCTATTTGCACCGTCCCCGAGATATATAATTATGTCAACTCCGTTTTTTTCACCTTTATCATCCTGCGTCAATTTTTTGAGAGCTATATTTAACATTTCTTCAGCAAGGACACATTCTAATGCAGGAGGGCGAATGCTGACACTAACCATTCGATCGGCAAGTTTGCTTCTGTAATTATAATTGGAAAAGCCGTTATGAGAGGTAATCTGGGTATCGGCAAGCAGGCCGATTTTTATTGGAAAATGTACATCTTGCTTTTGTTTTTCAGCAAAACCGCCTGAAAATATCAAACAAATCAAAAGTGGCAGAAATATTATTCTTTTCATTTTATGCTCCATTTGCCTGAACTGAGATTTGCTATATAAATTATATATTTTAACTCAACGGTACATCTTTTTCAAAATTAAACCAATTTAATAAGATACACATTTCTGAATTAGCTCCAGATTGTTAATAACATTATTGTTAAACTGCTTTTGTTTCAAGTGTTTTTATTTTAAACTTTTATCATTTTTTCAAACTTCTCAAATCTAATTGCCGACTAATTCTTAAATTCTCAGATTCTCAGCCTCAGGTACTCAATCTCAGAACTACTCTACCATTCTACCACCAGACTTCACACGAGCCTCACCAGTAGTCGATTTCGGCCTTAGATGCTCTGATGCTACGAAAGACTCCCATCTTTTTCAAGTAGCGATTGAAAGAGGTTGGCTAAGCAGTGCAGAGCAGGTCATTTCGAGAGTAAGCAGGAACCTCAACGACTTTTCATATCACCTGCAGAGATTCAAAGAGCTTGTCAATGCTGATGAAACAGCGCTGCCAAAACTTTCTGAAGTTTATGCAGAGCTTACTCAGATAGAGCAGGAATTCGGCGAGATAAAATTCGATTCAGATAAAAAAACTCTGTCTGTAACAACCGAGTCGATAACTCTGGAAAATATTCCACTTGGGCCATTTGAAGTACAACTATCTATTGGCCAGGTAACCAAGCTCTACAGCGATACTCCTTACAGGATAATTGCCTTAAAGCCTAACCCGGCAGGTGCCAACGACTGTGTTACCCATCCGCATGTAAGCGACGAAAGACTCTGTGAAGGTGATGGCCATGTCGCTATCCGAAGTGCAATAGAACAGGGACGATTCTGTGATTTTTTCACGATGGCGGTAAACATATTGAAAACCTACAACCCGGATAGTCCCTACATTTCGCTCGATGACTGGGAGGGTATATCCTGCTATGACTGCGGCTGTACCATATCAGGCGATGACCGCTACTACTGTGAATACTGCGACAGGGATTATTGCAGCAGTTGCAGCAGCTATTGCCAAAAGTGTGATACCATAATCTGTCTGGGGTGTGCTTATGGGTGTCCCTCGTGCAATGAGCCGGTTTGTCATAACTGTACTGCCAAATGCAAAGAGTGTGAAGAAACATTCTGTAAGGATTGTTTAACTGAAGAAGGTTTATGTAATGACTGTGAAGAACAGAGAAAGGAAGACGAAAATGAAGAACAGGAACAACTCTCAGAAGAACCAAAAGCCGATGCTCCGGTTCAGTCCGACAGCATGGGCGAAACTATTGTTCATGCGTGATGTAACTGATAACGAAGTCGGAGGATTTGGAATAACCGAAGCCGTTGATTTGCTGTTTGTTACAGATTTTGCTTTGGTAAAGCAGAAGGTCAGCGGGGTATCAGTTGCTTTTGCAGATGAATCAGTGGCTGATTTTTTTGAAGATCAGGTTACAGCCGGCAGAAAACCAGAGCAGTTCGCCCGTATCTGGCTGCATACCCATCCGGGCAATTCCCCTGAGCCAAGTACGATTGATGAAGCGACTTTCACCAGGGTATTTGGGAGCTGCGACTGGTCAGTAATGTGCATTATAGCTCAGGATGGTGGTACTTTTGCAAGGCTTAGATTTAATGTCGGCCCGGGTGGCGAGGTAAAGATACCAGTCTATGTCGATTTTGGTACTCTGTAATAGCCACAAGTGCACCAATCTAGTGAGAAATATAATATAACAGATAGCACTCGCGTCAGTCTGGACCAAAGGTTAACGATTTGTTTTCTGCCTGATACCAGAATCAAGCTTTTACTTTTTGAAGTTCACATGAAAATCTAACAAAATATGGTTCAGTTGTTTTGCCAGAAATTTGTAGTGCTCTTCTTTAAAGAAAAAACTGTAATGTGATGATCCGGCAATAGTGATGTAATAGTCAATTCCATTCGGAATAGCTTTAATCCATTTGGAATAGACATCTTTTTCGTGGACTACTTGTTCACTTTGAAACAAAGCAACTGGTCCATTATATTTTTCTGCAAAATATCTGCGGCGGGCTTTTTCGTGGGCTTGAAGGATGATTTGTGTTTTCTTATCAAGGTTTTCCGGCAAACTGCTATTGTGCACAATCTGGTTAGCAAAGATACGTTCTTCCGGCTCAGGAGTTATAGCCTTATTCCTTTTGTGTAGAAGAGAATTTAAGCTGGAAAAATAACGTTTCAAATAAAAGGTTATTTTAGGTTTCAGACGAGGAGGTGAAGAGTCAAAAACTATCAATAACCCCACTTCTTGACCTTGACGCTGAATTTGTTGTGCCATTTCATATGCCACTCGGACTCCAAAACAGATACCTCCTATCAGATAAGGGCCCTTAGGTTGGATTCTCTGTATCTCTTGAATATTGTAGGATGCCATTTCCTCGACCGTGCTGAAGTGAGGGCGATCATCATATAAACCGACAGGGTCAAGTCCGTAAACAGGCTGGTCATGGTCAAGTTGGCGAACCATATTGATGAATAACAGTGATGTGCTTGCCGCAGGCGGAATCAAAAAGAGAGGTGTTTTATCTCCCGCTGTTTGAAGGGGAACAACAGAAGAATTCTCAGGGATTGAGACATTTTGACTTATTGCATCTGCTAATTGCCCTAACGTAGGTGCTTTGAATAATGTAGACAATGGTAGCGTTTTACCAAATACACGTTCAATTTCAGCAAATAAGCGAACCGCCAGCAGAGAGTGACCTCCCAGGTCAAAAAAGTCATCCTGAGTTCCGATATTTTCACGATTGAGCAGTTCAGCCCAAATCTTCACCAGTCTTCTCTCAATGGTAGTTTTGGGAGTAATGAATTTTTTCAGGGATTCAGCAGGCTCACCCTTACACGATAGTAATCTCGCTCTGTCAATCTTACCGTTGGGGGTAAGGGGGAAAATATCCAACGTGAACCATTCTTGAGGGAGCATATAATGGGGTAGATAGTCCTTAAGATAACTACATAATTCAGTTGGTGCAAAATCGTATCCCTGCTGTCTAATAATATAGGCTACCAGACGTTTGCCTTCACGTGCATCACCTTTTGCAACAACAACCGCATCTTTTACAGAGCAATGCCGTTTTAAAACGGATTCAACCTCTTCAGGCTCAACACGGAATCCTCGGATCTTTACTTGATTATCGAATCGGCCTAAGAATTCGATATTTCCATCTGGTTGATAACGAGCTAAATCTCCAGTTCTATACAGACGTGCCTGTGGGTCTTTACTGAATGGATTTGGAATAAACTTCTCCGTGTTCAATTCAGGACGGTTCAAATATCCGCGGGCTAGGCCTGACCCTCCGATGTGGAGTTCACCGCATACTCCAACAGGTACTGGATTCCCCCATCTGTCTAATATATAAACGGTTGTATTCGCAATTGGGCGCCCTATTGGAATCGAATGGTTTCTTTTATCAATTTCCTTGGGAATCTGATAACAACACGCAAAAGTAGTTGATTCGGTTGGTCCATAGCCGTTGATAATTTTCGTTTCAGGCAATTTTTCGAGAGCGTGACGAACATGGACAACAGATAAAGCTTCTCCCCCAATTAACAATTGCCTGACCCCAGCTAAAACTTCGGGTTCCTCATCAATTAACATGTTGAATAGCGAAGCTGTCAACCATAGGGTATTGACATGATGTTTCTGCAATATGCCCTTGAGCACAGCTACTGTAGGAACCCTTTCCGGGAAAAGCACGCATTTACCACCGTGCAACAATGCTCCCCATAATTCGAAAGTAGAGGCATCAAAGGTCATAGGAGCCATTTGCAGTATTATTTGAGAAGCATTGAGTTCAACATAGTCAACACCAAACAGTAAGCGAACAACAGCTTTATGGGTAATTGCCACACCTTTCGGTTGGCCGGTCGAACCGGATGTGTACATCACATAAGCAAGAATGGTATTATTCTGATTGTTAGTAGGATTGATTTTGCACTCAGCATCTATTAAGTCCCTGTCCCGGTCCAAGAAAACCGTCGTCACCTCAGAATCAGGCAGGTCATTGATAAACTTTTCCCGTGTCAACAAAACTTGAACATTAGCATCGGCTATCATAAAGGACAGGCGTTCCAATGGATCTGCTGGATCAAGGGGGACATAGGCTCCTCCTGCTTTGAGAATACCCAAAAGACAAATCACCATCTCAACTGAGCGGTCCAGAACAATACCCACACAAATATTCGGTCCCACACCCTTTTTAATAAGGTAGTGGGCCAATTGATTGGAGCGTTCGTTCAACTGCCTGTATGTTAATTCTTGTTCGTTGTAAATTACCGCTATTGTATCTGGGGTCTGCTCGGCAATTTGTGTGAAAAATGCCGGGATTGTTTCATCCGGAATGGAACGCTCGGTAGTATTCCACGTTCGGAGTATCTGATTAGTCTCAGAAGCCGTCATTAGGGGAATTTCCGATAGCCGTAAGTCAGGACTATTTGTAACCGCTTCGAGTAATTGCACAAAGTAACCTGCAAATTGCTGCATAGTTATTTTTGTAAACAGACCACTGTTATATTCAAACCTGCCGTGAATATTTGTGTCTCGAACATTGATAAATAGGCTAAGGTCGTATTCCGTATTTCCAGGTGGTATTTCCTTGAACTCGCGATCCAGTCCTGGCATGTCGGTCTGCGTGTAATCCTCATGAAGAAGGCACATAATCGTCTGAAAGAACGGCGTAGATGTGACATGGCGATGAGGCTCAAGTTTTTCCACAAGTTTCTGGAAAGGCAATTCATGATGGTCAAGTGCGTCCGTAACGGTTTTTTGCACAGTCGACAGAAGTCTGCGGAATTTGGGATCACTGGACATGTCCGTCCGCAACGGCAGCATATTAATAAAGTATCCAATGACTGGAAACACACCTATGTTGTCCCGACCGATGAAAGGTGTACCGACAATAATATCTTCTTCACCACTCAGTCGCATAAGCAGCGTCTGAAAAGCTGCAAGAAACGTAACAAACAGGGTAACGCCCTGGTTACTGCTTAATTCCCGCAGTGCCTGCAGTACATTTGCTGAAAGCTCAAATGTCACATAGTCCGCAGGAGAAATCTCAATAGGTTGTCGCTTATAATCCGTTGGCAGGTGTAATGCTAACGGGCAGCCTGACAGTGTTTCACGCCAAAAACTCACAAGTTCTTCTATTCGTTTGGTATTCAGATTCTTTCTCTGGTCGAGTGCAAAGTCGCTGTACTGAAAAGGCAGCGGCGGCAAGTCCGGTTGCTCTCCAGTCTTAAACGCTTGATAACAAACTGCTAATTCCTGACGAAGAGCAAAAGCTGAAGTTGCATCGATGATCATGTGGTGGAAGTTGAAAAATAGAATATGATCCTCTGTTGCTGCACGGAATAAAATCGTTCGAAATAAAGGCCCGGTTTCTAATCTGAATCCCTGGTTCATATCGTTCTTGCACCGTTGGCCGATCTCTTTCAGTGCAGTATCTTGAGTTAAATAACTGAGATCGACCACAGAAAGATTAATCTTAACAGGGTCAAGAACTTTTGCATGGAAAAGACCATCGGTATCACCGAAGATAGTCCTTAGCGATTCATGTCTGTCCACAATATATTGTAGAGACTTCGACAAAACAGGAATATCTAATTGTCCTCTAAAGCGTTCGGTCCATGCTACGCAATAGGTAGAATCGGTACCTTTAAGTTTTTCCTGGAACCAAATTCCCTCCTGACCAAAAGATGGCGTTACAAGCTTCGACGATGCTTCGGTTGAATTGGAAGTCCCTCGTATCGGTGATGATTCGATTAACCATGCAAGAGAATATACGCATCGATTGTGTATCATGCTAACTACACGGTAACTGGCGCCGTGATAGACTGCATCTACTGGCGTGTCTACGACAATATCCTGCAAACGAACCTCGGCTAATCCGCTGGAAATTCCAACGCCTGATGCTTTTAGAACAGCTTCCTTTTGTGTAAATAACATGATTGGTAAAATATCTGCATCAAAATTAGCCGCAAGATTAACATCCCTATCAGAATTATGATAATCATCCATGATTTTTTGCAGGGATTCATCGTAAATTTCATTTACAGTTTCAGACGGGAGAGTGCGGATTGTTTCCACATCAATTCCTACAGGCTTACGAGCAACGGCAGCACAGACGATATCCTCATTATGACTTATCGAAAAAAATGTGTTTTTTAACATAACTCCATCATGATGGTCGCCGAGCAGGCTGACATGCACTGGAGTCGAAGACGACAGTACCTGGAAATCACCAACTTCGTATTCTTTGCCAAACCATTTTTTAACAACATCACTTGCGATAATTTTTACAGCTAATTTACCGGCAAATTTTTCACAACGGCGTTTTTCGGATTGAAGCAAGTATATCTCATCCAGTTCTGCATGTGTATATAGTTCTTCTGTATGCAGCTGACCATATTTAGCAGTGTCTTTGAGCCGCAATACAATAAAATCCGTACCATCCAAACCTGGCGTAGTCGGAGGTGACACAATAAATGAGGCAAGTTCAGCAGCTATTGATTTCGCAGAACCTTTCGGCAAACTCTGTTTGCAGTGGGTAGCTTGAAATGTGTTTTCGACCTGTTTTTGTTTAACAGACAACGGTGCAATCAGTGCAGAGCGAAAAGGATCGTTTGATAAGAAGCAGGTTTCCGCCAATCCGGCATGAACAACAAAGTTTTGTGTACTTGGCTTTTTCGATTTCAAGAAAGCCGCAAGAAGGGCTCCGAAGGTCTCGATAGCTCGCTGCAGTGGAATAAGCTCAACTCCTGCCATTTCAAGAAATTGTTTTGTTCCTTCTCTGGTCGCCATACCAACTTCGCCCCATGCCGACCACCCAATGGACAGAACAGGCAATGATTTAACTGCAAAACCACTCAAATAAGCATTGGCGGCAGCATAATCAGGATGTCCATCGCCGCCTATATAACCGGCAATAGATGAAAAATTGATTACTCCGCGCAGCCGAGATATATCTATTCCATCCAAAATCCGGTGAAGCCCAAGAATTTTGGTGCCAAGAACCTGGTCGAGTTCTGTTTTTCGAATATCTTTTATTTGTCGTGAAATGACGATACCGGCCGCATGAATCACAAGGGTAATATTGCGTCTGGGCAGGTTCAGGGAACGCACAGCGCCGGCGTCACATAGATCCGCCTCCAAATACTCAACCCGTCCAAAACCTTCTGTATCAATCCAACTCTCTTTGTGGGGTTTGCGACCAATCAACAAAAAACGCGATTTGACTAACGGGATAAGACGACGGACAATACTGGCGGCAATCCCTCTCGCACCACCGGTTATTAAAACAACATCATCTTTTCTGAGCAAATCAGCGAGTTCTTCGATTCTGCCGTTAATAACTGGATGATAAATCAATTGACCTTGTTCAATCCCGCCATCGGAAAATATATGTCTGCCAATGATCGGATTGGCAACGACCCTATTTATTAGATTTTCATCCGGCAAAATTGAGTCGATATGGTAATAGGAAAACCTAAGATAAGATAGATCTTTTTGTATAGACTTCATCAGAGCTGTAATGGCACAAAAGATCGCCTGATTAAAATTTTCAGATGATGAGAGCGTTATAATATGTACCGTCGGTTCATTCGTAGCTTGTTTCGACATATCCGCAATTTTTATAACATGCTGCAATAAGTTTGGGATGGTTTGACTGCACAACGTCTCTGGATTTTCAGGCAGCGGCCAAAACAGTATCGTGTCGAAGCTGGTATCTGAAGCTGGTCTGAAAAAATTAGCTAGATGCGATTTCAAGCAACTCAGTGCGGGTTCACAAATAACATTGAACTTCGCCATAGGATATACGTAGGAAATGGAATCTTTTACAATTGCTTCATAATGATAACAGAGGATATCTTGCTCAGATTGTGTTTTAGATTCACATGCAGGCGCCACATCTGGTGTAAAACCAGATGCTTCAGCCATTGAAACGATTTTGCGTACACTGGTTGCGTTACGAAAGCTGGTTATCTTTTTAGGCAATATCTTGCCGCGCAGAAGAGAGATAATCTGGATGATTTTCAAAGTGTCAATACCAAGATCGCGTTCGAATTCAGCATCATCACCGATTTGCTCAAAACTATATCCTGATACTTTGGCAACTACTGTGCGAACCTGGTCTGCTATTGAAACTAAATCGGTGGATGCATTCGCTTCAGGCGAATTCATTAGAACATACCGTGATTTCGTCGGCAACGGTTTGCGATGAATAGTTAACGGTTGTGATAACTTCTCTTTAAGATTATTCAATCTATGCAGGATATCCTCTTTAGGGTCGTCTAAATTAATCACCTGAAACGGCTTGCCCTGCAGCATATCATCCACAAGATTAGTTAAAACGGCTTTGGGGCCAATCTCAACAAAACGACGAATTCCTGACTCGTACGCCAGTTCGACTTGAGAGACAAAATCAACCGGATGATCAATTTGCCGGCAGAGTAGGTCAATAACACGGTCATGGTCGGCCGTATTCATCAATTTTCCTACAGAACTAATACCGTTCACAAAGGGGTAAACGTGGCGACTTACATTTGCCGGTATGGGAGTGGACACGGTGCGATATGTAAGGGTTTCTAAGAAAACACGCATAGGAGTAATGCAAGAACTTACAATGCGAGAGTGAAATGCCCGATCCACATTTAAAGTGTGAGCTTTGATCCCACGCTCTGCTGCTAGTTCCACTATTTGATTTATTGTGGCATTTTCTCCAGATATGACTGTCTGATCATACGAATTAAAATTAGCACAAACGGCATATCCTTTGACATCACTAAGCATCGTGTTCACGTGATCGGTATTACCTTCTATAAAAGCCATAGAACCGAAACCAGTCGCATTGTCTTTCATCATCAGATATCCGCGCATAGTAACAGCCCTGAGAGCATCTTCAAAACTTAGAATTCCAGCAGCATAAAGTGCGGTGTACTCTCCAAGGGAGTGTCCCAGCATTATACCGGCCTTAATCCCAAGCTGGCCTACTTTCTCAAGCAATATCGCAGAAATGACAAAAATCGCAGGCTGAGCAATGACAGTATCTCGTAAAGTTACTTCCTGTTTCGAATGTTTTTCGATGTTGTTCTGTGTTGTCAAAGAAGGATAAATAAAGTTCGACAGAGTCCGGCCTGATATTTCAGATACAATTTTATCTGCCAGACCAAGATAAGATTTTGCAATAGGATCATCTCGCAGCAATTCGAGCATTCCTGCGTACTGCGAGCCTTGTCCGGGAAATATAAAAGCAATGTCATTACACAAAGAAGGAAGTCTTGGAAAAACAAAATCGTTGGCATTCACGAGTGGTTCGCGGGCATTAACAGGTGAAGAAGAAATAACAACATGAGAGTTAGCGCCGCCAAAACCGAATCCAGATACACCCACATAGACATCTTTGTTCGGAATAGGTTCGGGGGATATTGGAATTCGAATACATGCATTTGTCCAATCAAATTCCGGATTGGGTTTTTCAAAGTTAACCTGTGGCGGTATAATCCGACTGTTTACGGCTAAAAGTCCCCGAAAAAGCCCGGCCATGCCTGAGGCTTTCTTGGTATGCCCAACCATTGCTTTAACCGAACCGACAGCTATAGTCGAACGCTGATTAGCTTCCTGTTGGGACTCGACAATCAGTTGATTTACAGAATTTAGTTCAACGGCATCTCCAACCTTGGTTCCTGTGCCGTGGCATTCAATATATTGAAGTTCATTAGCTGCGATACCTGCATCTTTATAAGCTCGTTTCAGGGCTATAACCTGCCCTTTACTGTTTGGTGCCAGAACGCCCTTGCCGGCCCCATCCGAAGAATTGCCCACCCCTCGGATAAGGGCGTAAATACGATCATTATCACGGACTGCATCTGTATAGCGTTTTAGGAGCACAAGGCCGCATCCCTCCCCTGGAACAAAACCATCAGCGCGTTCATCAAAAGGATAGGATCCTTTGCCCGATAATGCACATACCTTGGATAGCGTCACATAGGCGACCGCACTCATATCAGTTTCGACGCCGCCAGTGATAATCATATCACAAACACCTGATCGCAAAGCAGTAACAGCAGTTGCCACAGCCGTTAATGAGGATGCACATGCCGAATCGAGAACAAACTGAGGGCCGTTTAAATCAAATACCGATGCAATTCTTCCTGTAACAAGACTGCCAATAGCTCCTGGTAAAGTATCTTCGGTAATTGGCAAGTTCGGATAAGTTGCTTCATATGCATTCCATATCTTATTAATAAAGTGTTTTTGCTCTGGATTCTGGCACAATTTCTTTAGTCGTTCGAATAATCTGTGAACGACAGTCGTTTCTAAGTGTCTCTCCCATAATTCTCCCGCTGTAGCTGCAATGATTACGCCTGTCCGTTTACGGTCAAAATCACGTTCGTGATATCCTGCGTCCGCAAATACTTCGTGGGCACAAACTAGTGCAAGCTTCTGGTTCAGGCTAATTTGTTTTGCGACTATCGGCGGAATATGAAAAGGGCTTAGGTCAATTTCGATATTCCCAAGAAGTGCCCCAAGGTGCGAATAAGTTCTCAATGCTTCTGCAGGATCTTCAGCAAAATAAATCTCTTTTTCCCACAGCCAATCGGGTAACTCACGTACAAAACATCTCTTGCGTAGGACGTTTCGAAAGAACTCCGTTACGGTACTTGAACCAGGAAAAATCCCGGATAAACCGATAATTGCAATAGGTTCATGCTGATTAATATCAGCTTCTTTATACATCTTTTTTATGCCTCGAACAACAGACTTTTATTAGGCAATTCAAAGGGCTATTCTAAAACATCAAAGCTATTTTTTCAACCAGAGTTATTAATTACATACTTTCTACTATTTTCAATAACTCTATCCGTTTGTGCAGAAACATCCTGTACATATCTTGTTGCCATCTGTAAATCTGCATGACCAAGAAGCCTTTGAACGGATATATAAAACGATAGACATTTTTTTAATTTTTATAACTGCTTGATATAACAACACTTACAAAATGACCCTTTTTATAAAATTAGCAGATAATGAGAGCTTCGGTTGTAGTGGGGTTGTATTATGCGAGTACAGGTTGTATCGCTATATTTTTGGTTCATCCGGTTAATGCGTAGGTGGAGCGGTGCAGGTGGAGAATACGGAGTTTGAGATATTCATCGTCTCGGTAGCCGCAGGCTTGTCGCTGGAGCAT
>Ga0209777_10003275_pt1 | contig 20247 bp, 21 predicted proteins | sample FrelakmetHBP12HB_FD_187147 | JGI IMG/M metagenome (GOLD analysis project Ga0209777, IMG submission 187147) | Freshwater lake sediment microbial communities from the University of Notre Dame, USA, for methane emissions studies -HBP12 HB (SPAdes)... | ecosystem: Environmental > Aquatic >...
TCTTCACAATTTGATTAAGTTTTTGTGTGCAATAAATCCCAGATTTTTTAAGGTAAAATGTAGCGCTATATGGCAGGGGAATAAAAAAGCCCGCTGGGTAAATCAGGGCAGGGAGGATTGGAAGATCACTTATTAATATGATATATCATGTGACAAAGCACAGCAGTTTAATACACTGATGAAGATAATGATTTTTATTGGGAAAGTTTATTACCTGAAAGTTATTTAATGGGGAGGGATTAGTATGAAGCTTATGGCCATTATCGGAAGTCCAAGAAAAGGGGGGAATACGGAACTCCTCATAAATCATATGATTGCCGGGTGCTCAAGCAAAACGTCCGTAGACTTGGAACAGTTCCTTGTGTCGGAAAAGAAGATTGAGTTCTGCACCGGCTGCATGTCTTGCGTCATGCCTTCACCGGGGACGGGAAAGTGCGTGATCACCGATGACATGGCTGACATCTTGGAACAGATGAAGCAAAGCGATGCCTTCATCTTCGGCACACCCAACCACATGCGCACCATCACTGCCCCCCTGCTCAACTTCATCACCCGGATGCTGCCCCTCCTTGAATTCAGGCCCGAGTACGACAGCATGGGGAACAGGATCGGGGGCGAGATAAGCTCGAAGATCGGTGGTAAGAAAGCGGCCATGGTCATTAGCCAGGGTGAACCCTACTTCTGCTCTTCCCTGGTCTACGATACCCTTATTGACAACCTGCACGACTTCCGCCTGAATCTGGCAGGAAATGTGATCAGCCTCGGCAACCTGGAGAAGGGGCAAAATGACTGATGAGTTCAAATAAAGCAGGAGTGTATGATTGGGCAGCTAAGGGAAATCATTTATTTGTTTGCTTTCATAAACTTTAAGGCCACATAGTATCCCGTGGGAAAGTGCTGCAGGAATTAGGTGGCCTTGTAAAACACAATATATTGCGGTGAGTATAAAACTCAGGAAAGTGCAGACTACGTTTCGGATGTGAGTGTAGTCAGTCAATTTAACCGATTCAAGACTATAACATGTAAGCACTTGCCCGAAGTAATCAAAACCCTGTTTCAAAGGTGTCAGTTAAATCTAAATTACACATTAAAGTGCCTGTTACGGTCCCGCCTGATATTCCTTCTGCACCTTCTGCAAATCCTCCCACGCCTCCCGTTTTTTTTCCGGGGAGCGCAGCAGAAATGAGGGATGATAGGTCGGCATCACCATGATGCCGTTTTCCAACCGCTGGAAGCGGCCGCGAAGTTTTGTTATGCCCTCCTTTGTCCCCAGCAGCGCCTGGGTGGAGAACCGTCCCAGCGTGCAGACGAGGCGCGGCCGGATCACGGCAAGCTGTTTCTTTAAAAACGGCAGGCAGGTCGCCATCTCGTCTTCCTGGGGGTCCCGGTTGTCCGGCGGCCGGCATTTGACCACATTGGCGATATAGACGTCACCGCGCTCAAGCTGTATGGCCTGTATCATGCGCGTGAGCAGCTGCCCTGCTGCGCCCACAAACGGCTCTGCCTGCAGGTCTTCTTCAGCGCCCGGCCCTTCTCCGACAAAGACCAGCCGGGCATCAGGATTGCCGACGCCGAAGACAATATTTTTTCGTCCCGCGTGCAGCCGGCAGCGGGTGCAGTCGCCGATTTCTTCACGGACTTCCCGCAGTGCATCTTTCTTCAGAGGGGACGGTATTGCGCCGGAGGCTGCCTTCTCAGCCGCAGGCGGAGCGGAAACCGGGACTGTCTTCAGGCCCCGCTCTCTTTGCAGTTGTACATAATCGTGCAGCGTTGCAACGATCTCAAGGGCCTCTTGCTTAAGTTCATCAGGGGGTTTCATTTCTTCTCAAGCCCGGTATAAAACAAGCATGTATTAAATTTCTAAATCCAAATCACTAAATCCTAAACAATAACCAATGACCGAAATATTGAACTTAACGCCCTTCGGGCGGACAATTAATATAGGTCTCATGAAGCGACAGCGCATGCGAAGTTTTAAGGCGCAGGACGGAACCGCTTCGCTTGTTTCTCCCTACATCTATTTGTTTTTTCATGTTTTTGCCTTCCCAAACCATCTGTCTCCAAAAAAGGAAATTCCTATACAATAAATTTAAAACTTCACGACAGTTCTATATTTGAATGTAGGATTTTGATTTTGTTTAGAATTTAGGTTTTAGTATTTAGGATTTATAGTTCTGTGCGGCTCAGCCTTTCTTTTTCAGCATCAGGATGCTATCCAGTATGCTGTGGGCGATCTCATCCTTGGGCCGGGAAGTAAGCGTTTCCACGCGGCCGTCCCTGAATATGAGCTGCACCTCATTCACATCAGAACCAAAACCAATGCCCTGTTTGCTCACATCGTTTGCCACGATGAGATCAAGGTTCTTTTCCTTCAGCTTTTCTACGGCATGGGCTTTAACATTGCCGGTCTCGGCAGCAAAGCCCACGAGAATTTTCTGCCCCTTCTTTTTCCCCAGCTCTGCAAGAATATCGCGGGTTCTCTCAAGCCGCAGATCGAGCGCCGCATCTTCTTTCTTTATCTTCTGTGCAGCCGCTTTTTCAGGCCGGTAGTCGCCCACTGCCGCCGCCTTAACCACAATAGAAGCATCCGTGAAATATTTGCCGACCGCTGTGCGCATCTCTTCGGCAGTCTCAACCGGTATACACTGCACAGCCCGCGGCGGCGTTATCGCGGTGGGGCCGCTCACCAGCGTGACCTGCGCTCCCCGCTGCCGGAAGGCACGGGCTATGGCATAGCCCATCTTTCCCGAGGAGGGGTTGGAAATAAAGCGCACCGGGTCGAGCCTTTCCCTGGTCGGCCCTGCAGTCACCAGGACTTTTTTACCGGCAAAGTCTTGTACTGACAGGAGCGCCTCAAGCTCATCTATAATATCTGCGAGGTCAGCCATGCGGCCTTTGCCCTGTGTTCCGCAGGCAAGGTCACCCCAGCCGGGGTCAATAAAACGGCAGCCCCTCTTTTGCAGCGCTTTGATATTATCCTGCACAACAGGATTGTCCCACATGGCTTCATTCATGGCCGGCGCCATGAGAAGCGGCGCTTTCGCGGCTATCACCACGGTTGAAAGGACATCATCAGCTATGCCGTGGGCGATTTTCCCGATGATATTTGCCGTGGCCGGGGCAATGAGGAGCACCTGCGCCCGCTGCGCGAGGGAGATATGGCCGATTTCTTGCTCCTCATACAGCTTGAAGAGCTCGGTAAAGACCGCGTTGCCGGACAGGGTCTGCAGCGTCAGCGGGGTAATGAATTCCCGTGCGCTGCGGGTCATGATGACATGCACCCGGGCGCCGCGCTTCACCAGCTCCCTGACCAGCTCGGCTGATTTATAGGCCGCAATCCCGCCGGTGATTCCCAGGACTATTTCTTTTCCTTGCATCATCATAGGCACTCCCCATTAGTTTCGTTCCCGTTCATTAATAAGGCGAATGCCCCTGCGGACGTAGTCGATGCCCGAAATAATGGTGAACAGGCCGGTTATCCAGTACACCAGGTGCAGGGGTATGTATTTATTCTGCATTACCTGAAACAAGAGAGTCAACCCGATGGTCAGGAGCTGCAGCGTGGTGGTGCATTTGCTGATAATGGTGGGATTAATAGAAATTGAAAATGAATTAACCAGGAGCACCAGAATTCCTCCCAGGATAATAACATCTCTGCTGATGACCAGTATCGACAGCCACACCGGCATCAGCTTGAGAATAGAGAAGGCAACAAAGGAGCTGCTCAGCAGCAGCTTGTCGGCAATCGGGTCAAGATACGCCCCCAGGGTCGTTTTTTGTTTAAAGGTCCGTGCCAGGAAGCCGTCCAGCGCATCAGTTACCCCGGCGCAGACAAAGAGCAGCAGGGCCAGGGGATAAAACCCATAGGACAGCAGGATGATAAACAGGGGTATAGCGAGAATGCGCAGTATGGTTAAAAAATTTGGAATATTCATAAGACCGCGTTGCGTAAGGTTACCGGGGAAGCATCTGCAGTTTATCGACAATCTGCTCGAGGAGCTGCCGGGAGGCCTTGTCAATGGCGTTTCGACAGGCGAGGGTTTCATCAGCGTTGACCCCAAGACCATAGCCGGCAGCGCTCACCAGCACCTTGTGGTCTTTCACGCTCACGGTCTGCGCCTTGAAATTACACTGGAACGCGCTGAATGACGACGACTCGGTTATCTTGCTGCGCTCGAGGTCTGTTCTTCCCACAATAACAAGATCTGCCCCGCACTGGGCGCCCAGCCGGCACAGGCTGTCAAGATCAGGTTCCAGGCTCTGCGCAAACCCTGCCGGCGGGAACTCCTTCACTCCGAGGGAAGGATCCAGTACCGTAAAACCTTTTTCCGCACATCGGTCTTTCATCCGCAGCTCGCTTTCCGGCACCGCCGGCGCTGCCGACCACCAGTAGCTGTATTCTTTTGCAGCCGGAGCCTTTTCCGCTATCATGAGAAGTACTTTGAATGGCGTTTTAGGCGCGCTGCCCATGGCCAGCGCGTCAAGGTCTTTTTTGATCAGTTCCTGCTGCACCAGAGCCTGAATGATTATCTGGTAGGTGTCAAAGGCCGTATTCTCATAGAGAATTTTAAAGCTTTGAATATAGGTCGCGGATTTGTCAAAAAAATTCTTTTTCAGCATCGGGAAACTGCTGCCCATGGTTTCCAGGGGAAGCAGCGCTGAGACTGCTTCCATGACCGCTTTACCCTGCGCATCCAGGAGGGCCTGCTGCCGGGCGGTCTCAACATCAGCAGCAGTGATACGGGCCATTCCCCGGCCGATAAAGCCTTCCGGGACAGGAGTTTCCTGGGCGCAGGACACTGCAGCATAAACTACAAGGGCTGCGGTGAGCGCAGTAAGAACGGGTACTTTATGGCTGTGGTTCATTAACATCTTCCGCTCGCGTGTTTTTTTCTGAACGGCGGTATGGAAAACCGCCGCAAAGACTTGGCTACTGCATAATCAAGCTGTGCCTCAAGGAGCACGTCCGCTCCCCGGTATTCGGTGTGCAGCACGGTCCCGTTTTTATAGATCCGGTCAATGGCGCTGCCCTCTGCAAGCGGCAGCCGCAAGCAGACTCGCGGCATCCTCCTGGTCATCCAGCTGTTTATATATGCTAAGAGGTCCCCAATGCCGGCGCCGGTTCGTGCCGAGATGGCAACCGCCGGCTCCAGCCGCCGCTGCCACAGGCGAATTAACCCCGGCTCCGGCACCCGGTCAATTTTATTGAGCACATACAGGGTATCCTTTTCCTCAATCCCTATCTCCTGCAGTACTGCGTTTACCGACGCAACCTGCTCTTCAACAAACGGGCTGCTGATATCAACAACAAGAAGCAGCAGCGATGCTTCCGCCACCTCTTCCAGCGTTGCCTTGAATGCTGCTATGAGCTGGTGCGGAAGCTTCCTGATAAACCCGACGGTATCCGAGAGCAGGACCTTACCCGCTCCTTGCATTCGGCGAATGGTCGGGTCAAGCGTGGAGAAGAGCCGGTCTTCCGCAACAACCCCGGCGTGTGAAAGCCTGTTGAGAAGGGTTGATTTGCCGGCATTGGTGTAGCCGATGAGAGCGGCAAGGTACTGCCCGTGAAATTTTCGTGAACGCCGCTGGGTGCTGCGAACGTTTCGTATCTGTTCCAGGTCCTTTTTCAGCCGGGACATGCGCCCCTTGATTTTTCGCCGGTCCATTTCAAGTTTTGTTTCGCCGGGGCCCCGCGTGCCGATACCGCCGCCGAGCCGGGACAGCGCAATGCCCTTACCTCCGAGACGGGGCAGGAGATATGAGAGCTGTGCCAGTTCAACCTGGAGTTTCCCCTCCCGGGAGCGGGCCCGCTGGGCAAAAATATCAAGTATCAGGCCGGTTCGGTCTATGACGGTGACGCCGAGGGAGTCCTCAAGATTTCGCTGCTGGGCCGGCGACAGGTCATCATCAAAAATTACCAGGTTGGCGCTGCGCTCTTGAATCAGCTGCTCAACGTCTACAACCTTGCCGCGGCCAATAAAAAAAGCAGGATCTATTCCCTTCACGTCCTGCGCAATTCTTCCTGCCACGCGCGCGCCGGCTGACTCCGCCAGGCTTTCCAGCTCATCAAGCGAATCAGCTTTCATCTGCCCGGTGAGCGGTTTTTTTTTCAGCCCAACCAGAATCGCCTTTTCCTGTTCCACGGAATTTATACTCAAGTGAGCCTGTTTCTCCTCCTGCGCTAACATCTTATTTCTACGTATAGACTGCCTCTTCTTGCCGATATATCAGGACGCGCAATGACAGAAAACAGGCTCCGGAAACAGACCGGGTCATTGCCAGGGAAGTGAAGCAATCCGTTATTGTGGACAACGCTGCGCTTATATTGAATAATAGGTTAATTTATCTCCGGTTTCAAGAAGTTTTTCATTTTGACCGCTGCCTCATCGCGTGCGTCCGGCAACATGATCCATGCAATGTCCGGGTCATGGCGAAACCAGGTCAATTGCCGTTTGGCAAAGCGCTTGGTGTCGCGTTTCATCTCGCGCACAGCTTCTTCCCAGGACCGGTGTCCCTCGATAAACGCCGCCATCTGCTTGTAGCCGATGCTCTGCAGGGGTTTAAGAGAAGAAGTATAGCCCCGTGCTAAAACCGATTGCACCTCTTCCCGCAGCCCCTCCTCTATCATTCGCTCGACCCGCTCCTCGATGCGATGGTACAACTCGCTGCGGTCCCGCATGAGGCCGATTTTCAGGACGTTATAGGGCGTGTCGTCAAACGCATGGGCCTGCTGGTGCCGGGAAATCGGCACCCCGGTCAGATAGAGTACTTCCAAAGCACGAATAATTCGCACCACGTCATGGGGATTGATTTTTTGCGCTGACAGCGGGTCTTGTTCCTGAAGAAGTTTGTATAACGATTCCCTTCCTCCCTGTTCTGCCGTGTGCCGCAATTCCGTGCGCAGCTCCTCGCTTTTTTCGGGAGCAGTAAACAGCCCTCTGGTGAGGGCCCTGATATAGAGACCGGTCCCTCCCACCACCAGGGGTAGCAAGCCCCGCGCGGCAATATCAGCAATGGCTTGCCGAGCCCGCGCCATAAATTGCGCGGCGCTGAAATCCTCATCGGGGTTTACAATCGACAGGAGATGGTGGGGAACGCTCTCTTGCTGGACAGGCGTTGGCTTGGAAGTTCCGATGTCAAGATAGCGGTAGACCTGCATGGAATCGGCGTTGATGATTTCCAGCGGAAATGTTTTCGCAAGCGCGAGGGCTGCGTCAGTTTTTCCGACGCCGGTAGGGCCCTGGATGATGACTATCTGCGGTTTTTTTATTGACGGTTACCTTTGTGTAAATACAATTAAACCGAGACTGGAAGGTCTATCTGCGTGTTATTTTTCTCATTAATGAAGGTAAACTTGAGCTGTTCCATAATGTCAAGCTGCTCATTTGCGTTCAACAATTCAATCCCATAAACCTTACCATCAGGAGAAAGATCAATATTCATTTCATCAGTGATTCGGATCGTCTCAATGTCAGTTCCCTTTTCGCGCAAGTGGATGTACGCTATATTGTATGTGGGGTCATAGCTGATCTTCATATTTTACCTCTTTAAAAATACTTTGTTATAACTGTAATTATAATCCAGTTTTCCTGGTCTTGTACAGCATATACTTCCACCTGCTTTGTGTGGTATTCTTTCCCCCTCCAGTTGCCTTGAAAGGGGAAATTATGCCTGAACCCGGTCCTGCCGAATTTTGCAGGAAACATTTCTCCCTTTCAATTGCAAGGATTGCCTCATCCTCGGATGTACCCCTTTCGTGCATTCTCTCTTTGGCGTGAGGATGAATTTTTATTGCCACTGCAAAGCTTCCTTTTCAGTACGTGCTCTATTAACACTAATCATAGCTCTTTTTTAAACAAATAAAAATAAAAGCGGCCTCTATTTAACAGTCTTCTCATTTATTTTTTGGGGCGGCCCTTCGGTTTGATGTGCGCTTCCAGGGAATATTCTGACTGCAATGCTTTGATAAACTCAGCACTACCATAGATGGCTTTTTTATTCATCTCCCCTTTCATCGCTTTCTTTTTATCAATCCTGCCCTTAACGAACTCACGGTATCTCGCTTGTCGTTGCGCTTCATCTGCTGACAGAGTTTGATATATCGGGTGTTCATCTACCAGCACATCTTTTTTTCCAAAAGCATGGACATGATAGCTGCTCCAGAGATAATCTTTGGGGTCTGTTGCTATCTTTGCCCGCACCGGGTTCAGTTCGACATAGCTGCCGCAGGCAAGCAGGTATTCATCACGGGCAATGATAATGCTCTTAAACCGGTCCTGCCAGAAATGCCCGACGCGGTTGTATTTGCTTTTAAAGTACTGGGCATAGGAAAGATTGATGCCCTTCATTATTTCTGAAAGTTTTCCGCCGTGCGGGGTTGGTTCAAGCACCAGGTGGACATGATTGCGCATCAGGACAAGCACCGGAACAGTGTAAAACAACCCTATTGATATTTCAAGACAATCCTGATAAAAACTTGTAAAGCACATCTACATAAAATTTCCCGTCATTATGATCAGTAATCCCAATAAAATTCTCATTATCCGCCTGAGCGCTATCGGCGATGTGCTGCGGGCGCTCCCGGTTCTGCGCACCATAAAGCAGAACTTCCCGCGCTCCCACATTGCCTGGGCCGTGGCAGAGTCAGCGCAAGACCTGCTGCTCCATCATCCTGATGTTAATGAAGTTATTGTTGTTCCCCTGGCCGCGTGGCGCAGCCTGCTCAGATCAGGCCACGTAATCAGAGCGATTGGTGAAGTTGCCGCTTTCATCAAAAGCATCAAGGCCCGGCAGTTTGACCTCACCATCGATTTTCACGGGCTGCTGAAGAGCGGGCTGATAAGCTATCTGAGCGGTGCGCCGGTGCGCGTCAGCTTTACCCGGGAGTTTACCAAGGAGCTCAATTTTCTCTTCAACAACTGCCGGTTTCCGCTGGAAACAGATAAAATCAGCCGCATTGAGCGGAACTTCATGCTCCTGCAGAAGATGGGGCTGAAGATTATTGATGATTATCCGGTGATACCAGTCAGCGAGTATGACCGGGCAGCGGTCAGAACCTTTTTCCGACAGAGCCACATTGACCTTTCCCGGCCGCTCGTTGTTATGCATCCGGGCACCAGCCCGAAAACCCTCTACAAGCGCTGGGAGCCCCACCGCTATGCCGTGGTCGCCGACCAGCTCATTGAAGATTATGCCGCACAGATCATATTTACCTGGGGCGGCAGCGAGCTTGCAACCGTGCAGGAGATTACCGCCGTGATGAAATACCGGGCCCACGTTGCCTGTGAGACCAAAAGCCTCGGCCAGCTCGCCGAGATTTTCCGGCACTGCGATCTCTATGTGGGCGGCGACACCGGACCCATGCATCTGGCGGCCTTTATGAAGGTGCCGGTGGTGGCAATCTTCGGCCCCACCGACTATATCGTGAATGCACCCTACAAAAAGACCAAGCACATCATCATCCGCAAGGAGATTGCCTGCAGCCCCTGCCGGGTACGGGACTGCAAAAAGCGCGACTGCATGAAAGCCATTCAGGATGAGGACGTGATTCAGGCCGCGCGCCTCATTCTCAATGCGGGAAGGAGCCGGCACGATGCTCCCCCGCCGGAAGCCCTGACCAACAACAACTGGTAGACATATCCTTATTCTTATTCCGGAAACAACCACGATGTGTGCAGCGACGATATCGGCAACGGTCATAACCTATAATGAAGAAAAAAATGTCGGCGCGTGTCTGGAAAGCATTGCCTGGGTCGATGAAATTATTGTGGTTGATTCGATGAGCACTGACCGGACCGTTGACATCTGCCGCGGCTACACGCAAAAAGTGATTCAGCGGCCGTGGCCCGGGCATGTTCTGCAGAAGCAGTTTGCCCTTGAGCAGGCAACCGGCGACTGGATATTGAGCCTTGATGCTGACGAGCGGCTCTCCCCTGAAGCGCGCCAGGAGATTACCACGGAGCTGGGCAGCGTGCCCCCTGACATCGACGGCTTCATCTTCCCCCGCCATTCCTTTTATCTTGGCCGCTGGATCAATCATGGCGGCTGGTACCCTGACTATAAGCTGCGGCTTGTGCGAAAGGGAAAAGGCAGATGGGGCGGCACAGACCCCCATGATAAATTAGAGGTGGAGGGAAAGACCGGAACGCTCAAGAGCGATATTCTCCACTATGTGTACCGCAACCTCTCCCACCAGCTCGCAACCGTTGACTCGTTTTCCGCCATCACGGCGCGGCAGTGGCAGGAACAGGGCCGAACATTCCGCCTGCTGCCGCTTCTGGTGCGGCCGCCGCTGAAATTTTTTGAATGCTATTTCTGGAAAAAAGGCTTCCTTGACGGCCTGCCCGGGTTTATCATTGCGGTAGCCTCTTCCTTCTATGTATTCCTGAAATACGCCAAGCTCTGGGAAGAAGAGCGCCGCTCGGCTTCTGACGCATAGGCCCATGACCATTCATTCATCACTCGCTGCAGCGCACCCCTCATTCAGCGCATTCAGGAAAAACAAGACTTCCTGGACCATGCGCGCGGATGTTGTTTCAGTGCTGCCCGAAAACCTCCTGCCGTTATTACATCACTCTGAACAGCATCCGGGGCTCTCCCTGCTCCGGGAGAATAACGTGCGCGCTTCTTTTTTCCTGAAGCTTCCCCAGGGCGGAGAACTCTTCATCAAGCGCTACAAGGTGCGGGGTTTGCCGGACATAATTAAATATATGCTGCTGCCGTCAAAGGCGGCCGCAGAGTGGAGAACGCTTCGGCGCTGCGCTGAGAGCGGGCTGCCGGTGCCCCGCCTGGTTGCCATGGCAGAAAAAAAGAGCGGCCTGGCGCTGGAAGACAGCTGCCTGGTTGTTGAAGCCCTCACTGACGCGCTGCCGCTGAATGACTATTTTGCGCGCATGTTGCCGGCGCTCGCGCCTGCGGCTGCCCGGCAAATGCGGACGTCTCTGGCAACAACGCTGGCGCATCTCGCGCACGAGGTCCATGGCAGGGGAATATTTTACCGGGACCTCCATGCCGGGAACATTCTCATCCGGGCAGATGCTGTTGGAGCGTATGAGCTGTTTCTCATCGACCTGCACCGGGCGCTCTTCCCGGTCCGGCTTATGCAGTGGATGAAGGTGCGGGACCTGGCCCAGCTCTGCAACTCTCTTCCTGAATCCGCCGTGGACCGGGATATCTTCCTGCGGGAGTATTGCCGTGAAGCGCGGTGCGATGCAACAGCTTTTCGTTCATCAATTGCAGCTGCATCCCGCAACATGGCGGCGCGACGGCTGAAGAGCCGCGGTAAACGCTGCACGAAAAACAGCACCACCTTTGAGGTATACGCGGGCGTTCGGGAACGGTACTGCGGCCGCCGGGATTTTGGCAGGGCAGCGAGCAGGATCGCCATTGAAGAGCACCATGGGGCAGTTGCGCACCATCAGGCGCAGATACTCAAGCAGTCAAAAAATTCCGTCATCACCTTCCATAAAAAATCAAGCGGCCTGCCCGCGGATGCCTGCGTCAAGCATTACCAGTATCGCGGCATCAGGTATGTCCTGAAAAGCCTGTTCGCCAAAACCCGGGCGCGAAAAAGCTGGATCGCGGGAAACGCTTTCCTGGTGCGGGGCATCAGCACCCCCCTGCCGCAGGCGCTGGTGGAGCGAAAGTTCGGGCCGCTGGTGACGGAGAGCTTTCTTATAACGCAGTGGCTTGCAGGCGCCCGGGAGCTGAACGACTACGTCACCCACCTTGATCAGAAGAGCGTTTCTCCTGCTGTTAAACATGCGTTTATTAAATCACTCGCCGAAACAGTACGGGACCTGCATGAAAAGGGCGTGTATCACGCGGACCTGAAGTCCACCAACATCCTGGTGCAGGAGCAAACAGATTCAGCCTGGCGCTTCAGCTTTATTGACCTCGACCGGGTAGCATGTAAAGATACCCTTTCATTTTATGAGCGGGCCAATAACCTCGCGCAGATAAATGCTTCGGTAGCACGTTTGGTCACTGCAAAAGAGCGCTTGAAATTTTTCTCCGTTTACGCTAAAGGAACTGAGTTTTACAACGAGCGGAAAAAATATTATCAGGAAATTTTAAAGATCAGCCGCGCCAAGAACACCGAACCTTTTGGCGTAATCTTTTCAGCCCACGAAAACCGCAAAGCACGCTGAGAACGCAGAGAATAATAATCCTTCAGGCACGGCATGAAAATACTGCACATATTCAGCAACTGGAAGTGGACCGGACCGGCAGAGCACGCGCTGAACACCGCCGTCATGCTCAAGCGCGCGGGGCACGATGTGACGTTTGCCTGCGCAGCGCCGCCCGCAGGGGTCCCCGAATCACTTGCCGCGGCAGCCATAAAGGCCGGGATTATCCCGGTCACCGCATACACCCTCAACAAGCATTTCAACCTTTCGGACAACTGCTCAGATGTATTCCGGCTGCGGACGTTTCTTAAGAAAGGGAAGTTTGACCTGATCCACACCCACATGACCAACGATCATCTTCTGGCAGGATGTGCCGCCCAGCTCATAAAGGGGAGAACCCCGATTGTCCGCACCTGCTATGATGGCACCGGCATCAGGAGAACGCTGAAAAACCGGCTCCTGCTGTCAGCAATGACCGACGGCCTGATAACCATCTCTGACAGCACCCGCAGGCAGATCATGAGCCATTATTCAGTGCCGGCAAAAAGGATCTGGAAAGTGCACGTCCCGGTAGACCTTGCCCGGTTCAATCCTCAGGCGGTAGAGAACTGCCGGGCGCAGTACCGGCTCTCACATGATGACATTGTGGGCGGGATTGTGGCGCGGGTGCAGAAGCACCGCCGCTTCGGCGTGCTGCTGGAGGCGCTGGCGATAGTGCTGCGGGAGTTCCCCCAGCTGAAATTCATGATTATTGGGCGCGGCACCCACATAGAGGAGATAGCCATAAAGCCTTCGATGAAAATGGGCATCCGGCCCAATCTCATCTTTACCGGCTATAAGGCACAGGACTTTCCTGCAACCCTTGCCTGCCTCAACTTCAAGGTGTTCCTAGTGCCGGGAAGCGACGGGGCCTGTCGCGCGGTGCGCGAGGCAATGGCGCTGGGCATCCCGGTGATTGCAGCCAACAGGGGCATGCTGCCGGAGATTGTTGAAAACAACCGTGAAGGCCTGATTATTGAGGACCGCCCCGAGAACCTGGCAGACGCAATAATGACTCTTGTTGAAAATCCCGGCATCCGCCAGGCGATGGGGCAGAATGCCTTGGAAAAAGCCCGGGAGGAATTTGATCTGGAAACGCAGGCAAAAAAAATCGAGCAGATTTATCAGGAGGTCAAAAGGCATTGACCCCGGCCATTACCCGATTCATCGCTGTGAGCGCAGAGTTCGCTGAGAATTATCTATTGCCTCTCGCCTCTCGCCTTTTTCCATTCCGCAATCTGCAATTTCTTTGTGCCTCTGTGCCTTTCTTTTCTCTGGCTCCTTGACACCCCTCTTTTAATTTTATATGATTCCGAAAACGAGAATTAAGGGGGCGGCCAATGTCCACTTCTGGGGATTTCAACAATACGATTTCACAACAGGTATAAAACAAACCTCTGTCAGCTTGTGTGCTGATGGAGGTTTTTTTACAAATTTGAGGTCATAATTTGTAACATCAAGCGAATTCTTGCAAACCAAGAGCCCTTGGGCATACGTCGCGGTTCTGCTTACAGCTGAAAGCTATTTTACCCGGGCCACGAGTCACGAACCACGAAACACGATTTTGCGGTCACTGCGAAGCGCGAAAGCGCCGCGGCAATCTCATAATTCATTTGATGATTGCACCTAAAAGGGGTACATATAATCATTATCTTTGCTCGATATAAAAAAGCAGGAGAGCATATATGAAAACACATGGCATGACGGCCGAGGTATTTTTAACCGCATTCAGAACATTACCGAAAACGGAGCAAAACATTTTTTTAACTCATGTACTAAAAGACAGCCGGCTTCGTGAGGATGTAATAGATATTGCGATAGCTGAAAGCCGGACAAAGGAGAAAAGCAGGTCATTCAGAAGGTTTTTAAAAGACCAGGGTGAATGAATGAGCTACTCCATAGAGATTGTTCCCAGTGCAGAAAAAGAATATCTGAGATTGCCTGAGCCGGTAAAAACTCAGGTTCGCAACAATTTTTTTTAAGCAGGCCAAAAAGAGGGCTTTATAATGTCTAAAAACCACAAGTGGGGTAGCAAGCTTTAGAATAAAAAGCCAGACCTCTGTCAGCCGTTGTGCTGATGGGGGTTTTTTATAATCAAGAGGTTTTGATATGACCGGACAAATTGACATCAAAGAAGCCAAACAGATTGCGTCTTTAATCGTCACCTTAAGAGGGCAAAGAGTAATTCTAGATCATGATCTTGCCGCGATCTACGGTGTATCAACCAAACGGCTCAATGAACAGGTAAAAAGGAATCGGGATCGATTTCCAGAGGATTTTATGTTTCAGCTTAATTCGCAGGAAAAGGCCAAGGTGGTCGCAAATTGCGACCACCTTGCAAAGCTTAAATTTGCCAAAAGTCTGCCGTATGCATTTACTGAGCATGGCGCAATAATGGCCGCTACGGTACTTAATAGTCCGCGTGCAGTACAGATGAGTGTGTTTGTGGTACGTGCGTTTGTCAGAATGCGCAGGCTGCTGGGTGTCACACGCGAGCTGGCACGGCAGCTCACCGATCTGGAAAAGGAGCTTAAAGAACGGCTGGATGTTCATGAAGTTGCCATTGTCGGTATACTACAGCGGGTCATGAATTTAATTGACCCGCCGGATTTTCCAGCCCCTCCGCGCAGACAAATTGGATTTAAGGTGAAAGAAAAAAAGGCAGGATACCGGGTAACAAAAAGGGGAACTGCGCGCAAAACAACAGGCTGATAACTATTTAATAGTGGTTGTCCCCACATAATCCGGAGTATTTCGAGGGCGGTTTTCGGGAAGCAAAAGAACTGTAATATTATTAAGGTGGGTTTATGAAAACAACAAAAAGGGGGTTATATATTCTCGTAGTCCTTATTATTTCAGCCATGGTCGTTTCTTGCTCGCCATCAGGACCCTCTGACGAACAAATCAAGCAAGACATAAAAGCTTTTGTAGACCATTTGAATGGTAATAAATTTATAGGTGCAGGTAAAATTAAATTTATGGGTTCAGAAATTCTTGGTAAAAGCGTTGAAGGTACTAATTGTGGGATAAAATTTAAGAGAACAGTAACGTACCTGGACACCAATAAAACAGAAACCGATACTTATTCGTCATTTTATAAGAAATATGATACTGGTTGGAGATGTGAAATTGGACATTGCCCACCGGAGTCATGATATTTCGCAGAGGTATGACCGTTAAGACGGGATAGCGGCCATAGAAATGAGTATTGGTAAGGCAGGGTCAGCAATGCTTCTGCCTTTTTTGCTAAATGATGTCTTCATATGACAAATGCAAAAATTAGAATCTATCATTAAAGATTTTTGCAAATCAAATGCTGGCAAGGACAGCATAGATTTCAGCATCTTCAAGAACCCTGAAGATTTGTCACATCAGCTTGGATTTGTCTTTCCGCTGAATCAGTTCAAAGGGTTAATTCTTGAAAGGCTTCTTGAAGAACTGTTCCTTGGCAACGGTTACTTGGTTGAAAGACTTGGTGAGGGTGGAAAAGACGGTGGATGTGACCTGCTTATCAAATATCCAAAAGATAATTCTGTCAGGTTTGTCCTTCAAGCTAAAAACTGGAATAAGCATATAGACCTATATGATGTCAAAAAAGAACACCTTAAATTCACAGATAACTACCTTCCGAAATACAATTTAAATAATACCCATTTTTGTTTTGTAGCATGGGGTTATGTTGGCAGAATAAAAAGCCAATTACTGAACAAACTGAATATTAAAGTCTGGGATGAACAGGATGTAATAGATAATCTTTTTAAAAAGTATCAGCCTTCCCATCCCCAATATCCAACTATCGTTCTTGAACCCTATCAGGAATCCGCATTTGATAAAATACTTGAATATTGGAATAACAACAAACGTTGTTATGTTGAGCATTGTACAGGTACAGGCAAGACATACATCATAGCAAAGCTTACCCAATATCTTTTAGAAGACCATTCAAACAGAATCCTTATCCTTTCCCCGTCAAGATATATCAATGACAGAATTATGCGGTTGCTTGAAACTGTCACTTCCAGAAAACACATTTCAACAAAATTCAGTAGCACAAATAGAATCAATCTGCTGACATATCAGTATTTGATGCACAATGCGGGAAAGCAGTCTTTAAAAGGTAGCTTTTCGCACATCATTATGGATGAAGTGCATCGGGCAGGGGCACCGGAATGGCATACAAGGGGCTTACTGAATGCAATTGATGCTGGAACAAAACTTGTCGGGCTGTCTGCCACGATGCAACGGTATTCAGGTGGGTTTGATGTTAAGGACTTTCTTGATAACAACAGTGCAGGAACTTTAACCTTATTTCAGGCAATGGCACGGGGGATACTGCCTGTTGGTGAGTATGTCTATTCAGTTTTAGATATGCAGTCAAAGGTTCAGGAACTGACAGAGGAAATTGAAGGTAAATACGATAAAGCACCAGGCAAAAGGGAGCGCCTGTTAGAAAAGTTAAATGCTCGTGAGATAAAAGACTATTCAATACAAAACATTATTTATAAGTATTACCACGAACTGAGATACCGCAAGATGATTGCCTTCTGCGAAGACATTGAACACACAGTTGATATAGGGGCTTTGCTTGAAAAGACCTTTATGAAGTTTTGTAAGGTAAAACAATTTAAAGTACATTCAAAAAATAATAAAGCTGAGAACGATGAACAACTGCAGCAATTTTCTGACACAGTGCCTGCGAAAAAAGAAATATTCATCCTGAATGCAGTTGACATGCTGAATGAGGGGATTGATGTGCCGGGCATTGATTCTGTTATGCTTTTTCGCAGGACTGAATCACCAAGAATCTATCTTCAGCAGATAGGTAGAAGCATAAGAAGACATGGAAAAGAAAACCCTTTAATATTTGACTGCGTGTTGAATTATCAAAATGTCAAAATCCCGTTTATATCTGAAGCAAAAAAGGAATTTGATAATTACCGCAAGGCATTAGAAGAATTTGACTTTAAAGATATTGATGTTCCCAAGAATATAAATGTCTATGATGAAGTTGAAAGTATTTCGAAAATTATAGAGGAAGTTGAAAGAAGATTAAATTTTTACCCCACTTATGAAGAAGCAAGGGAAGCTATTAAAAGGTTAAATATCAAGAGCCAGGGGGAATACAAGAAGCGTTACAAGGATGACCCGAGGTTCCCTTCGCATCCTGATGGATTCTATAGTGATAAGGGCTGGATTGACTGGTTTCATTTTTTTAGCAAGTCATCACCTGATGATTATTACCCGACCCATGAAGAAGCAAAGCAGGCTGTGGCAAAAATAAATATAAAAAGCCAAAGTGAATACAATAAACGTTACAATGAAGACCTGAAGCTTCCTTCAAACCCCCAGAAATTTTATAAGGACAAGGGTTGGATTAACTGGCTTGATTTTTTGGGCAAGCCGACACCAGATTTTTATCCCACCTATGAAGAAGCAAGAGAAGCTATTAAAAGGTTAAATATCAAGAACCAGGGGGAATACAAGAAGCGTTACAAAGAAGACCCGCGGCTTCCTTCAACGCCCGATAAATATTATAAAGATAAGGGCTGGATTGACTTTTTTGAATTTATTGGCAAGTCATCACCTGATGATTTTTACCCCACCTATGAAGAAGCAAAACGGGCTGTTCAAAAGTTAAATATCAAGAGTAATCCTGAATACAATAAGCGTTACAAAGAAGACCTGCGGCTTCCTTCAGCCCCTTCTAAATTTTATAAAAATATAGGCTGGATTGGTTGGTCTGCTATGTTTGATAAATCTTTGCCAGATTATTACCCCACCTATGACGAAGCAAGGCGTGCTGTTCAAAGATTAAATATCAGGACCAACATTGAATACCGGAAGCGTTACCGTTACAAAGAAGACCCGAGGCTTCCTGCGGCCCCCGATAAATTTTATAAAAATATGGGCTGGATTGATTGGTTTGATTTTTTAGGCAATCCAATACCAGATTTTTACCCCACTCATGAAGAAGCAAGGCGTGCTGTAAGAAAACTTAATATACTTGGTAGGGGAGAATATCAAAATCAAAAGAGATATAAAGAAGACCCGATGCTTCCTGTAGCCCCTGATAAATTTTATAGTGATAAGGGCTGGATTGACTGGTTTCATTTTTTTGGCAAGTCAGCACCTGATATTTTTTACCTCACCTATAAAGAAGCAAAGCGGGCTGTTCTAAGATTAAATATTAAAAGTTACGATGAATATAAGAAGCGATACAAGGAAGACCCGAGACTTCCTTCAAACCCCGATAAATATTATAAAGATAAGGGCTGGATTGACAGGTTTGATTTTTTAGGAAAAAAACACAATAAAACAACAATTCGGGATTCATAGATATGAAACGCATATTTATTTTGGGCGCGGGTGCATCAATTAGTCATAGTAAGGGTGTTTTTCCTGACATTGAAAATATTTTTGTCAAAAACCTGAAATATTCTATTTCCGCATCAAATGAAAGTCGTCAAAAATATAAGGAGCTTTTTGAATATATAAAAAATAACTTTGGTATAAATATCTTTGAAGCGACTCCTGAGCCGACAATAAATATCGAAAACATTTTTACTTATCTTGAAATAGACATAGAACATTCTTCCAAAAATAAATTAACTTTTATCAGAGACCAATTTATGGAATTCCTAAGAGAAATATTGATTGGTCTTGAACAAATAATTGGAGGTGATGATTTAGATTATCATAAATTCGGAAAACTTCTACGGCCCAACGATACTATACTAACCTTTAATTGGGATTTAATGCTGGATAATATTCTGGGCAGGGAAGTCGTAATTAGTAGATATGCTTTTAGGGGAAAAGCCCCGGATAAAGAAATTGAAGAAAAATTCAAAAACTTTTATGAGAAGCAATATTGCAATTATTATGTCTATTTAACAGGTTTTGGTGAAAAGACATTTCTTAGGCTTGGCGGCTTAAGCCCTCTTGAAGATTGGGAGGGAAAACTTGGCTATTATTTTAAAATCCATGGTTCGGTTGATTGGTTTTATTGTAATAATGAAGATTGTAAAAATTATGGAAAATTATTTCCTGTATTACCAATTGATAAGTTGCCTATCTGCAGTGAATGTTATGGGGGCATGCTGTTTTTATTAATTCCTCCCATACTAAATAAGCAATATAAAAAATTCCCTGTAATCTGGAAGATATGGAATGCAGTTGCAAAAGAAATTGAAATTGCTGATGAGATAGTTATTTGGGGTTATAGTTTACCACCAACTGATTTTTATGCTGAATGGATATGTAGACAAGCAAAAAAAATAAAGAAATTGATATTAATAAACCCAGAAGCATTTCAAAAGGGAGAGGAGAGAAATAGCGAATTTATAAGTAAATTTGAAAAGATATTTAATTGTGAATTAATTCCGCTAAAAACATTTGAACAATATTTAGATTATGTATAGAAAGGACAGCAAACAAGAAAGAGTCAAAAGAAACCATGGGGGTCGCGTCTACACTCTTGACAGAGCATAAAACAAGTGCTGAGAAACGAGTGATGAGTGCTGAGTGGAAATAAGAGATTGGAGGATTGTCATGAAAAAAGCATCGGGCAGCTTGGTGCTTCTTACCGGCGCAGTTATTTTTTTGTGCGCATTGGCAGGATGTAATAACAGCTTCACCGTGACACTGGATAAGGACAGTTATACGGACGGAGACAATAGCACTGCCACGCTCACCAATAAGGGGCCTGTTACCGCATATCTGCCGGGCTGCAGCCAGTTTTCCTATGAAAAGCTGGTTGACGGCCAGTGGACAGACCAGGGTCCCGGTGTTGTCTGCGTGTGGGAGGGCAACGTGGTTCCTGTTGCTGCAGGAAGCTCGCACGTGTCGGCGTTTACTGCAAAAGACGCCAGCTTCTGGCGGCTCCGGGGGTCCATGGGGGTCGCCCATTAAAGGTTCCTTGTCAAGAGAATAAAGTTCTCCTGTGACAAAAAGCTATGCTGTTTTGCCTTGGGGAAACCATCGTGCAGCAAGGCAGTCTCCGTTTCTTCTCCCGTTATTTCTTTTATTCTGCGGATAACGGAATAACCATTCCGTTCCAGTCACCCATCTGGTTCAAGGCAGA
>Ga0209777_10003276_pt1 | contig 20243 bp, 16 predicted proteins | sample FrelakmetHBP12HB_FD_187147 | JGI IMG/M metagenome (GOLD analysis project Ga0209777, IMG submission 187147) | Freshwater lake sediment microbial communities from the University of Notre Dame, USA, for methane emissions studies -HBP12 HB (SPAdes)... | ecosystem: Environmental > Aquatic >...
TCTCCAGCGTTGCCCTATCCTCCGCACGGGTAAGAGAATTATACCATGAATTTAAAATAACGATAGGCCGTGCGCCGACAGGGAGGTCTCCCCCCTCCCTTGACAAAACTTATCATGGATGTCGCAGGCCCTTTTCTGTCATCCGGTTTTACAGCATCGGTTAATCATGATAAAATAAAGTAAGGAACTGACCGATGATACACGATGTGGTGGTGATAGGCGCCGGTCCCGCCGGAATCTTCGCGGCGCTGTCGCTAATAAAGGCCGGCGTGCGGGATATAATTATCCTCGAAAAAGGCGACGATATTGATGACCGTGTCGCCGCCGGGAAGGAACGCAATATCCTCTCAGGCTGGGGAGGCGCGGGGGCATTCAGCGATGGCAAGCTAACCATTTCGACCGAGGTAGGCGGATTTCTGGGAGAGAAAATCTCCCGTGACAGGCTGGAAGCGCTTCTGAAGGAGGCGGACCGCGCATACTTGGAGTTCGGCGCCCCTGACCAGCTTTTCGGCATACCCGACACGAGAACCGCCGCGATAAAGCAGGAGGCGAAACGGCATAACCTGGTCTTCGTGGAAATGGCGGTGCGCCACATGGGCACCGAAAATTGCCCGATAATACTCAAAAAGCAGCGCGAGGAAATCGCCAGAAGCGCCGATATACGCTGCTGTACGCGCGCGGGCGAAATCATTACCTCTAATGGCCGCGCGGTCGGCGTCCTCACATCGAAGGGCGAGCGCATAGAGGCCAGATATGTCATTGCGGCGCCGGGGCGAAACGGCGCAAAATGGATGCACGCCGAGTCGGCCCGCCTCGGCCTCCATTCCGTCCCAAGCCCCGTTGACATCGGTGTGCGGGTCGAGGTTCCCGCCGTCGTCCTCGAAAAACTCACCGACGCCGCCTACGAAACCAAACTGATCTACTACACACCCACCTTCGACGATAAGGTGCGCACTTTCTGCATGAACCCTTACGGCGAGGTCGTCATGGAACGGGCCGACGACCTCATGACCGTCAACGGCCACAGTTGGGAGAAGCGCCGCACAGATAACACCAACTTCGCAATTCTGGTCTCCACCACGTTCACGGAACCCTTCGACGACCCCCTCGGATACGGCCACTACATAGGCCGGCTGGCGAACCTCCTCGGGAAAGGCGTGATCGTGCAGCGACTGGGAGACCTCCTCGACGGGAGAAGAACCACTGAAAAGCGGCTGGCGCGCAGCATCGTGGCGCCAACCCTCGAATCCGCCACCCCAGGGGACCTGAGCTTCGTGTTGCCATACCGGCACCTAAAAGACATAGTCGAAATGCTCGAAGCTCTCGATAAAATAGCCCCCGGCCTCTGTTCCCCCCATACGCTGCTTTACGGCGTCGAGGTAAAATTCTATTCACACCGCTTGAAGCTCAGCGACATCCTCGAAAGCGAGATACACAACCTGTTCATAATAGGCGACGGCGCAGGCATCACTCGAGGCCTCATTCAGGCAAGCGTCTCGGGAATTATCGCCGGCCGGGAAATCGCAAAGCGCCTTTTACAAACAGAAGATAGGCTGTAGGCCTTCAGTAATCTGTGTAATCTGCGAAATCTGCGGTTTAAAATTTCTCCACAAAATTGGTGAGTATTCTTACTCCTGCGCCGGTGGGACCTTTGATCTTGTAGGCCCATTCCCTCTCCGACCATGCGACGGAGGCGATGTCGAGGTGCGCCCATTTGAGTCCTTTGACGAATCTTTTCAGGAACATGCCGCCGACGATGGTTCCGGCGGGCCTTCCGCCGACGTTTTTCAGGTCTGCGACTTCGCTGTGGAGCAGTTCGTCGTATTCCTCCCAGAGAGGGAGGGGCCAACATCGCTCTCCGCATTCGTCCCCGGCCTTGTGAAGTGCGGCGCGCAGGTTGTCGTCGTTGCCCATCAGCCCCATGGCCTCGTATCCCAGCGCGATTACGGCGGCGCCGGTCAGTGTGGCGACGTCCACAACGGCGCGGGGGGTGAACCGCCTCGCATAATGCAGCGCATCGCACAACACCATGCGCCCCTCGGCGTCCGTGCTGATTATCTCCACCGTAACGCCGGAGGCGGTGCGGATAACGTCTCCGGGGCGATATGCGGCCGCATCGGGGAGGTTCTCAGCGCAGGCGAGCAGCCCTACAATGCGCTTTTTCAGCTTCAGCCTCGCAGCCGCTACGACCGCGGCCAGCACCGCCGCCGCTCCCGACATGTCGTCCTTCATCCTCTCCATGTCCCCAGGCGGCTTCAGGCTGATGCCGCCGGAATCGAAGGCAATGCCCTTACCCACCAGCACGATGGGCGGATTCTTCCCCTGCGCCCCGCCTCCATATTCCAGCGCCACAAGCCTCGGCGGCCTCTTGGACCCCGCTCCCACAGCAAGGATCGCGTTCATCTTGAGCTTTTTCAGTTCCGGCACGCCAAGCGTTTTGCATGAGAAACCGTAAGCTTTCGCCAGCCGTTGCGCCCTGGCCGCGATGGCTTCCGGGGGCATGTCGTTCGCCGGGGTGTTTACCATGTCCCGCGCCAAGTTGACGCTCTCAGCGATTATCTTGCCCCTCATGGCGGCCTTACGAACCGCCTCCAGCCCTTTCTTATCCCTGATCCTGACCGTGATGCTCGCTATTCCGCCGGATTCGTCGTTCTTGCTTTTATAGGGGGTGAAGCGGTATCCGCCCATCATAAGCCCCTCGACCGCCGCGCCGGCGAGTTCCTGCGCGGACGCGCCGCCGACGCTGTCCGGGAGAATCACTGCCAGCGATTTGCTTTTTGCCTTCCGCGCCTCTCTTGCCGCGAATCCGCAGGCGCGCCGATATACCTCTGGACCGAATTTCTTCTCCTCCCCCAGTCCCATAAGGAGGAGCCGCGAGAAAGGCGTCCCTTTTGAATATATCCACACAAATTGCTGCGCCTTCCCCCCGAAATCACCCGCTCCCGTCACATGTGAAATCGCCCCCTTGACCGCCAAGTCCAGGCCTTTGAGATCAAGAAGCGATTTCTTGACCTTGTCAAACATGCCGACAAGCAGCACGCACGCCCGCGCTTTTTCCGGCGCTCCACATTCCGCTTCAACATTGATGGCGCTCATTCAATCAACCTCCACGAAAAACGATGGTTGTGATAGGCTCGATTTTGCCTATCATCGAATTAATTTATATTGTACCATTTATGCTGTCTACCGGCGCGGGTGATTTTTTATGATCGTCAAGATATGCGCAAATACGCGAAGCGAGGATTTAATCGCGGCCGACAACGCGGGCGCCGACATTTTAGGCGTCGTTGTCGAGGTGGCCGTATCAAAGCGCTCAGTAGACCGCCATCTCGCACATGACCTCTTTGAAGTTCCCACGCGCGCCGACAAGGCGCTCCTCCTTTGCGACTGCCCCCTCGAAGACGCCTTCGACATCCTGAAACTGATAAAACCCTACGCAGTGCACCTGACCGGAACTGAGCCGCCTGAGACAGTGAGAGAAATCAGGAAAAGGTTCAGGGTCAAGGTATTCAAGTCCATTCACCTTCCGCCCGTGGGCCAGGATGCGCCGCGTGCGGATAATCTCCTCGAGAAGATAAAATCATACAAGGAGTCCGGCGTTCACCTTATCGTGCTAGATACGGCTGACCCATCGAGGAAGATGTTCGGCGGAACGGGGAAATGCAGCGATTGGGACGCCGCCGCCGCCATTGTGCGCGAGAGCCGATTGCCGGTGCTTTTCGCGGGAGGCATCAGCCCCGAGAACGTGTGCGAAGCGATAAAACGCGTCAGGCCCTACGGCGTTGATCTGGTGTCCGGGGTCGAGCGCGAGGTCAGGATCAAGGACCCGGCGAAGATGAGGCTGCTCGTCTCGCTGGTCCGTAAATGCGCGCATGAATTGTAGGGGCGACCGGCCGGTCGCCCTTACAGTGTATCCGAATACGGCATGAACGGAGGCATATCCATGAAAAGCATGGAAGATCGCGTAAATGAGCTGGAGGAGAAAATCAAATTTCTAACCGACAGGCTCGTTGACGCCGAGGGCAACCTCTGCGGTGGTACGGCGCGGTTCAGCAGGCTGGAGATCGGCGACAGCAACGACCGCATGAGAATAAGGATGGGTACCCAAAACAACAATCCGAAAATAGAGATATTCGACGAGCTGGGGATCAAGCGATTAGGCATCGAAACAATGGGCAATGCGCCGATCCTCACCATGCTCGACGTGGAGGAAAAAATTCGCGTCGCGCTCACCATCCTGAATAACGTCGCCGGCTTCGCCCTGTACGACGAGACGGGAAAATGCCGCGTCCATTTCAGCGTGACGGGAGATGGACAGGTGACCACGACGATGGATTCAAAGGGAAAGGTATTGCTTAAAAAATAACTTTTTATTTCACATCCTATTTTTACAACACAATCCTGTCAATTACGGCGGTGAGCTGCTTGAGGTTGCGACATTCCTCGACGATATCGCAGTAACGCATGTAGCGGCTCATTTCCGAGTCCCCAAAGCCCCAGCTAGTGGGCGCTTCGGGGTTCAGCCAGATGATCTTCCTGGCCTTTTTCCTCAGCTCTTCCAGCACCCATTCCTTCGGATCGTTATAGTTGTTCCTGCCGTCTCCGATGATTATCACGGTGGTGCGGTTTGTGACCGAGGGCATGAAGTGTTCGCGGAAAATGTGAAACGCGAAACCATAGTCGGAGTGGGTATAGGCGTTTATGGGGCCGCCCGTCCATGCTTTTTCTATCGCCTCGGTTATGTCAAGCTCCTCGAACAGGCCCGTGATCTCGCCCAGGTCCGCAACGAAGACAAAGCTGCGCACCTTGCTGAAAAGCTCCTGGATGGTGTATACGAACTGGAGCATGAAGCGGCTCGCGTTTCTCACTGAATCGGATATGTCGCAAAGCGCCATTATTTCGGGGCGCGTCTTTTTGCGTTTTGAGAGGACGAGGTGAAAGGGCACGCCGCCGCTGGCGAGGTTTTTTCTGAGCGTGGCCTTGGGATCGAGCCTGCCGTGCTTGGCGCGCTTGCGGCGAACGGTCACGCGGGTCTTCAGCCTTTCGGCAAGTCTTTGCACCACGTCCTGCATGCTGCTTATCTCGTCCTCAGTGAGGTAAGCGAAGCTGCGCTCGGAGAGGTTCTGTTCGCGGAATTTTTCGAGGTGTTTGTAATTGTTCTTTTCGCGCTCGAGCCGGATGAAATCCCGCGCCATCTGGGGAAACAGCTCGGCAATGCGCTGGAGGAAGCGGCGGATTTTCTCGACCTGGTCGGCGGGCGTCCCCAAGCCATCGAGGCGGCTCATGAGGTCTTCGAGGGAACGCTCGACTTCGCCCCATCCGAGGGCATTGAGAAGGCTGCGCGTGAAGAATCCCTCCTGCAAGGTGTTCTGTATGGCGCCCGAGCCGGCCCGCTGCGCCGCGTCGCGCATCAGCCGCTCGATAAGCCCGCGGTCCGCGGAAAGCAGCGCGCGAAGAAGCTCAGGCGCCTCGAACCCGCCCCGCTCGAGAAGCTCAATAAGCCCCTTTATCGCCTCCAGCATGTCCTGGTCCGCGGGAAATAAACCCTCCGACACCGATTCCATCCCCCGCTTGAGCACTTCCCCAAGCCCCGAAAAGTAAATATCGAACAGATCATTAAAGGTGGGGATATCGGGCGCGCTTTTTATGAGCGAAGAGCGAAGCGCATTCTTGAATGACTCGCGGTCCGCAAGCGAAACCCATTGCGCCGCGGCAAGCGCGTCCAGGTCCTCGGAAATGCTCACCCTCACACCGTTGCGCCTCAACACCGATATGAAATCTATGATCTTCTCTTCCATCTCAACGCATTGCGCTTGCTGCCAGCCGAAACCGCCGAAGCATTTACTCTTTTTTATGATATAAGGCCACCTCAAAATAACAACGCGCGGCTTCATCCCCACCCTTTCCGCTTGCGTCCGCCGATAAAGTCTTCTAAGTTCAGAGTGCTGCCAGATCATTGGAGGATGCTACTGGGGACGGGCAAAAAAAATAGCTAACCCAATCAGGAAGGAATTATATGCCAGCTCCTCGTTACACCATAGGTTTCAAATTTACCGAGCAACATAGGATGATCCGTAATACGGTCGAGGAATTCACGGCAAAGGAAGTCTCGCCTATTGCCCACGACGTGGACATCGAGGGGAAATTTCCCCGCGAGAATTACACGAAGATGGGCGACCTGGGTCTTCTCGGCATCGCCATTCCGGAGGAATACGGCGGTTTCGGAGGCGACAAAGTCAGCGTCTGCATCGTTTTTGAAGAGCTGGCCTATGCCTGCGCCTCGACGGCATTGAGCTGGGGGGCGCACGCAATCCTCTGCTCATACAACCTCTACCGGACATGCAATGACGCGCAGCGCAGAAAATACCTGCCCGACCTCATCGCGGGCAGGAAGATCGGCTCGTGGGGCCTCACCGAGCCGAATGCCGGGTCTGATGCGATAGGCATCCGGACAGTGGCCAGGAAAGAGGGAAATTGTTATATCCTTAACGGATCAAAAACCTTCATCACCAACGCGCCGTACGCCGACACCTTCATCATCTTCGCGCGCACCGACCCGGCAAACCGGAAGGGCGGCATCAGCTCGTTCATCATCGAGCGGGGCTTCGAGGGCTTTTCCACCGGCGCGCCGATGGAGAAGATGGGGATGAGGGCCAGTCCGACGGGCGAGATTTTCCTAGAGGACTGTAAGGCGCCGGCTGAAAACCTCATCGGCAAGGAAGGGGACGGCTACGATCAGATGATCCACGGGCTGAACGTCGAGCGCACAACCTTTGCGGCCATCTCATTGGGAATCGCCCAGGCGAGCCTCGACGCAAGCATCAAATACGCGAAGGAGCGGTTCCAGTTCGGCCAGGCGATCGGAAATTTCCAGATGATCCAGCAGATGCTCGCGGATATGGCTTGCGAGCTGGAGGCCGCGCGAATGCTGGTCTACCAGGCCGCCCATAACATTGACGAGGGCGGGGTCAACTACTTCGAGGCATCGAGCGCAAAACTTTTCGCATCCGAGGTGGCCACCCGCGCCGCCCTCGACGCAATCCAGATACACGGAGGATACGGCTACACGAGGGAGTTTCCCGTCGAGCGATTCATGAGGGACGCAAAACTCATGGAGATAGGCGCGGGCACAAGCCAGGTGCAGCGCCTCATCATCGCGCGCGAGCTGCTGAAGCGGTACTAGAAATGCGCCGTGGTGGATATGTCCGTGATCCTGCCCTCTCGCACCTGCAGGATAAACAGAGGTCGCCTGAAGCTGCGGTCGGGCTGGGCCTGGACGTAACCGGAGAACGACGGGAAGTTTGTCAGTGTGGCGAGAGCGTCTCGCATTCTGAGGCGGTCGGCGACCCGCTGCTCGGTGATGATTGACGCAATTATTCGCCCCGTTTCGTAAGACGTCGCCTCATATATCTCCGGATCATAGCCGAAAGTCGAGTTGAACGAGCGCACAAAGTCCCTGACGAGCGGCTCGGGGCTTTGGGGAAAGAAGCCGTCCGTAAATATCGCGCCCTCGATTGAAGAAGTCTGCGGCTGCACTAGTTCGATTAGCTTAGGAGAGTCCCAGCCGCTGCTTCCCAATAGCTGTATGCGGACAACGTTGTAGAACTTTAATTGTGGCCCGATGGACGCGGCGGTGTAGTATGAATCGGGTATGAAGAGCGCCTGGATGGCGCGCTTCTGCTGCGCGATGGTTTTTATCTCCTGCCGGAAGTCGGCCTGGTTCGGCTGGTATGCCTGAGCAATGACGATCTCGCCGCCCTTCTTCTTGACCTCCTCCTGGAAAACCCTCTTGAACAATTGCCCGTAAGAATGATCGGGATAAAGTATGGCAAAAGTCTTTATCCCCAGCGCCGTGACCGCGTACCATGCCAGTGCGCGGGTCTGGTCGCGGGGAGTGACGAAGTTCCGAAAGACCATGTTGCCGACCTGTGTGACCTCCTCCGCCTGCGTCAACGTGACGATGGGAACGCCGCAGGATTGGGCTTCCTTTGCGGCGGCGGCGGCCTCATCGCTTTGAACCGGCCCGATGATTGCTATGACGCGCTTTTCGATGCAAAGCTCCTCGACGGCGCGCCGCGCCGTCTCGGGGTCGCTCTGCGAATCCGCAACGTATAGCTCGAATGGAAAGCGCGACTCGGGAAGCGGATGAAACGCGCCCAGCGCCAGCGCGGCGCCGTAAAGGAACCGCTGCCCAAACGCCGCCCATTTGCCGCTCAGCGGCAGCACTATCCCGATGGCGTTCCTGTTGACCGACTGAATCCTGTCAATTTCCTCGAGCGAAGCGCGGACTTCTTTGGCCATCGGATCGTTGGCGTGTTGCGCAAGGAATTTTGTGAACAATTCCCGCGCTTTCTTGAACTGCCCCGCCGCATACGCCTTCTCCCCGAGAAGGAACATGGCGTATTTGCCTGCCGGCGTTTCGGAGACCGACCGCGTGAGTTCTTCCAGCTTGGCCTCTGAAAGACCGGAAACAGCCTCTCGAACCGCGGCGTCCAGCTCCTGAGCCTGGGCCGAATCCCCAATGAGTTTCCTCACCTGGGAATAGCGGTCAATAGCGTCCGCCGTCTTGCCCAGTTTCAAGCAGGCCCGTATGTAGATCAGGGACGATTCAATGTAATGTGGCTCACGAGGAATAACCTTGTTCAGGACCGATACGGCCTCTTCCATTTTCCCGAGCCGATAGTATGAAAGGCCGAGGAGGTATCGCGCTTCGTACCGCATATCCCCCTGCGGATAATTTTTAAGGATAAGCTCGAAACGTTTTGCCGCCTCGGCGTATTGTTCCTCCGCAAGGTATGAGCGACCTATTTCGAGGAGGGCGTTATCCGCGAGATCGTTTTCTGGATACTTGGCGACCAGGGCCTCCAGCGCCGCCCTCGCCGCCGGGGCGTCTGCGGGCTTGGCCTCCCGAAGCGCCCCAATGCCATTTTCAAACGCCTCACTCTCCGACTTGCCCTTCCAACCTAAAGCGCCAGAGGGCGAAACGGAAAAAATAAGTAGGATACAGCACAGAAGCAGGATAATTATTTTGGATTTTGGATTTTGGATTTTGGATTGAAGAGGACGCGGCGTTCCAAGTACTTTAATCCGAAATCCGCAATTCAAAATCCAAAACCGGAAATTAAAACTTTTCATCCGAGCATATCCTTGACCTTGTGAATTATTCCGCGTTTTCTATGCTTGACGGCGTCGCCGTTGAGCGCGGCCAGCTGGCGCAGCAGCTCTTTTTGCGCTTCGGTAAGGCGGGTGGGGGTTTCGACGTAAATCACGACGTGCTGGTCTCCCCTGCCTGCCGAGTTGAGGTGAGGGATGCCCGATCCGCGCAGGCGAAAGGCCTTTCCCGATTGAGTGCCGGGGGGAATGCGCAGTGTCGCTTCGCCATCGAGGGTGGGGATCGTTATCTCTGTGCCGAGCGCGGCCTGCGGGAAGGAGATTGTGACCTCGATAACCAAATCATCGTCCTTGCGCGTGAACCGCGGGTGAGGCTCGACGTTCAGTATGACGTAAAGGTCTCCGGGCGGGCCGCCGCGAGAGCCGGTTTCGCCCTCGCCGCTCAATTTGAGCTTCGAGCCGTCGTGGACGCCGGCAGGTACCCTGACCGTCAGCGAACGCTCTCCCGACACGGCGCCTACTCCGCCGCATGAACCGCATTTATCCCTGATAACCTGGCCGCTGCCCTGGCAATGCCCGCATGGCCTTCGAAAGCCGAGGAAGCCCTGGCGGTATATCTGCTCCCCAGTGCCACCACAGAATGTGCAGGAGGTTGTTCCCGTGCCGGGCCTTGCGCCCGTTCCGTGGCAAGTGGGGCATCGCTCTTTCCGGGGCACTTTGATATTCGCATCCGTCCCGAACGCGGCCTCCTTGAAACTTACCGACAGGTTGAAGCGAATATCCGCGCCTCGATCTCCTCTTTGCGGTCTTCGCCACGGCCCTCCGAAAAATTTGCCGAGGATGTCCTCAAAAAGCTCGCTCGGATCAACCCCGAACCCGAAGTCAAACGGGGAGCCGTATGACGGTTCCCGCCGCTGCCTGCCCGTTCTGCCTGTCCTGTCGTAGTAAGCGCGTTCGTGGGGGTCGGAGAGTATCTCGTATGCTTCCTGAGCCTCCTTGAATCGTTCTTCGGCCTCGGGGTTGTCGGGATTGCGGTCCGGGTGATAAAGCAGCGCCTGTTTTCGAAACGCCTTCTTTATCTCCTCCGGCGTGGCGTGGCGGCCTATCCCCAGCACGTCATATAAATCGCGTTCATACATGATCGAAAGTCTATTGATATATGTTAGATTCTACCGACCCATTCGCGCAACTTGGAAGTGGGGAAAAAGTCCTGGGTGTGCGACCTCCAACCGGGGTTTCGCTGGTTTTCATGTTCGTAACGGTGCAGTCTCGGATGAGCCATCTTGCCCGGCTGAATAATAATGCAGACGAGGACGTCCTTACAGACGCCTGTCCGGGCGACTGCGTTACTCCCCCCTGATTGTGTCGCAGGCCCTGTCCATGCGAAATTCTTGAAAATTTGCTTTTTTTAGACTACAGTAAGAGTGGTCATGGATGGCATAAAAGAGTATTTCCGGTTCAAGGAATACGGAACCGACTATGCTACCGAGGTTCGAGCGGGCATAGTAACGTTCATGACCATGGCTTACATCATCTTCGTGAACCCCATAATACTGATGGGGGCGAAGATACCGTTCGAGTCCGTGCTCATAGCGACGTGCATAGCCTCGGCGGTGACAACGATGTTCATGGGCCTGTGGGCGCGATATCCGATAGCGACGGCGCCCGGCATGGGCATGAACGCCTTTTTTGTGTCGGTGGTGATAAGTTACCGGCTCGGCTGGAACGTGGTGTTGGGGATGGTTTTCTGGGAGGGGGTCATTTTTTTGGCGCTCACGTTGCTGGGAGTTTGGGACCGGGTCATGGAGGCCATTCCGTCAACGCTCAAGTATGCGTCGGCATGCGGTATAGGGGCGTTTATTTTTTACCTGGGGCTGAAGGATGCGGGAATAGTGACGATAAATCCGGCGCTGGCCCTGCCGTGGATCGGCGATTTTTCGGATGCGATGACGCTTATTTCCCTGGGTGGGCTGGTGCTGATGGTAACGCTCGTGGTGCGAGGGGTGAAGGGCGCCATGCTGATCGGGATCGTGGTGACGGGTATCGTTGCGGCGGCGCTCGGGCAGGTGAAGTTCGAGAAACCTCAGGAATTTGAGTATCAGGCCTTTATGGCGCTCAAGTTTTGGGATAGTATCAATATATTCGCGCACCCGGAGTATCTCGGCCCCATCGTGGTGCTGCTGTTCTTCGACATGTTCGACAACGTCGGCACGATGATCGGCGTGGGGGAGCAGGCCGGGTTCATGAGGAACGGCGTGCTTCCGAGGAGCAAGGAGATTCTCACGGTTGCGGCATGTGGCACCATCATCGGCGCGTTTATGGGAACGAGCACAGTTACGAGCTATATCGAGAGCGCGGCGGGGGTGAGCGAGGGCGGAAGGACGGGGTTTACCAATCTGGTGACGGCCTGTCTGTTTATTGTGGCCCTTGCGCTCCTCTTGGTAGTCATGCACTGGGGGCCGGGCACGGTTTCCAACGCGACAGTGACGCTCTCCCATATCACGGCGCCGGCCCTGATCGTGGTGGGAGTTCTCATGATGAGCAACGTGATGAAAATACCGTGGGAGCGTTTTGACGAGGCGCTGCCCGCGATGCTCGTGATACTCATCATGCCGCTCAGTTACCGGATTTCCATGGGTCTGTCGGCGGGTTTCATAAGCTGGCCGCTCCTCAAACTGGTAAAGGGCGAAGGGCGCAAGGTGAGCTGGATACTCTATATGCTGGCCGGGCTGATCGTTGTGGGCTTTATCGCCCTCGAGGTTTACGCCCATATCAGGGGGGGCCGCGGATGAATATCGGACCGGAGGGGCGGATCACGAAAGAGCAACGGGAAGGCAGCAGGCTGCCGTACCGCCTGCGGGTGGATTATCACACGGTGGATGAATTTATTATTGATTACACCGAAAACATCTCCCGGGGCGGCGCCTTCATCCGTACCCGGCGGCCCCTTTCCCCCGGCACGCGCCTCCAGCTTGAAATAAACGTCACCGGAGTTCCCGTCCTCATGAAAATGCGCGGCAAGGTCGCTTGGGTGAACCCGCCCATCGGCCCACGTCATCGGCCCGACCTCCCCACGGGCATGGGGGTAAAATTCTTCTATCCCGATGAATCCACCCGCCTCATGATAGAGGCCCTTGTTGAACGCCTCGAACAGGAACCCCCCGGCAAGAAAAGGGACATATCGCCCGAATACCTTGCACAGATCATCAGCCACCTTCGCCCGGATATTAAGGAACTAGTCCAAAAGAGACGTGAGAGATCCCCGGAGCTTGCTATTTATATTGATCGCATCATGTCCGGGAAAAAGGATGACGGCCCGGAGGAATAAGAATGAGCAAGGGTAAAATACTCGTCGCCGAAGACACCGCAACGTATCGCGCGATACTCGGCGACGGCCTTGCCGCAAGGGGTTATGACGTCATTTACGCGAGCGACGGCCTGGAGGCGGTCAGGATGGCCAAGGAGGAGCTTCCGCACCTCAAAATCATCGTGCTCGACCTGCTTATGCCCAAGATGCTCGGTTTCGACGTGCTGCGCGAGATACGAGGCATGGAGGGCGGTGAAAAGCTGCCTGTTATGGTCATCACCGGCCTGTTTAAAAACCTCGAAGACATCAAGCGCATCAAGGAGCTTGGCGCCTCCGGCTTCATAGACAAGGCGCTCCCCATTGACGAGGTCGTCTTTCGCATTGACCATTTACTGAACCCGGATTCCCGGTTTACCGGGGAATCGAAACTGGCGCCGGTGAGCCTGCTCGTCAATTACAAAGAGAGTGATAAGCCCTTCAGCGCATATACTTACACCGTCAGTAAAAAAGGCATGTTTCTGCGAACCACCCACCCATCACCGGTGGATGCCCAGCTACAGGTTCAATTCGCTCTCGGGGAAGAAGGCAAGACCATCGAGTGTAACGCCAGGGTTGTCTATTGTGTGACGGCGACAGATAAGACGGCGCTGCTGAGGTCGCCACAGGGTATGGGGATCGAGTTCGTCGGCCTCGGCCCCGCAGAGCAGGCGGACATCGAGGCATGGGTCGAAAAAATCGCCGCCGAAAAAAACCTCACCCAACCGGAAAAAGAGGATTAATAAAAAAAAGCCATGAGAAAGACTATACGAAAATCACCGATCCTGACAATTATTTTTCTTGTCGCGGCGGTCTCGCTTGCAGCGGAAGTTAAATATCCGTGCGAGGGAGATAAAGCGCCGCTTTTCGTTCTTCGCAACATGGAAGGGATGATGGTCTCCCTGAATCTTATGTGCGGCGACAAAATTCCTCCCACACAGCGTAAAACAATCGTGCTCGACTTCTTCCAGGTCACCTGCAAGCCGTGTATCGAGGAGCTGCCGGCGATTAAAAAATTCTACGCGGCCTGGAAGGACGATGAGCGCGTTAAGTTTTACATGGTGGGCGTCGGAGAAACCCCAGAGAACATGAGGGAATTTCAGGAAAAATACGCGCTAACCGAAATACCCGCCTTGTACGATTCATACCTCGTTACTTTCCGCAACTTTGGATTCAACACCTTCCCCGTGGCCATGATTATAGACCGCGACCGCACCATTCGCCTCATCGTAAAAAACAAACAGCCCAAAATTGATGAAATATTGACCCAATGCCTGAATAAAATCCTCGCCGCGCCATGATAGAATGTAATGATCGAAACCTTTATCCCTGAGGAGCCGTGCCATCACCCCCGTATAGACAAGGGGTTTTAAACCCCTTGTCTGCGCCTCTCTTTTTGCCTTTTAATGAATGTTAAAATTCTAAACCAGGTGCGAAGTCCCGCTTCCTATACAGGCTGCGAATGGGGAGCGGTGCGAGACTCGCCCACGAAGGGCGGCCCACGCTGGGTTCTCGCATTTCCTGATGACTATAAAATCGGCATGAGCCACCTGGGCATTCAGATTCTCTATCACATCCTTAACCGGCGCCCCCAATCATCCGCTGAGCGCGTTTTCGCGCCCCGCAGGGATATGCGCGAATTGCTGGAAAAAACGGGCACTCCGCTCAGTTCGCTCGAAACCGGCACGCCTCTCAATAAATTCGACGTTATCGGGTTCAGTCTCCTCTATGAGCTGGGATATTCGAATGTCCTTCATATGCTTAGGCTTGGAGGAGTTCCCATCCGGGCCACGGACAGGACCGGGAAAGACCCGCTGGTCATAGCGGGGGGGCCATGCGTCACGAACCCGGAACCGGTTGCGCCGTTTTTTGATGCTTTTGCGCTTGGCGAGGGTGAGGATGTGGCGCTGGAGATCAACAACTCTGTCAATGACGCAAAGCGGGCGGGCATTTCACGGGGCGCGCTGCTCGATACGTTGGCGGACATCGGCGGCCTATACGTTCCCGCCGTACACAATCGGAGCGGAAACGCAAAAATATTCGCCCGCAAGATCAAAGATTTGGACGCGGCGCCGTTTTGCGTGAATCCGGTGGTTCCCTCCGTTGAGGCTACCCACGATCGCGCGGTGGTCGAGATTGCCCGCGGCTGCCCCCATGCCTGCCGCTTCTGCCATGCGGGATACCTCGGCAGGCCGCTCCGGGAGCGCAAGCCGGCCACCGTCTGGAGGCTCGCCCTCGAAGTCCTGGCCAATTCGGGCTACCAGGACCTCACACTGTTAAGCCTGTCGGCGGGGGATTACACCAGCCTGACCCAATTGGTGACTGCCCTTTCCGCCCATTTCGGCAAATGCGGCATCGCGGTGAACCTGCCCAGCCTGCGCGCCGGCTCCCTCACCGGCGAAGTAGTCCGCGAAATACGGGAAATGAGAAAAACCGGCTTCACGATCGCCCCCGAAGCGGGCAGCGCGCGGCTGCGCAATGTGATCAACAAGGACATCACGGAAGAAGAAGTGCTGAAAACGGCCCGAATCATCTTCGAGAACGGCTGGGACCTCATAAAGCTGTATTTCATGTTCGGCCTCCCAACCGAGACCGATGAAGACCTGAAGGAAATCTCAAGACTTGTGAGAGCGGTTCGTAAGGAGGGACTCAATGCGGGCAGGAGGCCGCGCATAAATGTAAGCCTCTCAGCTTTCGTGCCGAAGTCGCATACCCCTTTCCAGTGGGAGGCGATGCTCACAGAGAGTGAGATTAACGACCGCCTGGAGTGGCTGCGGGGCATGTTGCGCATCCCCGGCGTCTCGTTAAAATGGTCGCCGCCGTTTATGAGCGTTCTGGAGGGGGCCTTCGCCCGCGGGGACAGCCGTCTTGCGCCGGTTATCGAGAGGGCCGCGCGGCTTGGCGCGGAATTCGACGCCTGGGGAGAGGAGCTGAAGCGCGATTTATGGACACGCGCTTTTAAGGAGGAGGGGCTTACTATCGCCGACTTTGCGAGCCGCCGCCGCGCCATTGATGAGGCGCTGCCGTGGGACCATATCGGGACCGGAGTCTTAAAAGCATGGCTAATCGAGGAGCGGGAGCGCGCGATGAGAGGTGAAACGACGCCGGGATGCGGGAATGCCCCCTGCCCCGACCCATGCGGCGCTTGCGACCGCGAGGTTGAGCCGATCCGGTTCGATAAGTCGGAAATCGAGGCGCCGACTGCGCGTCCAACCGAGCCGCGCGAGAACTACGTTCGCGTCCGGTTTGTCTATTCCAAAACCGGGCCTGCGCGCTTCATCGGACACCTGGATACGGTTCGCGTTTTCCAGAGGTCGTTGCGCCGCGCGGGGATAATGATACAATATACTGAGGGATTTCATCCAAAGCCCAGGTTGAGTTTTGGGGAAGCCCTGCCGGTCGGCGTGGCAAGCCTCGCCGAAATGCTGGACGTGTATGTTCACAAATCGGAAAGGATCGAGGATATCAGCCGCCGACTGAACAGTTCGCTTCCCGATGGATTCAAGATAGTATCCGCCAGGGAGATTTCCCCCGCGTTGCCTTCAATAGAAGAAAGCGCCCGGCGTATCCGTTATCGCTTTGAAAACGCGGTTGGAGGGGAAACTGTTCGGGTCGAGCGTGAGGAAGCGGCAGGTCGCTTCAGCGCGGCCCCTCACTGGTGGGTTGAAAAAATAAACAAAGCAGGCGCCATACAGGTGGACCTGAAAAGCGTCGTTACCGGGATCTTCATTTTGGGCGAAGGCGCAATCGAAATAGAATTCGCCGGGAAGACCGGCTCCGGGGTTCGCCCCAGAGCGGCCTACGAATCCGTGTTCGGGCCGTTGCCCGATGACGCCTGCATAATAAAAACGGACGCCGTTTAAAATCTCATGTGGCGCACTCTTATCGGTGATCGCAAAATAGCCTGACAGAGTTGGGCTTAGCCACTCGCCCTGTGGGAGAGGGGCCGCTAACTGTCAATTAAATACGCGATCTCAATAAGTGCGCGCTACACGGGCTACAACGAGACGGTGTCGAAAGAGAGTTATACCAAGTGTCGAATGACATCATTGTCAATGCAGGGCCTCGTGAAACTCGCGTCGCCCTGATGACCAACAACCAACTAGTAGAAGTCCACATCGAGAGAGACCGGGATCGAAGCATAGTCGGGAACATTTACAAGGGCCGCGTCGTCCGCGTGCTTCCCGGCATGCAGGCCGCCTTTTTGGACATCGGCCTCGAGCGCGCCGCCTTCCTTTACGTCCGCGACGTCCTGGACGACTTCGACGAGCTTAAGCTGGACGACGCCCGCACCATATTCCCGCGCGAGGAACAGCCCATCCAGGACCTTCTTCAGGATGGCCAGGAGGTCCTCGTCCAGGTCTCGAAAGACCCGATTGGCCTCAAGGGCGCCCAGATCACCAGCCACGTCAGCCTGCCCGGCAGGTACCTCGTTTTCCTGCCCACCGCGCACAAGATCGGCATAAGCCGCCGCATCGAAAGCGAAAAAAAGCGGCTCCGGCTCAAAAAGATCATGGAAAAAATCATCCCGGAAGTGCGCGGCGGCTTCATCATAAGAACCGCAAGCGAAAACCGCAAAGACAAGGAGATCAAGGCGGACGTGGATTACCTCCTTCAAATGTGGGATGATATACAACATCGAAAGAAGAAATCCCCCGCGCCATCCCTCGTACACCGAGATCTGTCTCTCGCAATGCGCACCGTCCGTGACCTCTTCACCGAGGACTTCGACCGCTTTATCATTGATAATCCGCAGGTTTATGAAGAAGTGCTCGATTTCTTCGATCGCTTCCTGCCCAATCAGAAACCCGCCGTCCACCTCTACGAAAACGACGTGCCCATCTTCGAGTACTTCGGCATCGAGATGGAGATTTCCAAGGCCCTCGATCGCAAGGTCTGGCTCAAATCGGGCGGCTACATAACGATAGAACAGACCGAAGCGCTCACATCCATTGACGTGAACACCGGCCGCTACGTGGGACAGCGCAATTTCGACGAAACAATCCTCAAGACAAACCTCGAAGCGGTCAAGGAAATCGTATATCAGCTTCGGCTTAGAAACATCGGCGGCATAATCATTATTGATTTTATAGACATGGAGCGCCGCGCCGACCAGGAAAAGGTCTTCGGGGCACTCGATAACGCGCTGAAAACCGACAAAATGAAGACCACCATACTGAAGATCAGCGAGCTGGGGCTGGTCGAAATGACCCGCAAGCGCGTCCGCGACAACCTGACGCGAACCCTTTGCGAATCGTGCCCATATTGCGAGGGCCGCGGATTCATCAAGAGCAAGGTCAGCGTCTGCTTCGAGGTCTTCAGGGAGCTGAGAAAAGAAGCAAGGCGACTCAAGGGCCAGAACCTGGTCGTCTTCGTTCACCCGGACGTCGCCGAGCTTCTCTACGACACCGAGAGGGCAGGCATCGAGGAGATCGAGCGCGACTTCGAGATCAAAGTCACCGTCAAAGCCGACCCCAACTTCCACCAGGAACAGTACGAGTTCGCAAGGAAGGTCTGATTGGGGAGAAATTTCAGCAATTACCAGGAAGATAGAAAATAGTAAAATATTGGTAATTGGAAAATACGATGAAAGTAAAATGGCTTGACATAAATGGTTTTCGCGGGATCGAACATCTCCGGCTGGAATTCGATGAACATATCAACGTTCTAGTCGGAGATAACGGCGCAGGAAAATCGGCGATACTTGATTGTCTGGCGATAATATTTTCCCCGTTAGTTGCGCGTATTGTAGATACTCCAGGTTTTAGACCAAACAAGGGAAAGATTTTTTCAATATCGGACATGAGCAATAATGAGAAAAGCGCGCAAATTAATGTCAGTATAACCTATAAAAATCTTGATGTACCATGGACTCATAAATGGCATCGAACCCGTAAAGGTCCTGCACTATGGCCAAACCGTGGAGAAATGCTTAATTTTGCAGACTCTATATTCCGTCAAATCGCAACTCAACTTGATTCGAGTTCTCCTCTGGCTGTATATTACCCTGTAAATCGAGCGGTGCTAGACATACCTCTTCGCACTAGTCGCAAGCCTTTTTTCAATCAGCTTGATGCAAACAAAGATGCATTGTCCGGAACAAAAATTTATTTCCGTGTCTTCTTTGAGTGGTTTCGAAACAGAGAAGATCTTGAGAATGAAATGAGGCGGGATAAAAGGAAATTACCCGACACTCAACTTGAAGCGGTTCGAAAAGCCATTACATCATTTCTGCCCGGTTTTTCCGGCCTTCAGGTTAAGCGATCACCATTAAGAATGGTTATATATAAAGGCAATGAAGAATTGGCGGTAAGTCAGCTTTCAGATGGAGAAAAATGTTTGCTTGCCATGGTGGGTGATCTTGCCAGACGGTTGGCAATCGCTAATCCCGGAGTAAAAAATCCTTTGGAGGGTAGCGCTGTCGTATTGATTGATGAAATTGATCTCCATCTTCATCCTTCATGGCAAAGAACCGTCGTTCCGGCATTGGAAAGGACATTTAATAACTGCCAGTTCATTTTAACCACTCACTCCCCGGCAATTCTTAGCCACGTCAAAACTGATAACATATTCATATTGCAGAGGAAAAATGGCAATGTAGAAGTTACTAAGCCCGAAAGCGCTTATGGCCGTGATAGCAATAGCATCCTGGAAAACGTGATGGGAGTTGATAAACGACCAGGAAAAATTAAGAAACAATTAAGTAAGCTTTTTGAAGATATAGCTCGAGGAAACCTTGTCCAGGCGAGCAAACTTCTCGAAAATCTTCGTAAATCAATCGGTTCAGACCCTGAACTTGTCAAGGCTGAAGTTCTTATACATAGAAAAAATACCATTGGCAAATGAAATACATTGATAAACAAAAAGAACCGGATTCTTTTGTGCAATGGAAAGAAGAACAAAAGCAAACTCCCAACCTGAATTGGATTTCTTTTCCTTCAGATAGAAAAAGGGAGCTTCTTTCGGCGCTATTGAGAGATCAAGGGTATATTTGCTGCTATTGTGGAATGGGGGTGAAAGAGGAAACAAACCGCCATGTGGAACATATCAAGCCGAAAGGAAAAAAGAAATATAAGGATTTCGAGCTTGATTATCAGAACCTCCTGGCATCATGTGGTAGAGAAACGAAACCGGGCATGCCGCGTCACTGTGGTCATAAGAAAGGTGACTGGTATAAAGAAAATTTGTTTGTTTCCCCATTATCTATTAGATGCGAAAATAGATTCCTATTCAAAGATAATGGTGAAATTGTTCCTGCCCACACGAATGACAAAGCGGCCAAAGTAACAATTAAAAAACTTGGTCTCGACATTAATGACTTGAATGAAATGCGAGGCGGTGCGATAGAAGGAATTCTGGAAGGTCTTGACCTCTCGAATGTTGATAGAGTAAATGAATTGATCTCAAGATTGAAAGAAATGGATGATGGTCAGTTTAGACCTTTTTGTTTTGCACTTATTCAGGTATTGAAGCGGCAAATAGTAGAGATATAAAACAAATGCATATTTCAATTATCTGTGAAAATTATGCGCCCATGTCCTTCGGCATCATGGGGGAGCACGGTTTTGCGGCGTTGGTCGAGGCGGAGGGGAAAAAAATTCTCCTCGATACCGGCCAGGGCGTTGGAATCCTGAACAATGCGAAACTGCTCGGAAAAAACCTCGATGAGGTCGAGACCATAGTCCTCTCCCACGGCCACAAGGACCACACGGGCGGATTGCCGCTTGTCTTATCCGGCGGCAAGTCACGGGTCGTGGTTGCGCATCCTGGGGCCTTCGACAACAAGTTT
>Ga0209777_10003277_pt1 | contig 20239 bp, 21 predicted proteins | sample FrelakmetHBP12HB_FD_187147 | JGI IMG/M metagenome (GOLD analysis project Ga0209777, IMG submission 187147) | Freshwater lake sediment microbial communities from the University of Notre Dame, USA, for methane emissions studies -HBP12 HB (SPAdes)... | ecosystem: Environmental > Aquatic >...
GATGATCTCGCAAGGGGTGCCGCCACGGTCGAGAACGGTTCGTATGACTTCGATTGCTGCCTTTTCGGTAATGTTTCCATCGGTTACGTTGGTAATGACGTCGACTAAGTAGGCGGGACTGAACGCGTCAAGGGTAAGGCTTCGGTAGTTAAGCTCGCCTTGGAGGACGTCCACAACCCAGCTTGCAGCTACCGACGGTTCGACGAGTGCAGCGACTGTTTCGTAGTAATCGGCGAGAGGCTTCGACGCTATGAGCACTTTCGCAAGGTAGTCTGAAATGCTGTACTGCTCGACAAAACGGCGACGCTTAACGTCAGGGAGCTCTATTTCTACTTGCTGCGGGAATTTTTTTACCAGTGGCTCAGGGTCCACTTGAGCGAGATCAGGTTCGGGGAAGTACCGATAGTCGTGCTCTTGCTCCTTTGAACGCAGCGAAATCGTGATGCCGCGCTCCTCGTCGAAGTGTCGCGTCTCTTGTGATATGTGGATACCCCTTCGAAGAAGGTTTCGTTGGCGGGTTATTTCAAAGAGGAGCGCTTTTTCGACGCCCTTATAGGACGAGATGTTTTTGACCTCAGCACGTTGCCCGCCTGCGATCGAGACGTTTGCATCAACCCGAAGCGAACCTTCGAGGTTGCCGTCGAAGACGTCGAGATACTCAAGGATGTTACGCAACTTATTGAGAAAGCGCCTCGCCTCCTTGGGGGTCCAAAGGTCAGGCTCGGTGACCACCTCGAGCAGCGCTACGCCTGAGCGGTTATAGTCGATGAGCGAGTATTGGGCCTTTTCAATGGTGCCGCGGTAAGTTAGCCTCCCTGGATCCTCTTCTAAGTGCACCCGCCTGATCCGGATCTTTCGTTCCTGCCCCTCGATATCTACAATCATGCAGCCATTTATGCCGAGCGGAAAGTCATACTGGCTGATTTGAAAGCCTTTCGGCAAGTCGGGATAGTAATAATTTTTTCTATAGAACTGCGTGGGCTGGACCGAGCAATTAAGCGCTTTCGCGACCCGTTCAGCGTAAACAACTGCCATTTCATTGATGACTGGCAAACTCCCGGGAAGGCCAAGGCAAATCGGGCACGTATGTGTGTTTGGTTCTGAGGCTTGATAGCGCGTCGAACATCCGCAAAAAAGCTTTGAGTGCGTTGTCAGTTGGACGTGTACTTCGAGTCCTATGATAACGTCGCTTCTTTCAGTGATCATGTGTGAACGTTTTTGAATCGCGGCCCCCTCCGGACGGATGATACGCGCCGCGACCACGGCGTGCCTAGAAGCTGCTCTAATTACGAGGGTATTTCGTCGATTTAGACTGGGAGCGCCTCTTACGTTTTCGAGCCACTCGGCAGCTCAATTTCCAGCTACTAGTCAGAACGATGCCTTTTATAATTAACTGCGAGGGTGCTCGCTGTGGATTTCAATCCTGAAGGCCGTTTGGGAGGCTTCTTAAAGCGGCTCAGTATCGACGGTAGTTCGTTCAGAACCAATTGAAAAGGTTTATCTGGTAATTAGCAGCTGAATTGTTAGAGGGGGGAAATCCACATGAGCGTGCATAAATGGGGCATTTTGCTAATTGTGAGTTTACTCGTGCTCACATCAGTCTGCGCCGTTGTAAGCGCACAGAGCACGCAAGGAAGCGTGGTGAATATCACCTCACCGACTAATAACGGCAAAGCTGGGCCCACTCAAGGTGTGAGTGGCAAAGCACAACTCTCAAAGGGATATTCGCTTTGGATAGTGCCGTATGATCCTACTGCAGGCAAATATTATCCGCAAGCCATCCCTCTCTCGGTGCGGAGAGATGCGACATGGTCAACTAGTCTCTCGGTAGGCAGCTTGTTCGGCGTTGGCAAGAAGTTCCAGATTCAAGCGGTTGTCGCCAATCCAAGCGCTAGTAGTGCCCTAAGCGCTGACGCTGCGCAGCAGAGGGGAATAGCGAAACTGCCGCCAGGTGCGCAGGCCGTTGACGCGGTCACAGTAACGCGAGTCGCAGAAAACGTCGCTGGTTCAGCGTCAGTAACACCATCACCAACTGCACTGACAACGACGTCAGCCGCTACTTCGAGCATGACTGCTGAGGTAAATCCTTCAACGACGAACGTCGTTCAAGTGAGCGCCGCAGCCAAGAGTCAGAGCCCGCTTCCCGGATTTGAGGGGATATATGGACTTGGAGCTCTTGGTGCAGTAGTTATGGCGCTATACTGGACGCGTCAGCGCAGAGGTGGTTGAGGGAACTTTCGTCACAACATTGACGTCTTGGAGATTAAGTCGTTAGGATGAGGGGTGGATCTCCACCTAGTGTGGTATTGCGAAGTGAGAATGGTTTGGGCGACCGACATTGCACGTTTCGAATCTGTCAACGGGAGCGCATCACGAGTTCAATAAACTCCTGTAGACCATAAGCGCCTGCATCACCCGTCTCTTTCGAAAAGCGCACCATTGTTCGCCAACGTTTGATGCACATAGCGCAGTAGAGTACAAGGCGCTGGTTTCCGCGCGCTTAAGCTACATCGCAAGACATACACAGTCGCGCGTTACTGGAAGCGCTCGTCGCGCACGAAGTGTTTCAGACCCTGCAAGCGCAGTACTTGAGGTCCGCGGGTGGAGCACTTCGTTAGCGGCGCACAACAGGGGCCCAGGGCAATCTCTGCATTCTGGGTCCTGAAGTTCGTTCAAGCGTCTAACAAGACGCCCATAACAGAACGCCGCACTTTCTGCTGTGATTCCTTGCCCCCTTCTTGCTAGACATCGTGTGCGGGATGATTAAGCTCGCACGACTATTTTTTACACCGCAAAGCGAGGTCGCGTGGCGCGTGCACTCGATTATCCGCGAGTAAGCGCGCTCGATGACAGATCCTCGTCCTATCTCATTATCGTTTCATCGCCCGCTCGAACGCGAGAAGCGCCACGGATAACAGAATGGCCCCGAAACCGAAGAGTATGATGATGTCTGTCGAAATCGCTTGGACACCAACACCGAGCACTACCACACGTCGCAGCGCGCTAACGGCGTAGGTAAGCGGAAGGAACTGCGCGATGACCTGCATAAACTGCGGCATCTGCTGGATCGGGAAGAAGACGCCGCTGAGGAACATCATGGGAAACGTAAGCGTCATCATGATCATCGTAGCAGTCTCCTCGGTACTTGTGAATGATGTGATGAGAATGCCTAAGCCGACGATGCTGAATACGGTCAGGAGCAAGAGCCCTAGGACGAGCGCGATGCTCCCCTGTATGGAAACGCCAAAGAGAAGGATCGAAAGCGCAAGGATAATGACGCCCTGAAGCATGCCGCGCGTTGTCTGCGCGATGACCTTCCCACCCAGAATAGATATCCGACGCACAGGCGCTGCAAGCATGCCATCGAGTGTGCCCACCTCCCGCTCATACGAGATAGCGTGCGGCAGGCCGGTCATAAGTGACATCATGACAACCATCGCCATAATACCAGGTGCGACAAATGAGAAGTAATTGGTTTGTCCTGGGACGGTGCCCGTTGTCTGGACTATGTACGGTGCTACTTGGGCTAGCGAGACGTTCAGCGGCGTTTTATATGTCTGGTTCAGTCCATACGTGGCTGTCTGTGTGCCCATTTGCCCAATAGTTTGCGTGAGCACTGTTTGCACGAGAGAAGACGTCTGAGGGCTCGATTGATCAACGACGATAGTGACATCAGCTTGTTTGCCGGTTTTTAGGTTTGACGTGAAATTGCTTCCGATGATGATGCCTGCGCTCTGGTGGCCGTTTTGAATGTTCGATTTCACGTCGTCGGCGCTGCCGACCGTCGAGAGATCCATCATGCCGGTCTTGTTGTTCAGAGCTTCAAGCTGTGCGACGAATTTCGTGCCAAGAGACGCATTACCTTGCGCGGCGTCAAGGTTCGCGAGCGCAACGGGCACGTGAGACATGCCGCTGTTCGAGGGAAAGATGTAGCCGACCATTCCCATCATAAAGAGAGGCATGAGGATGAGCATAGCAAGGCCCATGCGGTTCCTGCTTATGTCTAACAAGTCTTTCCACGCGATCCATAGCGCGTGACGAATAGCACTCCCAGCTCCCATTTTACAGCGCCTACCGTATCCTCGATTGTACTCTCGGTCCGTGCCCACGCGGTTCCTTTGTGGTTACCTTATCTGCGACCTGTTCCCTCACCTCGTGGCCCGTCAGATAGAGGAACACGTCTTCCAGCGTCGGCTCAACGTTATGAATAGAGCGAATCTGCCCCGCGCCTGAGCGCACCGCGTCAATGATGTTTACGCATGCCTCATCACCCGACGCGTGAACTTTGATGTGCGTCTCGTCTTCTACCGTGACCGTTTGGGTGCAGGGCAACGATTGAATGTGCGAGACAAGCGTTGGCGTAATGTTTGGAACATCGAGCTCAACGACGCTCGTGTCAGCGCCGATGATCACTTTTTTCAGGTTTGACGGCGTGTCGAGCGCAACTATCTTTCCATGATCGATGATGCTGATCCGGTCGCAGAGCATGTCGGCCTCGATCATTGCATGGGTCGTTAAAATGATCGTTGTTCCGGAATCATCGTTGATGCTGCGCGCAAAGTCGCGGATCTCGCTTGTGGATTGTGGATCAAGACCGAGTGTTGGTTCATCCAAGAACAGGATTTCCGGTTCGTTGAGGAGCGCGCGAATAACGTTGATGCGCTGCTTCATGCCGGTCGAAAACGTGCCGATCTGATGGTCTGCCCACTTTTCCATTTGAACGAGCTGAAGCAGCTCATCGATGCGTTCACGCAGTACGTCTCGTGGGATGCTGAAGAGTTCGCCGAATAAGCGCAGGTTTTCACGTGCAGTGAGTCGATCGTACATGATCATTTTCTCGGATACGAGTCCGATATGTTCACGCACTTTGTCCCCCTTTTTCACAACGTCAAAGCCTGCAACGGTCGCTGACCCCTCTGTTGGGCTGCTCAGCGTGCAGAGAATCCGAATCGACGTCGTTTTGCCTGCGCCGTTTGGCCCCAGAAATCCGAATATCTCACCTTCCTTTACTTCAAAGGAGAGATGATCGACGGCGACGAAGTCGCCGAATTTCTTAACAAGGTCTGTGGCTTCGATTGCTACGTCGTTCATATCAATTCACGCCAGTTAAATGATATATCTAAAGATATAGTATAAAACATGTCATTATCTAAACGTTTCCCAAACCGAGCTGCAGAAACGCCCCCCACGCTATGAGAACCTCTGTCAGTGTCAGCAAAACCCTGTAGCGGGATTCTGGAATAGTACGCCCCTTCATAGATCATCCATCGTTTGGTAGTTTGCGTGATGTCTCTGCCGATCCTTCCCGCGTAAGCACTTCTTCGAGTTTCCCGCCAAAGATGTCCTGGACGATCTGTGAGAGCACGTCGGCTTTTACCAGAAGGAGTCCCCACGCGCCCATTTTTTCGCCCCCCATAACGAGAAAGCGATCTCCCGTTTCGATGCCGAATTTCTTCCGCAGTTCGACGGGAATAACAACTTGGCCTTTCTCGCCGATGACAGTGTCACCGTAGTACTTCATTCTTTCAAGCACTTGACCTACCACAATTTCGTCTCCCAATGCGTGTAATCTTACGAATCCTACTAATACTACTAATCTTACTTGATGTATATATATGATAGGTCGCGGGAAGATTACTTAGCCACAGTGCGGGGGTGCCTGCTGGCTAATAAAGATGTACACAACTTAGCGACCATCGCGCTGACTTCGAAGAATATGCGCGCTATGCTGACTAACGTGGCATCTGCTCTTTGCCCCCTGCAAAAGGCACGTTTCGCAGAAACGCTATATACTATCTCTTGGATATGATGATGTTTGCCATCAACTTACGAAGTCACGCAAAGTGACCCAACTTGCGGATATGTTGGCAACAAGACAACTCAACAAAAATGGAATTTAAGCAGCAGATAGCCTCGCGGCTAAAACGCGTAGTTGCGATGGCTTTAGGTTTTTTTGCGTTAGTCGCAACGTTGAGGAACTGGCATCTCGTGCTGCTTACTCGTATTTCTCCCTTCGCAAAGCGAGAGAAGGAGGTGTTGGCAGAGGCTCGAGACGGTCTTAGGTGGATTCTCCGCCCGAAAAAAGGCGAGTTATCGATACTTAATGAGGTGCTCTACCACAAGATATACACCGAACAGTTCCCGATAAACGGAGTTGTCGTAGATATCGGGGCACACATAGGCATATTCACCATTTATGCCGCTTTACGAAGCGAGAAGGTTCTTTGCTATGAGCCAGATCCCCGCAATTCTGAAGTTTTGAAGAGAAATGTTGAACTGAATTCGCTTAAGAATGTCAAAATCTTTCAGCAGGCGGTAGGAGATCGAAAGGGAACCCGAAAACTCTCAGTCTGTGCGACGAAAAGCTACGGCCATACGCTCTACGAATCCGACGCTTTGGATCTTGCAGGGACCATCGACGTTGAATCAACAACGTTGCAGGACATCTTAATCTCGAACGGGTTAAAGCGAATCGATTTTCTCAAAGTGCATTGCGAAGGTGCGGAGCGCGAGATTTTTTCTCATGTGTCCACAGAGGTTTTGGAAAAAGTGAGTAACGTGGTGATAAGACACTCTGGTTCCAACAGCGAGGAACTGGTCGAACTACTCCTCAAACATGGTTTTCAGGCAATTTGCAGTGATAGACGGACCATATATGCCAAAAGGGGACTTTCGAGCGAAAACAGGATCCACACGTCAAAAAGGCCAGGCTTATGCTTCCCCCATCCGCAGGCGTACTGTTTCTCAATAGCTTTCGACCAAACCTTATGGCGGAAGAGAGGGTCCTTTCTTCGTTTGAGAGCTCACTACCTCACCTAGCCATAAGTTTGCTTACAGTGTTGAGCGAAGCCTTTGGACACGTTTGTGGTGCAATAAACGCCTAAGCCCGATGATTTGCCAACACGCTGGATTTCGAGCTATTTTGTCTACCGTCGGAATCTGAGATCAGCGTTACAAAGCTGCGGCATTGAACTAGAGGTTCTCAGACGTGCACTCAACAAGTAGTTTTTCCGCGATCGACTCGTGGGGTATTCAAATCAGTAGGAAATCTCACTCAAAGCGCTTGTGAAATTAGAATGATCCATTTTTGAGCGATTGATGGTGACAGACGGCGTTTTGAATTATCTCGCTCGACTTCGTTAGCACGGTGTTGCTCTGTTTAAGTCAGGCAGGGGTCAAAGATCGCGGATACGCTCCGAGGGCATAGTTTCAAAAAATATGCATATAAGTGATGATGCACGTAAAGAGGCAAGGATGAGGCAAGACGTAGATTCTGTTGCGCTTCAGGGACTCTCACACGACGAGGCCAAGAGTCGATTGGAGAAAGAAGGTTATAACGAACTACCATCCGAAAAACCGCGCAGCTTCGTCGCTATTGTGCTCGGGGTCGTTCGCGAGCCGATGTTTCTGCTGCTTCTGGGCGGGGGTGCTGTCTATTTTCTTGTTGGTGACCGCCAAGAGGCGCTCATTTTATTGAGCTTCGTCTTCGTCATCATGGGCATAACTTTCTATCAAGAGCGGCGAACAGAGCGCACATTGGAGGCACTTCGCGATCTTTCAAGCCCACGCGCCCTTGTCATTCGCGATGGCGAAGAACAGCGGATTGCCGGTCGCGAAGTCGTTCGCGGAGACATCGTCGTCCTTCATGAAGGTGATCGCGTCCCGGCAGACGGCCGCCTGCTCTCGAGCATCAATCTGTCGATCGACGAGTCTCTGCTGACCGGCGAATCGGTGCCGGTGCGAAAAAAGGCGGGCGGTGAAGCGTCGGGAATGGAACGTGCTGGCGGTGAAGGAACGCCATTTGTGTATTCAAGCACACTCGTCGTTCGTGGAAACGGCGTGGCAGAGATGCGTGCTACAGGGGCTGAGACTGAGATAGGAAAGATTGGCACGGCCATTCGCTCGATTGATAGCGAAAAGACGGGGCTTCAGGTTCAAACTGAAAGACTGGTTCGCAATATTGCTCTCGTAGGGCTCTTATTGTTCCTCGTTGTCGTTTTTATCTACGGAGCAACACGAGGCAACTGGCTTGATGGGCTTCTCGCCGGCATTGCGTTAGCAATGGCAATGCTGCCCGAGGAATTTCCTGTCGTTCTTACCGTGTTTCTGGTGCTCGGGGCTTGGCGCATCTCTCAGCAGCAGGTCCTCACCCGCAACGCGCCCGCGGTCGAGACTCTTGGGGCTGCGACAGTCCTCTGTACTGACAAGACGGGCACCCTCACGCTCAATCGTATGACGGTGAAAACCATTTTTGCGAACGGTCAGCTCTACGATGTCGACTATGATACGGGACAGGTTCTCCCTGAATCGTTCCACCAGATCGTAGAGTACAGTATTTTGGCAAGTCAGATAGACCCGTTCGATCCGATGGAAAAGGCGTTTAAGGCGTTAGGCGAGCATTTCTTAGCTGCGACTGAGCACCTTCACACTGAATGGATGCTTGAAAGAGAGTACCCCCTGTCGGAACGCTTGCTGGCACTGTCACGAGTATGGCGATCTCCTAGCGGGGGGGACTACATCATCGCCGCGAAGGGCGCGCCAGAAGCAATCGCAGATCTTTGCCATTTTTCTGATGCGCAAGAGCGCAACCTTGCCCGGCACATTTCTGCGCTCGCTAGTGAAGGGCTGCGCGTGTTGGCCGTGGCGGAGGCGCAATTCAGGCCGGAGAAGCTTCCAACGGAACAGCACGACTTTTTATTTGAGTTCCTTGGATTGATTGGACTAACTGACCCTGTGCGACCCACGGTTCAGCAAGCAGTTCAGGAGTGCTACGATGCAGGAATAAGGGTAATCATGATAACTGGTGATTATCCCGGGACCGCGCGCAGCGTCGCGGAATATATTGGGCTCGCTCCGCGCGATGAGATTATCACAGGGCCAGAGCTCGAAAAAATCGATGATCGCTCTCTTCAGGAGCGTATCAAAACCGTGTGCATCTTCGCTCGAACAGTTCCTGAGCAGAAGCTTCGTTTGGTACAGGCCCTTAAGGCCAACGGCGAAGTCGTTGCAATGACGGGTGACGGCGTGAATGACGCTCCTGCAATGAAAGCGGCAGACATAGGCGTGGCCATGGGAAAAAGAGGCACTGACGTGGCCCGCGAGGCGTCGTCACTGGTACTACTAGACGATGACTTCTCTTCTATCGTACACGCAGTCAGGCTCGGGCGGCGGATTTATGACAATATTAAAAAAGCGATGGGGTACATCCTGGCGATTCACGTGCCTATCGCAGGTGTAACGCTCCTTCCAGTGCTTTTCCATTGGCCTCTCATCCTCTTACCGATCCATATCGCATTTCTAGAGCTTATTATTGATCCCGTATCATCAATCGTTTTTGAAGCAGAGCCTGCAGATCCCAATGTGATGCGCCGCACCCCCCGCAATCCGCGCGAGCCTCTGTTTACGCGCAGGCAATTGAGCGTGAATCTTTTCCAGGGTATAGGTATCTTAATGATCGTAATGCTCGTCTATATCGGGGTAACCGCTTACGGGCACAATGAAAATCAAGCTCGTACGATGGCTTTCACAACGCTCGTGATTGCCAATTTGTGCCTCATACTCAGTATCCGATCGTGGACAGACACCTTAGTTAACTCTGTGCGAAGATCGAACCGGGCGCTGTGGTATGTGTCAGGCGGAGCAGTTGTATTCCTAGCGGGGGCGCTCTACATACCGGCTTTGCAAGGGGTATTTCTTTTTGTCCCACTCTCTGCCGCGGCGACAAGTGTGAGCTTAGCGGCCGGACTGAGCAGCCTTGTGCTATTCGAAGCCTCAAAAGCAATTTACCGCGCGTTATGAAAAGGAATAGTAAGCTCGCGAGCAGCTCCTTCTTGCTCTCGTCTTTACCCCAATCGTTGTGTAAAATAGGAAAAACTCCCCGAAGAACACCAGGTTGCTGCACCCGCGCGCTTCGAATGCTCACCTAAAGGTATTTAGACCTTAAAGGAAGTGAGAACGCCCTAAAGGAGCGTGCCGACAGCAGCGCACCGAGGAAGTGACCCCTCCTACGAGCGAAAATGTGACATAATTCGCTTTCGGTGATAGATAACGTAGGCAACTAGGGCGATGATGCCCACAATAACCGCAATATCGAGATATCTGAATAGCGGTTTGATATCTTCCCAATGAGGGCCTAGCAGGACCCCAACATAGGCAAGTCCTAAACACCACGGAAGCGATCCCAAAACAGTGTAGAGGGAGAATTTCTTTATGTCCATGTGGACGATACCGGCAGGGAACGAGATGAAGGTGCGGACAACAGGGAGTAGCCTGCTGATAAAAACGGCGCTATAGCCATACCTTTCAAACCATTTGTCTGCCCGGTCGAGCTCACTTTTACGTATAAGCACGTATTTTCCATAGCGTTCGAGTAGGGGTCTGCCGCCCCACAGGCCGATATAGTACGCTATTAAAGAGCCAGCGAGGCAGCCGAGCGTACCTGCCAGAGTGATGCCAACAAGGGTCATTCCGCCTTCCCACACGACGTAGCCGGCGAAAGGCATGATGACTTCACTTGGGATTGGCAAACCACAGCTCTCCATAGTCATCCCCAAAAAAACGCCGCCGTAGCCGAGCTGCTCAATGACGGAGATGATGAAATTGCTGAGTGTCTCGATAATATTGATGTCCAGAATCAAGATTCCCTGCGTCAGTAACATGCACCATCTCCCATACAAGAGATACGTAAATAGGTATCGTTGCTAGGCAAACGCTTGTGTTGTGTTGCGTTACTTGCGTCTCTTTATTAAAGCGTAAGCAACCCGAAGTAGCTGCGTGATAAACACGAGTGGTAGTTTAACAACACCCTGCCAAGTCGTTGGCGGAGGCGACGTGTTCGCGATGAGCGTGACTTCTCCGTCGACGCTTTTCGCAGCTTGAGTGACGATAATGCTTATTGTGATACCGACAAGCGCTCCGCCAATGAGGTCGGTAACATAGTGAAACCCGAGGTAGGACCTGCTAAATGCGACAAGCAAGGCCAACGAAAACATCACGATGCTGAACTTCCGATGATAAGACGATAGCGTCGTGGCGAACGCAAATGCATTCGCAGTGTGACCACTAGGAAACGCGGGCTGGGCTTCTGGCGGTATGCCTAAATCGCTTGGCCGTGGACGTGCAATGGCGTACTTCAGTCCGAACGCGACTGCATTCGTTATTATGAAGACGAGCGCTAAGACGAGCGCTTCTTTGCGGGCACCAGCGAGATAGAGCGCGATCGTGATGAGCACCATGAAGGTGATGCTTCCCGTGAACGTGACCCACCAAAATAGCGAGTTGAGAAAGCCGCCGTCATTGAGTCCTCGGATGAAATGCGTGGCATTGTAGTCAAATCCGCCGAGATAGGCAGCCGCTATCGGTGAATGGATAAGCGGCAAAAAAAGGAGCATCGTTGCCAAATGCATAACTCACGCTATATAGTTTATGTGAGGCTTTACGCGAGATCGCCGACCAGGTCTTTGTTGCCCACATAAGAGTCGGGTAAAAAAAAGCAAGCGAGACGCAACAAAGCATTGGGTGCGTCCCGATCTACAACGCGGTAACGCAAACAACGCGAACAAGAAGAACAAAGATCCTTCGTGGAGCGGTATTGGCCTATATATTGTCGTACTTCATTCAAGAATATACCGAGTCAGTTTGAGATATGACCCGCTCCACAAAGGCCTTCGAAGTGACCGCTACCTGCTTTCGCAAGGAGTCTTCCCGCCTGATTTGATAAAGGCTCACGCTTTATGACCTTTATTTCCAGAAAAAGTTTAAGTCAATCTAGGAGAAATGTGCGGGCATTCCACGAAGGTTAATCATGACGAAAAAAGCGGAACTCTACTCGAGAAGACGCGAGATGTACCGTTTGTACGTCGCTCAATTGAACATGTCTGATATCCTAGAAAAGCTTTCTGCAAAGTATAGCGTATCGAAAAGCGCGCTTTTCAGAGACTGGCAGAAGCGCACCCAGTGGGTATACGACGTCTTTGACCTTGAACCAGCCCACCATACGTGACTAATCAGACATCACCGGCAGCGGGTTTGCGGTCTGTAACAGTTACTTCAGGTAGTTAAGGCTGAGAGCTTCAGTGCCATACCGATCCCGCTCGAGCTCGTTAGAAGGCCCCTTACCCCCTCTCACTTTGTTACCTCTTTTTTGGCGAACGGTAAGCGATAGAGTGAGTCGTAACAGGTGTGAAACGATTACCCTTTAACAACTTTTGATCTGCAAACGGTCACGGTGCAGCAGACGGAAGTAGGAGGGGTTAACACGCTTGACACTGCATAGAAACACGTCTTAGGCACGAACGGAATGCCGTTCGCATTCAAGAGCTGAGATACTGGGCAAAAAAGTTATCATAAGCGACGTAAGATTGATACATGATCGTTCGATAGGACTTGACTTTATGAGACTACAACGTATACTTCCTATTCTGTGCATTCTTCTGCTATTTTCGGTCGCTACTGCGGGATGCACCGTTAACTTAAACCCCTTCAATATTCGATCTGACTCTTCTCAGGCCCCATCAGGAATCAACGTTGGCGGAACAAGCAACGGCACAGCGCATATGCTCGCGGTGGGGCAAGCGAATGAAAGTAGCAATTACGCGGGCTCTGTGTCTGACGTCACGGTCTATACGCAACTCGGAGCCGGTCACGTATTCGTGGAAACTGCGCCATTGACAGGTGTTGATTTTCAGGAGACGGCAAGGGCTGCTATAAAAGTTGCAGCTGAACGGGCCAAGGCAAACACAAGCCAACGAGATTTCGAATTTGTGTTGCACGTGCCTAAGGGGGTGGATGCGGTCGATGGGCCGAGCGCGGGACTGCCTATGACCATCGCGGCATATTCGGCTCTGACAAAGAAACCGACCAATCCCTACGTTTACGGCACAGGTGCTATTGAGAACAACGGAACGGTGAGCAGCGTTAGTGGTGTTTACCTAAAAGCACTCGCTGCATCAAAAAGCGGCGCTCGAGTCATCGTTGTTCCGAGCGAAAATACTCTTGTGAGCACGAGTTCTCCGCTCTCTGAAAACGCAATAGCGAACGTAAACTTGCAGGCACAGCTTAAAAAGGAGGGTTATAACGTAACTGTCGTCGGAGTGAATAAATTTGACGACGCGTTGCCTTATTACTTCAGTTAAGAGAGCTCAAGCAGTCTTGCAAGTCATCCAAAACGCATCTGGCTGGCCGTGAAGAACCACCAATGTTGAATCAAATTGCGCAAGCTTCAGGATGGCCGTCAAGAGTTTTGAGTATAAATCATTGGGGTAGATAGGCAATGGAAGCTGCGCTTAGGCGGCAACTTGCGTTACCCGCATTTCACTTATCGTTGGAGTCATAGCAGTAACAGCTATTATCGTGCAGGGAGTAGAAAAGGCGATACCAGGAACCAACAGTGATTACATCAGCGTAGTCAAGGCGCCGCAGGCGGGACAACCGCCAGAGCAGCGAGCTGCGCAGAAGCGATGGTTGAGCGAAAAGTAGCAGCGATAACTCTCTACTGCGCGCGCGAAGTCCAGTGCTACAAAGCAACTTAAACTACTGCAGGCGTGCTCATGAAATACTCACTAAGTCGAAGATTAGTTCGTGTTAGCTAGACGGCTGATGAGAACGACACTAGCAAGTCGGAAATTCTGTTGTTTGCGAGCCGCTGCGATCACGAGCTAGTAGTTACCTTCTACCTACAATAAAGTCATGTCAATAGGGGAAATTAGGCGGGAAAATGAATTTTAATGTTGACTTACATAAATAATACATAATTAAAGGGGAAGGATGAGGATGACAGCTAAAAAGAAACTGACCACAACCGCGGGCGCACCCGTGGTGGACAATCAGAATATCATGACTGCTGGCCCGCGGGGACCCGTATTACTGCAGGATACCTGGTTCCTGGAAAAGCTAGCCCACTTTGACCGTGAGGTCATCCCTGAGCGGCGCATGCATGCCAAGGGCTCGGGTGCCTACGGCACATTTACAGTTACCCATGATGTCACCCGCTATACCAAGGCCAAGATCTTTTCCGCCGTGGGTAAGAAGACAGACCTCTTCGTGCGCTTTTCGACGGTGGCCGGCGAAAGGGGCGCTGCCGATGCCGAGCGAGACATCCGCGGATTTGCCATGAAGTTCTATACCGAAGAGGGCAACTGGGACTTGGTGGGCAACAATACGCCTGTATTCTTTATGCGCGACCCGCTCAAGTTCCCCGACCTCAACAAGGCCGTCAAGCGTGATCCCCGCACCAATTTGCGGAGCGCCAAAAACAACTGGGACTTCTGGACCTCACTGCCGGAGGCGCTACATCAGGTCACCATCGTGATGAGCGACCGCGGCATACCTTATTCCTACCGCCACATGCATGGCTTTGGTAGCCATACTTTCAGCCTCATAAATGCTAGAAACGAGCGGTTCTGGGTGAAGTTCCACCTGAAAACACAGCAGGGCATCCGCAACCTCACCGATGAGGAAGCCGAAGCTCTGGTGGGCAAGGATCGCGAAAGCCACCAGCGCGACCTCTATGAAAATATAGAAAAGGACAATTTCCCGCGCTGGACCATGTATTTCCAGATCATGCCAGAGAAGGACGCTGCCAATTACAGGTTCCATCCCTTTGACCTTACTAAGGTCTGGTTGCACGGGGATTATCCACTGATCGAGGTAGGTGTTATGGAGCTGAACCGCAACCCGGAGAACTACTTCGCTGAGGTGGAGCAGTCCGCCTTCAACCCTGCCAATGTCGTGCCGGGCATCGGCTTCTCGCCCGACAAGATGCTGCAGGGGCGGCTGTTTTCCTACGGCGACGCCCAGCGCTACCGCTTAGGGGTCAATCATAACCTCATACCGGTGAACGCCCCGCGCTGCCCGGTTCACAGCTATCACCGGGATGGCGCCATGCGTATGGACGGCAACTTCGGCAGCACGCTGGCCTATGAGCCTAACAGCTACGGCGAGTGGCAAGAGCAGCCCGAGTTCAAGGAACCGCCCCTAAGCCTGGAAGGCGCTGCTGATCACTGGAATGCTCGAGAGGATGACGATGATTATTACACCCAGCCCGGTCTGCTCTTCCGGCTCATGAGCCCTGAACAGCAGCAAGTGCTCTTTGAAAATACCGCCCGCGCCCTGGACGATGCCCCCCAGGAAGTCAAGGTCAGGCATATCGGCAACTGCCTCAAGGCTGACAAAGCCTATGGCAAGGGTGTCGCTGATGCCCTCGGCATCGAACTGAGCTCAGTGCCCCAATAAAGCGGGGGCAGTCCGGCACAGGGCGGGTCCTCTTAAAGAGGCAGCCCCGTGCCCTTCTCGGAGCAGGGAATACAAACCTTCTTTCCGTTTTCGAGTCGTAATCTATGCTCAGAAACTGATTCTCCGCACTTCTGACACGTGACTGATCGAAATATCCGTGCCTTCTTAGGAACATCGGCCATTTCGATGTGTGTGACGGTAAATAAATCTGCCTCTGGCATCTTCATGAGCGTTTCGGCGATCTTCTCTGCACGCTTCCTGAATTCTTGCTGCTCATTCGAAGTGGCAGATCCAGAAGTCACCTTCCCCCTCAGCTGACTCCACGTTGGATCTAAATTTTCGAGATTAACTGAACTATTCAAAGAGATTCGCAGCGCGTCTCCTGTCTCCCTGTTAATGAACGTATACACGTGCTTTCCATGATCTTTAAAAATAAGATTGCCTTTCCCGAACGTGCAGCCTGTTACAACCTGTATGGCATCGACGCTACAGCTGTCGTTTTCGACGATTGCTATCAGCTCCTCATCGACTGACCTTTTAGACGAAAATTCTCGCACAGCCATCTGTGCAGCACGGTATCCAATGATTGTTCCAGGGCAAATGTGCCCGTGGAACTTAGTGACTTCTTGAAAGGAGGTTTCCTTAGCGGTTTCCATGCGATCACCTTAAATGTAGTTGAATATCGCTTAATCAGCAGTCATAACAAATAAATCTGTTCTAGATACCCCATCCGGTGATACGCAGAGGGCTTAGTAATTTAGCAGCAGCGGCCTATCGAACATTTTCGAGCGTATGCAGCCGATAATATTGCAGTTTTTACTCACTTATTAGCTCACTTTGAAAGCGCCTTAACTATGCCTATCGTGGTTGTCTCTTGCTATCTAAGCAACGCTGTATTTTCTTGCTGCTAAAGATCCACTCTCGTGTTCTCAGTGCTCTCATTTTTCTAACGCCAGTACACAGAGACGAGAACCGTAAGAATCTTAAAAAATAAAGGAACAAGGCGTCGGTGCCTTCCTTAAAGGAAGATTTACTGGTGAACATTAGCTTTAATGGTACAGAAGGGTAGAAAAAAAGCATAGTGGTGCGGAAAAATTTGAGTTGAACGGAAGAAAGACACGATTTAGCAAGGCGAACAGCGTAGATCACCTTAATGTCAATGTATCGTGATATATATTATATTCAGTGCAGACCATTCTAAACATAGCAACTTGTTAGCGGTTCAACCTACAATGTTTTAAAGAAAAGTTTAGGAGTACCTCTGAGTAGGAGATGACGATGTTCGGTAGTTGTCCAGGGACGTCACACTTGCGCACGCCGACCCTTACAATCAAGAAATGTCCACAATGTGGTGAGGATGTTGAGGTTTTTTCGTCAGATGTCAAGGTACAATGTAGCAAGTGTGGATTCACTGTTTTTAACGACATGAACCTGTGCGTTCATTGGTGCGCCTATGCGAAAGAATGTGTCGGGCCTGAACTCTACGAGCAGCTTAAGAAAGACGATGCCGAGCAAACAGAGCCGCCTTAGTATTGTATGCTGCAGAAAGCGGGTTGCGGCTGTTTTTCACGGGTGAACCGTATATGTGCAAAAGTAACGTTTGTTAGCAGCTAGACATTCGATTGCAACCGTACGGCTATTGGGGATATGGCAGTGAACAAACCCCGCAGCGATAGATCAACAGAACGCTTCGAAATTATGTCAGCTTTCCTCAGCGCTTTTTCTGACGCGCTGCTCACGGACGCTGACGGCATCATCTTCGCGGTAAGCGATGCAGCCGTCAAGCGGTTTAGCACCAGAGCCGCCACGCTCGTCGGCACCTATGCGTACGATGCCCCTCCTGCTGACGTAACACAGGCACGTTGGAAGTGGATGACAGAGGTGGTCTCCTCAGGCGCGCCTATACACGCAGAGGAACTATATGAGGGACGGCGTTTTGAGTATCCCTCTATCCTGTAGCAACGAGGAACGGCCAGAAGTGTTTACAGAAATGCGCCATTTAAAAGAGAGCGCTTAAAGATTATGACTCGAGCGCTCGTTCAGTAAAAGTGTGACCTTCGCCTCGCTGAGGCGACTGACAGTTACCGTTAGCGCAGCTGTGGAAGATAGCTCAGTGGCGATAAGCGCGCACGATACGGGTACTGGCATCCGCACCGAGCTACAAGATAAGCTCTTTAGACCGCTCTTTACCGGTAAGGCGAAGGGAACGGGACTCGGTTTGGCAGTGGTCCAGCGGATCGTGGAAGCGCACGGGGGGCAAGTAACCGTTGAGAGCGAGGTTGGAACAGGATCAACGTTTAAAGTAAAGTTGCCCGCTACTGAGGAATTGAAAGGCTAGCGCGATTTGTCCACCTAAGGCAACCGACTACTGGAGCAGCCGCAAGACGTCTTTTTTCCTTGGTTTTGGCTATTCGAAAGCGAATTTTCGTTATGGAAGATTCTTATTTCTGCTGCTGAACCAATAAAAAAAGAAGAATCCAACACGGGACAGCTCTTACCGATGATCGCGTTTAGAACATCGTAGGCGCTGAGACCGCGCGAAGTATTCGTTAGTTTGATCGCACTTTCGCGCTCGATAAGAATGCACCAAATGGAGGTTCGACATGGACGGGCACCTTGCAGACACGGATTAAAAAAAGCGCCGAGATAAGTTCTTCTGTCAAGTTGTGCGGCGATGTCTTGAAGAGGACCAGAGAGAAAAACCGGCTGGCTGCCTGTTGCAGAAGTAATGGGGACAGCAGGTTACAGCGATCATGAAATAACTCACTTTCTCGAGCGCCTTGCGGCGGATGTGTGGATCGAAATCAAGGACCGTGCGCAAACTACATCGGTAGATACACGATTGACATCAGTCGGCAGGGCGCTTGCAGAAGTGATGTGCAAGGACGTTGAATAGGCCGCAATAAAAATGGAGTACGAATACGCAAGAAAGCATCCGCGTTGAAGATGTTAGCTCGAGGGTTAATCAATACAAGTGTAAGGGATGAAAGGCCCTATTGTTGATGTAGGGCGCTATAAGTGCGAAGTTTTGGGTATGTATAGCAGCAACGTTGATGGCCCCGTCGTAGCACGCTTCGTTTTCGTGCGGCATTCAGTGTACCCCGCAAATGCGATTGCTTAAACTAGAGCGCCTCCACCAAGTAATTAAGTCATAAGTGCGCACGAATAAGCGGTTGATGATACTATGAACTTCGACGAATGCAAGCGGTTCGCAGAGGAGCACGCAATCTGTTCCTTAGCTACTGTCGACGGCGACCAGCCACGGGTTCGGATGGTGGGAATGTGGTTTGCGGATAAAGAGGGCTTCTATTTTTCAACCGCGAACGTGAAAGAGGTATATCGACAGCTGAGGGAAAATGCCAAGGTTGAGCTGTGTTTCTACGCTCCGCCAGCACGTCCGCTCGGAGAAGGGGGGGCGATGGACATGGGAACGGTCATGCGAGCGTCAGGTACCGTTGCGTTCCTTGATGACCCGAAACTCAAGGAGCGCCTCCTCGAGGAGCGGCCGTTTCTGCGTCCTAATGCTGAAAACCTAGTTCTATTCCGCGTTGAAAAGGGCGAAGCGTGGTTTTGGACGTTTGCTGACAGCGGACGCGAGTCTGCCATTGAACGAATTAGATTTTGAAGTGAGGAAGGAAACGGGAATAGAGATCAACCTAGACGCTATGGCTCCGCGAAATCTAACTACCAAAGACGCCATCGAGAAAAGGCGCAGCATACGAAAATTCAAGAGCGATCCAGTTAACGATAAGCATGTAGCAGCACTGATCGAGGCTGCGAGGCTAGCGCCATCAGGCTCTAACTCGCAGCCGTGGCGTTTCAAGATTGTCTCGGACGACGCGACAAAAGCGAAATTGGCCATAGCGGCTTATCACCAATCGTTCGTAGCGCAGGCTCCCATCGTGATTGTCTGTTGCGCGGACCTCCACGGCTATTTTGAAGGCATCACAGCTAGAAGTCAGGAAATAGGGAAGGAGGGTGCGCTTGAGGAGACGATGGTGCGCATCCTTCGCAAACGGGCCGAACAACTAATAACGATGAATGTCCAAGATCTGGCGCCTGGCATCGCTTTTAACGTTGCGATTGCCATTGAGCATATCGTGTTGAGGGCCTTGGATTTTGGCTTAGGAAGTTGCTGGGTAAGAATGATCGACGAACAGAAGATCAAGGACATCTTTGGCTGGGGCAACAGTATACACGTCGTTGCTCTGCTACCGCTTGGTTATCCTGATGAGGCTCCTGCTCCGCGAGAGAGACGCACCAGCGAAGAGATTATTATCGAGTGAAACGCTGCGCTGCAGATCTCGACGTCTTTTGCCAGATAGCCGTTAGTCGCAAAAAGTCGGTCGGTTTTGAAGATCCCGAGCGGGCTAGGGCGCTAGAAGCAGCTACCGACCACTCATTGGTGCCGAAGAGACTTGCCAGCGATGTGCCTTGGGGGTTCAGACCCCTCTGCTGATAGCGAGGGTGACGATGTCTGCAGCAACGGCGTTTAGATAGCCGATCGGCGCTTTCGCAGTCTATTTTTAAACGCAACTCTCTTTACGGTCCTGTGTCTAAGTAATTGCTTAACTGGCCTTATGATTGTTCATAAGTCCAGCCGTACTCGTGCTGCTGATGCGTTCGCATTCGTATCCCGTGTATAATCCGTCGCAGTTGTTGCCGTGCGCTGTCTGGAAGCCACTCGTCGTGCACACGGTCTTGCAGATACTGGTACGCTTCCCACGAACGCGAGCACTTACTTAGCAGCTTTTCGGCTGCCATATCGGCATAGTCGTTTTTGTAATCCGCTAGTTGCACTATAAGGTCATCGACTTCCACGCAATCGCTGTTCATAGCAGAAAACGGGTTGTGAATCTGGATATCTATTCTCTGAGAGCGGCGCGCAAGTAGTTTGAATCTCACCGTTTGCGACTCTGCGCTCGCACGCCGCGGTGTGACACAGACACGCTGTCACGCTTTTCCACGAAATCGCTGCCTCACGCGGCCTTATGAAACCACTCTGTGT
>Ga0209777_10003278_pt1 | contig 20233 bp, 16 predicted proteins | sample FrelakmetHBP12HB_FD_187147 | JGI IMG/M metagenome (GOLD analysis project Ga0209777, IMG submission 187147) | Freshwater lake sediment microbial communities from the University of Notre Dame, USA, for methane emissions studies -HBP12 HB (SPAdes)... | ecosystem: Environmental > Aquatic >...
AACCAGGTTCATTAATTTCTACAACACCGTGAAGCCTCATAAATCCTTAAATGGCAAGACACCCATGGAGGCATTAATTGATTACTTTTATCCTAGTGAACTGTAAACAACGCTTTACTTTCTTACAATTAAGAAAATAAGAAATTAAGAAATTAAGGGTAATACAATAATTAATAAGAAAACACGAAAGCACAAAAGCACAAAAAAATTAAAAATCAAGAAAATAAGAAAATAAATAAGAAAATAAGGGTTAATTCAAAAAATACCATAAAAAAACGTCCCACCGATTAACAGAGGGACGTTTTTATGAAAATATTAGAAAATCTGACTGCTGACTACTTCAGCACCACGGAGAAAGTCAGGGCATTTTCGGCCAGGAGCTCCTTGGTCGTCCAGTCATAGGCGCGGACGCGGATCTGATAATCGCCGTTGCTAAGCGTCGAGCCCAGATACTGGGTCGCGCCATAGGCGTATTTCTCTCCGGCGACCATGCGCCATTTGCCTGTTTTGGTGGCCAAGGCTTTGCCGTTTGGACCGACCAATTCGCGGACGATCTTTATGGTCTGTTTGGCTCCGGCGCTGTTGTCATAGCCGTATTTGAAGCCTACGCTGTTAGGCAGAAGCTTTTCCGCTTTGATCTTGCTGACGGACTTGGTATCGAAAAATACGATTCCTCCGGCCGAATTGACGCTACCAAGCTCAAAGTATTTCTTCTTTAGTTTTTCCACGGTCAGCGCGAAACTGTTGGAATAAGTCTGCTTATTGGTCTTATTATTAATCTTCACCAGCACTGTATAATCGCCAGGGACTGTGGTCTTGGCTATCAGTTGCACCACATCAACGCTTAATGATTTGCCTGCCTTCAGCACTCTGGTGCCGGGATAAGATCTGATAACTTTGCCCTTGCTGTTTAAGAGCTGGCGGGTAATAGTCAGTTTGGCTGATTTGGCGGTATTATTCAGATAACCATAAGTGTAGCGCAGATTAGTGCCCGGCTGGATGGAGCCGGTGGAGATATCGCTGATGACCACGGGCGACTGTTCATTGGACACGACTGCCGTCACCGTCGGCGCCACAGTAGGCGTCACTGTCTGATTGGTCGCCTGCCCGCTCAAAACGATGCTGGCGCTCACTATGTCTGATGGCGAGCCGTATTGATTGTAGAATTTGACATAGACGGTCTTAGCGCCGTTTCCGGCGGTTAAAGTCCAGGGCAGTGATGCCGCATAGGCCTGCTGGGAGATGCCGCTGAAATCAGAACTATTGGAAATGGCCATATTCTTGGCATCGGCTCCGCCGTTTAACATCAAAGTAACATTAGTAACATCAGTGCTGGCCGCTCCATTATTTATCTTCACGCTGAATCCGCCGTCAGGAATGATGAATTTGGTGTAATCAATATTGGTAAAGCCTCCACCCGTTGAGCCGCCGGAATTAGACGTCATAGTATAAGTCGCGAATTTGGTAAAGTGCTTAGTCCAGACCACGAGATCAGAGCCAACATCAATCTTACAATCACCTTCAGTGCCTAAATTAGCAACATCATTTGCCCAACTTTGGGAACTAGTTGCGCAAACAGTCGTGATCTCGGTAAACGACTCTCCCGGCCAAGTAAAGCCCACACGTTTTCCATGTTCACCCGGAAAAACCAATTCAGCCGCCTGGTCTAATATTAATTTACCATTTAAAAATCCTACTTCCAGCGCCGTTCCCATGTTGGTGGTATATCCCGACTCACTGGGCGGATTGGTAATCGTGGTAACCGTCGGCTGATTGATCGTCCCATCCCAGGTTGAAGAGCCGGTAATGGTGGTACTGGCAGGAATCGTCAAATGCAAACTGCTGTCGGTACTGGTGCTATTGAACTCTGTCGTGACCACATATACCTTATCGCCATCAGGAGTCGTAGTCGTAATTCCGCTTAAAGAATTCATACTGTCACTGTTGTACCACGGAGAATAACTCACATTGCCCGCAGCACTGCCTGAAACACTGCTGGATGCATTGCCGGTGGGATTGACCCCATCCTCAAATGGCCCGTTCGCCGAACCCCAATAGTTCTGTGTCGCGTCAAAAACATTACTCTCATCATGATTATATACTCCTTTATCCTGGCCGTCATTTAAAATTTTATTATTGTGAGCCGAATTGCCCAAAGCATACATCACATGAATACCAGTACCTGGCAGCATTAAGCCATTATTTGCGATGGTATTGTTTTGAATACTATTGCCCGTCCCACTGTCAAGGTAAATGCCAGCTCCACCATTTTCATTTATGGTGTTACCTGTTATTTCATTATTGTCTGAGTTATTTTGTAGATAGAAACCATCCGAAGTGTTTTCACTGATGGTATTATCCGTGAAGGTATTGCTAGAGGAGTGTAAAATATGAATACCTCTATTATTACTATTGGCAGTGTTGCCTGTTAGCGTATTTTCATTGGACGAAACTTGCAATCGGAAACCATTGGCATTTGAATTTGCAGAGTTTGTTGTTAATTCATTGCCGGTTGAACCAACCAAGAAAAAGCCTATTTGGTTATTTTCATTTGCAGTGTTGCTTGTAAGAGTGTTATCGTCTGCATAAAATAGCCAAATGCCATATTTGTTATCCGTCAGATAATTATCAGAAATATCACAGCCATCAACTTCGTCAAGATATATTCCAGCACTAGATCCCGCGCCGCTAATTGTGAATCCAGATATATTTACATCACTGGCATTAACATCAAAAACATAAGAGCTTGAATTACCAGAGTTTACAGATACGGTAGAAGTGCCGGCTCCAGTTAAGGTGAGTGATTTATCAATAGTTACATTTTCATTATAAGTTCCCGCCGCCACGTAGACCGTGCCGCTGGCGGCTACCGCATTGATTCCGTCTTGGATATTATTAAAGGCATCAACGCCCCATGTATGTCCGCCGGCATCATCTGAATCATAATCATCATCCACATAGGCATCAGTCAGCGCAACAAGCGTGTATGTTTTTGATGCCGAGTAATCGCTGTAATTATTGGCGTGATCGCTGGTCTGGGCGGTAAAGACATGAGTACCCTCGTCTAAATCTAAATAATTTATTTCCGTACCGGCAGTGGATAAACGCGATACAACGGTTGAGGTTGATCCATTAAAATAATCATAAACATAATAATACTCGCCGACGGTCAAGCCGCTAAGCGTGATTTCCGGTCCGGAAACAGTACTGGTCTGCGAGGAAGATGTAGCGCTGTTTAGGGTGGCGATTGCCGGAGTTGCCGGGGCAATCAGATCAACGGAAAATTCATTCGGCGAACTGACGGTTACCACGGCGTTTCCGGCCAAATCTTTGGCAGCGGAAATCGTTGAGGTTACCGTTTGCCCTTCTATCTCTTGCGAGACGACATCGGCGATCAATCTGACTTCCCGCGCGCCGCTCCAGCTGTAATAACGATTAATCAGGACGTCATCAAGCGCAGGGTCAAAAATGATGGTTGGATCTATGTCGGTGTCCATGTCTTCGTTAAAGGTGACCACGTAAGAAAAAGTCGATGATCCTATCATCGGTCTATTGACATAACTGCCAGCGACGTTTAAATAAGAAGACTCGACTTCAGGCGGCACCTCATCACTGATAATCGTAAATTGCGATATATCCAGAGTGGACGAATGTCCCGCGCCGTCATGAATGGTAATGGTACAGCTATCATGCAAACCAGTGCTTAAAGTATTAAAAGTAATGGTATTATCACCGATCACAGAACTAGTCGCCGTGCTGGAACAGTCGCCGCCATATTCAATATTGCCGGTTCCGGCGACATCGGTATTGAAGGTATAATTAGGAGTCTTATCAGTGGTGGGATCAGGCACTAGAGTTACCTCGGTCACGGACGGGCCGGTTTGAAAATCGGTAAAGTGATCGGTAGAAAAAGTCAAATCGCCATCTTCATAATCAGTGCCAGTCAATTCAGGAAAGTCCGGATCTTCCGGATCAATAATATTGCCTTCATCATCTCTGACGACAATAATCGGAATATCCGAATAGCCCAGATCATCTATGTTATAAATGGTAATCTCGGCTCCTGAATTTCTCATCATATCGGAAGTGGAAGCGTTAAGGCCGACTTCCCCCTGATTTATCTCCATTTGATCTCCTAGCGCTTTTAAAAGTTCCGTGGTATTTCTATCGGTAAGATTAAGCGAATTGTTATATTTTATTTTACCAATCGCTGTGCTGGGATCAGTACTGGAAGTCCTCTTTTCAAAATAAAGATTATTGGCGCCGTCATTGGGGGTATGTGCCGGATTAGCCAATTCGCCCATATTGGATACAATCCCCAGGCTTTCCAAACAGGCGTCCAAAGCGCTTAATTTGGGAGGAGCAGACAGACCGGACATGTCATTGCAATCGGGAATATCTACGGCATTATTGAACCAGCCCTTGCTGGGCGTAGATGTGATGTTCCAGGTATTGGGGGCTGTCAGATATGCCGACTCTCCGCTGGCCGGGCTGGCGACATTATTAGGAGACGACCAAGTGCCGTAACCGACGGCCTGTTGGGAAGCTGCGCCTTTGTAAAGAGTGAACATTCCTCCGGCATCATTCAGATTAGTCAAACTTAGGGTTATCAAACCGCGGGCAGGAATTATCCCCGTAAGCGTAGTCGTAGCGCCATTCGGTCCCATTTCAGAATAAACCAAACTCCAAGAAACAGAATCAAAATCGATTGCCGATTCCGTAGTATTCATTAATTCCACCCACTCGGCTCCATTCACGGAAAATTCATTAATGACGACATCCGGCACGAGGAAAGCCTGGGCCGTCGGTAGGCCGACAAAGGCGACAGAAATAAAAAAAACAATAACCAGCATCATCGGGTAAAAGACGATTTTTTTCATAATTTAAATTAATTTTTTATTTTAATATTTTGATCTTCCATTACAAAAGAATTTAGTCGCTTATATTTTACCATAAAATCCACTTTTAGTCATAATTGGTCTGTGGATAAGTCGGGAAAACACGAAAGCACAAAAGCACAAAAGCACGGAAAGCACAGAAAAACAAGAAATCAAGAAAACAAGAAATCAAGAAAACAAGAAAACAAGAAAACAACACAAAAAAAATAGGAGTTTTATTTCCTATTTTTAAAAGTAGCCAGTTATCAGTTTTCAGTTATCATCAAGTTAATCAGTTATTAAGTTAAATAATTAAAATAAGTAACTGTCTAACTAATAAACTAAATGAAAACTGGCAACTGATAACTGATAACTATGACTAAATATTTCTTATTTCTGTATTATTCGTGGTATTCGTGGTGAATTCGTGGATTCGCGGTAAATCCTTAATTTCTTAATTTCTAACTTTCCTGCTTCAGCCTCGGATCATTGGGATTGTCATAGGGAATATTGTAGTACTGCACCAGGAATTGGGCGATGCCGTTGAAGACCGGCACGGCCACGGTCTCGCCCAGTTTGCCGTAAACCGGCTTGTCCACCCGCACCAGGATGATGAACTGCGGATTATTGAACGGCAGGAAAGCCTCGAATGAGCCGATGATATCGCCGGTGTAGCCGCCATTCTTGCCCGGCACCTGGGCCGTGCCCGTCTTGCCGCCGATATGAAAGCCGGGCATCTGCGCTTTCTTGGCGTGGCCGCTTTCCACCACGCTCACCATCATGCCGCGCAGCTTCGCGGCCGTTTCCGGCGAGATCACCTGCCGCACTTCCTGCGGATAAAAATTCTGTACCTGGCCGTTTTTGATGATCTGCGAGACCAGGAGCGGCTTCATTAGCTTGCCGCCGTTTACTATGGCCGCGAACGCCATGGCCATCTGGATGGGCGTGACGGTAATTCCCTGGCCGAAAGACGCGGTTGCCGGATAAATCTTCCCCTGTTTGCGCAAATTGGACAAATCGCCCGGCATTTCCTTGTCCAGTTCAATACCGGTGGGCTGGCCAAAGCCGAATTTATCCACGTATTCCTTAAAAACCTCCGGCGTAGTCTGATTCATGGCAAAGATGGCTCCGGTATTGATGGAAAATTCCAGCACCTGGGTCATGGTCTGCTTGCCATAGGTCTTTTGATCAAAATTGCGGATATAATATTTGCCATACTGAAGCACTCCCTTGTCAACATAAGTGGTATCGGGCTGGACCGCTCCGCTGTCCAGGGCCGCGGACATGGTAATAATTTTATAAATAGATCCCGGCTCATAAGCGGAAAAAATCGCCGGATTATTGAAGACATCAATATCTTTCGCTTTAAAATACTGATCCGGATCATAATCCGGATAGCCGCACATGGCGATGATGGCGCCGGTGTTGGGATTGGCCACGATGACCGAGCCGCCCGTGGCCAGATGATCGACCACGGATTTTTTCAGCTCGGCGCAAGCCTTGTATTGCACGGCCCGATCAATGGTCAGCACCAGATCGGCGCCGTCCACTTTTTCCTTGAAATAATTCTTGCCGATGGCGATGATATTGCCCAAAGCGTCACGCTCGGACACGATCTCGCCGTTCTGTCCGGTTAAAATATCATTAAAATACCCTTCCAGGCCGTAATTGCCCTGGCGCTGGTCGCCGTTGTAGCCGTAAAAGCCGAACAGCTGTCCACCCAGGCCTTTATCCGGATAATAGCGGTAGCTCTGCTGTTCAAAGCCCAGCCCTTTGATGTCCAGAGACTTGATGGCTTGCGTCTGGTCGTCGGTCAGGCGTTCGCGCAGAGGCGAATAAGCGGTATTGGGCTTAATGAGCATCTGCTTCAGATGTTCTATCTCTAAATTATTTTGCTCCAAAATCCAGGCGTCACGCCGGCTTTTTTTGATTTCCTCGGCCAGCTTGGGATTGGTGGAAGTGGGGATATCACTGTAGAGGGTCTTTTCCGCTTCCTGCAAATCAACACTGGGCGGCAGTCCCAGGATGGCAAACAGCTTGCCGGCCGTGTCCGACGCGTCCGCGATCTCGATGGGCACGGCATAGAGCGTCATCAGCTGCTGATTGGTGACCAAGGGATAAAGCGACTGCTGGCCGCCGACTTTTTCCACCACGTAGATGGAGCCGCGCTCGGGAAAAAGCTTCTGATACAGCTCGTGCTGGTCCGCGGCCAGCGCCGCGTAAAAACCGCCGCGCAGAATCTGCAGATCAAACAGCCGCAGGATGATCAGCGCCGTGCAGATAACAAAAAGAACCGACAAAAAGCCGATTCTGCGGTCTGCGCCGCTCCTTTTTTTCTTTAGCTGATGCGCTCTCCAGTCCATAAGTTTGTTATTAACGACGTAGAGTGAGAGAAAAGCAAAGTAATCTTTGCTTTTCCGAGCCGAGGAGCTAATACAGGTAAATAACTCACGGCCGGCCGCGGATTAGGCGAGTGGAGCGAGCTCCTCTAATACCTCGAAGCTTTCCCTGAAAATCCTTTATTTCATGGCCACCGCCGTATCCAGCGGCGAGATTATTTCCACGTTGCCCACTGGCACTAATTTCAAATCGGCCGACATGGCGGTGACATTGTCCATGGATTGCAGGCCGATATAGGCCAGATTCAATTTGCGGTTGTATTGCTTGAGCCCGTCGATCCGCTGCTCCAGATCCTTCATCTGATAGCCGGCCGTGGCATTGACATTGGTCTGTACCAGATAGAGCGAGCCCAGGCCCAGAATGGCGGCGCCGATCAGCACCACAATGACCGCCGGCTTCAGATACGCGAGCAAAAATTTTCCCAAGCTTTTCTTGGTATTCAATTCCGGAAAATGATGGTTGCTTTTTTCTTTTTTCCAAAAAAACCGGCCCATATTAAATATATGAAAATGAAAAAATAAAAATGAAAAATCAATAAATGCCGAATTTTAACTATTAATAATAAAATTAATTACTAAGAAGCTAACAAGCTAAAAGCTAAAAGCTAAAAAGCTAATCTTTATCAAATCCTTTCCGCCACGCGCAGTTTGGCGCTGCGGCTGCGCGGATTGCGGTGGATTTCCGTTTCGGCCGGCTCCACCGGCTTCTTGGTCAGGATCTTGATCCGGCCCAATTCCTCCTGCAGTTTGAAAAAGCGCTTGACCAATCGGTCTTCGCCGCTATGGAACGTTATTACGGCCAAGCGGCCGCCGGCAGCCAGTGAATCCACGGCTTGCGGCAGCACGGCATTGATATTGCCGTATTCGTCGTTGACGGCGATACGCAGCGCTTGAAACGTCCTGGTCGCGGGATTTTTCCGCGATGCGGATTGGAAGTGGCTCTGGTACACTTCCGAGACCAGCTGGACAAGCATTTCAGCCGTCTCAATGGCTCGTCCGCTCTCCCGATAAGCGATTATTTTCTTGGCTATCGGCGTTGCGAGCGGCTCTTCGCCATATTCCTTTAAAATCCTGATTATGTCATCCTTCCTAAAGGTTTTTAAAATTTCCGCGGCCGTAATTCCTCCGGAATCCATATTGAACCTTAAATCAAGAAATCCCTGATCTTGAAAGCTAAATCCACGAGACCCTGCGCCGAGCTGATCTGATGATAGACCAAGGTCAAGTAGAATGCCGCTATATTGAAGAGGTCCGTGTTCATCTGTGATTTTATTAATGATTTGCTTTAAATTCTTGTAATTGTCATTCACCAGTATCAGATTAGCGCTGGCGCTGGTCTGGATGGCATTCCTGTCCCAATCAATGCCCACGACCTTGCCAGCAGGCAGCACCTTTTCCAATATGGCCAAAGCATGCCCGCCGCCGCCAAAAGTACAGTCGATGAAATTCTGGTTCGGCTGGGGATTAAGAAAAAATAAGACCTCTCTCAAAAGCACCGGATCATGAAGCGTGGGCATGCGGAAAAAATATTTGAATAAATAATGGGTGATGAAAGCGGGACACAGGCTTTCATCGAAAGCGATTAATATCAATCTGCTGTCCCGCGGGGACTGCTAAGCGGCCGCGCTGGCCGGTCTGAAGCGGCTGGCTTGTGCCAGGACTTCAAGCTTGCAAGGCGGGCAATAGCCGTGGCTGACATGATCTTCGATCGTAAACTGGCGATCGGCTCCTTCCCATTTCTCACCGGATTTCACTCTTTTGCAACTGCAGCATTGAACGATCATGGAACTTTAGCTCCTTTGTTAGCTGTCCTTATTTGAACCTAATGAACTCTTAGTTAAACTCCCAAATCATTGAGCGCTTCAGCGATCTCGTTGGAATTCTTTTCGGTCTCGGCCTTGTAGGCGTTCCATTTCTGCTCGTCCCAGATTTCCAGGCGGGTGTAGAGGCCGGCGATAATCACGTTCTTGCCGAGTCCGGCGAACTGGCGCAGGTATTCGGGCAGGATGATTCTCCCCTGCTTGTCGAATTCCACTTCCATGGCGCCGGCGAGCATCAGCCGCGAAAAAGCGCGGGTATCGGCGCGGCTGACCGGCAGAGCGGCCAGCTTCTCGGCCAGCTTTTCCCATTCTTTCTTGGGATAGACAAACAAACAGTTGTCCAAGCCCTTGGTGACGACCGCTTTCTTCAGCTCCGAGCGGAACTTGGCCGGCAAAGCTACGCGGCCCTTGTTATCCAGGTTGTGGGAGTATTGGCCTAAAAACATAGGGGATATTAATGCTTTATTGTCACCTTCTTGAATATGGAATGGTTAAGCGGCGGATCTTAGAATCTTAATTTTCACCACTTATCCCCACTTTCCACCTTGATAATTTAATTATACACCATTTTTTGGTTCTTATCAACACGCTGTCAACTATTTTTCCGCAATAAAAAAATGCCTTATTTTTAGGCATTTTAAATAATTAATCAAGGGAATGGTGGATAAACAGTGGACAAATCAAGCGATTTTTTTGGTAATATTGGGCTCGCGATCATAATAGGGCAAGACTAATCCGCCAAATCCCCTTTTCTTCTCCAGTCCGGCGACTGTTTTTGACACTAATTGAGCTTCGGTTTTAAACTTGTCTGCACGGATGCCAAAAACCGGAACATTCAAAGCATAAGCCAGGGTATTGGCGCAGACCACGCCGATGCGCACGGACGTAAAGCCACCCGGCCCGGTGACCACGCCGATGCCTTGAAGCTGATTTATCATTATCTTGTTGAGCTTCAGAAAATCATCAATGGCGGCAAGCAATTTTTCCGACTGCCTCCGATAAGCCGGCAGATTGATCAATTTGAAATCAGTCTTGCTTTTGGCCAGCAGCAGATCCATCTCGGTATTCTTAGAAGTGTTAATTATGAGAAACATAAAAAGATGATGGTTATAAGATAAATATTTTTGAAATAAGAAATAGGAAATAGGAAATAGGAATGAAAGATACAAGAAACAAGATACAAAAAAATGATATTAGGATATTAAGATATCTTTGAAATAAGAAATAAGAAATAGGAAATATTAGTCTATCTTCTTTTTTATTGTCATCCCAGAATCCGCGATTTAGCGGATATCTGGGATCCAGGTTAAATTATTATTTAAATATTAATAAATGCAACCTGGATCCCGGCTCTTCGCTTCGCTACGGCCGGGATGACAAACAATAACAACAAATTCAACAATGTAATAATGAAACAATGTAACAATATTTTTTTAATTTAAACTAAGTAACTATCAACTGACAACTAAGTAACTGATACTTAAGTATATCAAATCATCACCCCGGACCGACAAGCATCACGCCCGCGCGGAAAACCAGGATAACTCCCGCTCAGCTCCGCCTGGCGATCGACGCGGCTCCAGTAGGCGTACGGCACACTGCCGAATTTCTTCTGATATGAACCGGTTAGATAGCAGGCTTTGCCCTGGCCCTGATAATCGTCTATGGCTTGATTTTTTTCTTGGAGCTGGGTAATGGCGTAAATAAGCCAGGATTCAAGAGTGAGACCTTGCTCACTTTGGTATTGCTTTTGTGTTTGGATAGCTTTTAGATAATCATTAGGGGTTTTATTGGCTTCCAATTGCTTTCTATCTTTGATGGTTTTGCCCTTATTTTCAGCCGGCAGATCGGGCAAGTCCTCTAAGAGTAGAATTTGCCATGCCTGGCTGCCGTTTTCTTCTTTTAAGAGCTCAAGTTTGGTTTTTCCTTGATGGTCATCCTTGTCAAAGTTATTGGGAAAATAGATAAGATCGCCTGCCCTGTCAGCTTCATAAATAATTTCTTTATTTGGTTTTTTATTTGGTTTTAAACCAAGATAGCCGTCCCAGAAAAAGACTGGATTATCGACTTCTAAATCAAGCTTGGTGCCATCTGTTGAAAAAAGAGTATTTTCTTTGTTATGTTGGTTAAGCAATTGCGCATAGCGCATTATAAGAATAGAGAGCGGCATGCCGAAAGGCACGAGAATCAGCTTGGTAAAGCCCTGTTCATACTTATTCTTAACCATTTCCCTCTTGGCTTTGATTCTTTCCGTAAATTGCTCCAGTGTGGGAATGGGGTATACTTCGCGATCTATGCCTTCTATGGCATCATACTCTTCATCATCAGGGAATGATTCCAACAGGCTAGTTTGATAAAGGATTTTCTTTTGCGATGCGTATTGCAGCTGCAGATTTAATAATTCCTGCGCCAGCTTGGTTTCTTCCATTAATGCCAGAGAATATTCTATGGCCTGCTTATTTTCCGGATCATGGCGGTCTTTATTTTCATCCACGCGGGAATAAGTCTCGGCAAATTGTGTGCGAAGATCTAAAAGATTTTTTAGAGAGTTTTGGATTTGGGAACAAGGAGAATCCATAGTTAGTTAGCTTGTTAGCTTCTGGCTTATAGGAAATTATTAATTAAATAATTCGTGGTATTCGTGGCCGATTCGTTGATTCGCGGGTAATACTGATAACTGATTACTTCCTAATAAATTATCACCGGCGTTCCTATCTCCGCCCAGTCATAGATCAATTTGGCGTCGGGTGTGTACATGTTGACACAGCCGTGGCTCATGGGATGGCCGAAATTGTGATGCCAATAGGTGCCGTGGATAGTGAAAGGTCCCTTGAAAGACGACACCCAGGGCACATTGGGCAGATCATAATTCATGGGATTTCCGGGCCCATAATACCAGCTCATGCGCACTTTGGGCCTCTTGTTATAGATGGCGAAAGAACCTGTTGGAGTAGGAGCGATCTTTTTTCCGGAAGAAATCAAAAAATCATTGAGGATGAGGCCGTCCTGCCACATAAAGAGTGTCTGTTTGGACAAATCCACGGTAATATATTTATAATCGCTGCTTTTGACATCAGTGAAAATCCTTTCGGGCACGGCCAGGATTTCCACCCGGCCGTCTTTGTCCACATCCCCCACGGCCAGCTTGATGCCGGCGTAAAAATTCTCCGGAAAAGCCGGAAACTCCTTGATAAAATTGCCGGCGCTGTCAAAAATCCTGATATTGCCCCGGCCGTCCTGAAAGCTGCGGGCCGTGATTATCTCCGGCCGGCCGTCGCCATTGACGTCTCCGGCCGCGATATTTATCCCGCCGCGGTAAGCGGGATCATCGGCGGTGAATTGCAGAATTTTTTCAAAATCATGGCTAAAAACAAAAACATCCGGCTTATTGCCATAGCCGCCGGCAGCAATGATTTCATTTTTGCCGTCCTGATCCAGATCGGCGGCGGCCAGATTCACTCCCCCGCTACCGGAAAAATAATCAAGCCGCTGGTCGAATATCTTATGGCCGTCGTTGCCGTAGACCGAGATTTTCGCCGGCTCGTTATAGCCGGTGGCAATGATAATTTCGGCTTTGCCATCGCCGCCCAGATCCGCGCCCAAAACCCGGACGCCGTGATTGTCGTTTTTTGACAGGACATTAAAAGCCAGCCGCGGCTGGGAATCCGCGAAAATCTTGACTTGCGGCTGTCCCAGATAGCCGGGACCGGCGATTATTTCCTCCTGGCCGTTGCCTTTCAGATCGGCGGCCGAGACATAGACTCCGCCCTGGAAATTCTTGCCGAAAGCCAAAAAATCATTAACTTTATCGCCTTGACCGTCATAAACAGCCACCCGCGGCTCATTGCCGCCGCCGGCGCCCACGATAATTTCCTTGGTCCCGTTGCCCAGCAAATCGCCGACGGCCAGATCCACGCCGCCCTGGTATTTATCGGGCAAGACCGGAAAGCTGCTTTTCAAGACGCCAGCGCCCGAAAAGATTTTCAGATAGGTCGAGCTGGCTTGGGCCCGCGCCAACATAGGCAAAAAGACAAAGATCAGTAAAATAAAAAAATATGACTTCTTGAACATTTTTTTCATTAAAATATAAAGGATCCTCGGGGCAAGCCCCGAGGTATTAACGGAGCTCGCTGTGCTCGCCAATCCACGGCAAGCCGCGAGGTATTTACCTGTATTAGCTCCTCGGCTCGGAAAAGCAAAGATTACTTTGCTTTTCTCTCGCTCTATGTCGCTAATAAAAACATTAAAACAATGGCTTGTTTTGATGTTCTGATGCTCTAAGGTTAAAATAGATTGCCACGTAATTTGTCCACCACGACCAGATTCTTCTTTTCCAGCAGGTCATAAAGGAATTTATCGGTCAGCCCGCGGCGGTAGAGGAAATCCTGCTTGCTTAAAATGGTATAATTGATCGGCCGTCCCAGATCTTTTTCAAATGAGCCGATCAGGCGGGTCAGCTTGGGGCGATTCACTGATCCGACGATGAGCAGATCCACGGGAGCGTCTTCGCGTCCGACGAATATTCCGGAGAGCAGGAAATAACTGATGTTGCCGAGCTTTTCGACTTTTTCCACCAATGACTGCTCCAATATCAGGCGGGATTTGATGAGCAGCGACCGCAATTCATCCAAAAAAACAAAATTTGTGTTCAATTTGTAGTATTTCTTGTTATCCTTGAGCGTTTTGCCGGCTTCCTTTTCCAGATCGGCCTTGGTGTGGGATTTGATAATGCCGATCTGCTCCAAATTGGCCAGTTCCCGGCGCACGCCGTTGAGATGCATACCCAAATTTCTGGCGATTTCCCGCACAAACATAAACTTTTCCGGATTGTTCAAAAACAGCCGCAACAGCAGTACCCTGGTTTTCGAACCAAAAAGTTGTTCAAGCATAGGCTGAAGTTATCCCGCACAGCAACTCCGGATTTCCGGGAGCAACCGGCGGGTTTTGTGTTTTCTTAATATTTATTGTATAATATTAAAAAATAAGTGTAAAGAGTTATGGAGCCGTTTACCATTAAAACCGCCAAACTGTCAATGGAAGCCGATGGCAATATTGTGGGTGATGCTTTTATCGCCAGGCCGGAAAAAAATCTGACCGACAGGCTGGGATCAATCATCGGGATTATCGAGCTCGATCAGCTGCCCGATATCCTGGTGGATAATTTCCTGGAAATCATTTCCGATCTGAAAACCGAATATTACCTGCCGCCGCTGGAGACCGAATACGGCGTGGAAAAAAGATTCGAGGAATGCTTAAGCCGGACCAACCGCCGGCTCAATAAGGCCATCAATGAATGCGTGGAAGCGATCGACTTGAAATGCGTCAATATCCTCATCGGCCTGATCCATAACAATAGGATATTTCTGAGCCAGATCGGCCACAGCAAAGCCTTCCTGTTCCATCGGCGCAACAAGTACAGCAGCGTCATCGTGGATATTTTCTCCCAAGCCGGAGAGAAAAAAACGAAAATCAACCAGGAAAAGCTGTTTTCCAATATTATCAGCGGCGCCCTTTCCGACAAAGACAGCGTTTTGCTCTGCAATGACGCTATTTTGGAATATTTGTCCCAAAACGAGCTCGCGGAAATAATCCTGGGTAATACTTTGCACGGGGCGCTGAAGGAAATCGAGCAGATTCTGGGCGAACAGGCGGCCAACAGCGGAAACTTTTATGTCATCGCCATCCAGCCGGATATCGAGGAATCGGCCGCGGCCGATTCGGAGCCGGGCGTCAGGCTGGTCACGCCGGAAAGAAAAAAAATTCCGGCGGTTCCGCCGCAGAAATCAATCGACAGGCTGATCAATACGCAGGACAAGACCGAATCATACCTGGTGCCGTCAATCATGCCCAATTGGAAAAAATTCCTGATTATCTGCTACCTTTACGGCCAGAAAGCGGCCGTAATCGCCGCCAGATTCATTGCCAAATACTCGAGCCTTATCGCCCGTAAATTATGGGACTGGGCCGGCTTGGCGGCGGCGGCCCTAAAAGCGCGGTGGCGGTCGCATCAAGAAATCAGGAAATCAAGAAATCAAGAAATCAGGAAATCAAGCATTATAGAAGAAAAATCTGAAATAATAACGGAAATTTCAGAAGAGCAGGCTGAATTAAATGCCAAAATAGATGATGATGATACTGATATGGTGGTTACTGAAATTGAGATAGAAAAAAAGGTTTATGCCAAGCCTTCGGCTCAATCCTTGAGGGATTTTAAAGCGGCGTTTAAAACGCCCGGCCCGGGCGCGGCGCAGAGATTCAATGATTGGATCAATGACATGATAAGCGGATTTTTACGGCTAAGCCGGATCCAAAAAATCCTTTTAATCGCGGGATTTGTCATAATTTTCTTTTTCAGCCAAAGCGTTGTCTGGCTGGGAAAATCCGCTTCGCAGCCAAGCGGACTGTCACCCGATATCGCCAAATTATCTCAGCAAGTACAGGATCAGATCAATCAGGGCGAAGCGCAGAATATTTTCAACGATGAAGCCGGAGCCAAAACCTCGCTGGCCAAAGCCCAGGCGCTGCTCGCGCAGATCCCCGATAATCGGCGCAACCGGACCGTCCGCCAAGACCTGCAAAGCAAGATCGACAGCCTGAATCAGACCCTGCAAAAAGTCTCCTATTTGGAAAATCCCAAATTATTGGCGGACTTAAGCAAATTGAACGGCAATGCCCAGTCGCAAGGTCTGGGCCGGGCCGGCGGCAATCTGATCGTCTTTGACAGCCAGAATCAGCAGCTTTATGACCTCAATGAGTCCAGCGGCAAAGGCACAGCCGTAAAAACGACCCTGACTGCTGCCAAAAAAATCGTGGGTTTGGACGACAAGAACGCCGTAATCTGGGATGGCAACAACCAGATTTACAAATATTCCCTTGATAAAAAAACAGCTGCCAGCGCTTTGACATTAGCCGAGCCGATTACCGATATGGAAACCTACGGCGGCAAACTTTATACTCTGCGGCCGCAAAAAAATCAAATCTATAAGCACTTCCCCACCGGCGACAAATTCAATTCGGGCAGCGGCGTTCTTAAAGGCGGCAATGATCTCAAAAATGCCGTCGGCCTGGCAATCGATGGCGGATTCTATATCCTCAAAACCGGCGGCCAGATCATCCATTATCTCAAGGGTCAGCCCGAGGATATAAAATTCATTCCACTGGCCAATCCGGCCCTGGACGCGCCTCTGCAAATCTGCAGTTATGACCAGTCCAACTATGCCTATATCCTGGACGGAAAAAATCAGCGCGTGGTCGCCTATGACAATCATGGAATCCTGAAGCGGCAGTATACTTCCAAATCATTCGATAATCTCAAGGCCATGGCCGTCGACGGCCCGGCCAAGAAGATTTTCCTCTTAAACGGCAATAAGATTTTTGAGATTGATACGGATTTTTGATACTACCAACGAATCCACGAATCAACTACGAATATACAAATAAATACAATTTAAAACATCTTTGATCTAATAATATTAATCTGATAAAAAATAAAAGCGACCTCACCATCGGCGTGGTCGCTTTTATTATTAATCAATTTAAAAATTAATTTCTCCCCTTTCCAAGGGGAGATTAAGAGGGGTTTGCCGCTGTTGTCTGAAACCGTCGGCAACCCCTTCGGCCTCCGGCCACTCCCCTTGGTAAGGGGGAGAAAATTGGTAAGGGGGAAAAAGACATAAAATTTTGCGTCTATAAATTTAAAAACCTCCACCATAACGGAGAGGTTTTTAAATCTTAGAAATCTATTTCAACGTTACAGTCGCTCCGGCGGCTTCCAGCTCCTTTTTGATCTTTTCCGCGTCTTCTTTCTTGACGCCTTCCTTGACCAGCTTGGGCGCGCCATCGACTAAGTCTTTGGCTTCCTTAAGTCCCAATTCGGTTACCGTCCTGACGGCCTTAATGACCGCGATCTTATTGGCGCCGGCAGCGGTCAGCTCGATGTCAAAGTGGTCTTTTTCTTCCACGGCTTCTGCCGGAGCGGCGGCCAGCATGACCGGAGCGGCGGCGGAAACGCCGAATTTTTCTTCCAGCACCTTGACCAATTCGGCCAAATCAACGATTGACAGCTTGTCAATCTGCTCGACCAGAGATTTGAATTTCTCGGGCACGATGATTTCTTTTTTTTCTTCAGACATATTAGTTAGTTATTATTAGTTGCTTAGTTATTAGTTATTAGTTACTTAGTTAGAAGTTGCTTAGGTTTAAGCGGCTGTTTTTTCTTTATTCTCCCTGATGGCCTGCAAAACGCGCACCAAGCCGGACAGCGGATTGGACAGGCAGCCCACGACCTTAGCCAGCAATTCCTGGCGCGAAGGGATTTTGGAAAGCTCGATTATTTTGGCCGCACTGACGAGTGATCCCTGGAAAAACCCGCTGGAAAATTTGATCTTGTCATTTTCCTTGGCAAAAGCGGCGAGGATTCTGGCCGGCGCCACTTCGTCCTCATAGGAAAACAAAGCGGCGATTTCTCCGCCGAAATCCCGATTGGCCGCATCAATCAGTCCTTTTTCCGCTAAAGCTTTCTTGAGCAAGGTCTTTTTGACCACCAGATAATCCAGGCCGGCGTCGCGGCAATCATTCCGCAGTTTATTGATCTCCTTGACCTTGATACCGGAAAAATTAAACATCACCGCGGCTTTCATCCGGGAAATCTTATCGGCTAAATTTTTTAAGATGTCGGCCTTTTGGCCTTTCGTCTTTGGCATAGATTAACAATTTAATTTTGATTCAAATATTATATCACCTACAAATTACAAATCAGTTACAAATTTACAAATAATTATCTTACCAGCGAATCAACGAATCTGCTACGAATCTAAAATTTACCAACGAATCAACGAATCAGCTACGAATCTACAAATAATTTAATTAATTGCATTTATTCGCATATTCGTGGATAATTCGTAGATTCGCTGGTAAATAAAAATAAAAAGAGTCTGCGGGTTATCCACAGACTGAAAAAAACGGCTCAAATCGCCTATTTTCCTCGGCAGGTCTTATGAATCCGAAATATCGGATTGCCCGCTGTCTATGGAATATTATTGATATGTCAATTATAGCAAATCGCCCATATTTGTCAATGGCCAAGATGCTTTTCACTGAAAACCATGGCCTGGTACTTGAAAAACTGCGTTTGCTTATCCTGATAGCAAGCGGCAGCCAGGCCCGCCTTCTCGCACAGCGTGCCAAAAAATTCCCGCCGATCGGGCAAATCATCCCAGACTTGCGGCAGATAGGTGGCACTAGCGCCTCCCTGCCTGATGATTACCCCGTCCCCTGTTTTGATTTCATCAGATGTCGTTTTTTCCGGCAAAGTCAGAATTGAAATTTCAATTTCAATCTCTTTCAGTTCCGACGCTTCCAGCGGCAAAAATCTGGGATCGCGCGCGGCCGCGATGGCATTATCGCGGATCGCCGCGATCAAAGCTTCCACCGGCTCGATATAGCCGATACAGCCGCGCAGCCGGCCGCGCTTGTTAAGAGTCACAAAAACGCCGCGCTTTTCCCATAAGCGCTGATTGGTAGTCTGGGGCTCGAATTTTTCCCGGTCAAAAAGATATTTTTCCAGAGTGGCGCGGGCGATTTTCAATAGATATTCCTTTTCACCACGGGTAAATTCATCTGACATAATGGTTGGCAATCCTAATCTGCAATAACGATCCGAATCTACGAATTTAATCCGAATGATCCGAATGTACTACGAATTTTTTATTCGTTGATCATTTGTAGATTCGGATGTCATTCGTAGATTAGGATCGATTATATTTAATTAAGATGGAGTTGCTTATTCTTCAAATGTTCATCATAAGTCCGGGCAAAATATATCTTGCCATCCTTGCCATAGAGAAAATAATAATAGTCATTGGACTGCGGATAAATCGCCGCTTTGATCGCCTCCAGGCCCGGATTGCAAATCGGGCCGGGCGGCAAACCGCGGTATTTATAGGTATTATAAGGCGAATCAATGCTTAAATCAGCCGTTGCTGGGCGGGTGTCTTTTTTTCCGGTAATGAAATTGACCGTGGCACCGGATTGCAGACCCATGCCGGCGGCAATCCTTTTCCAAAAGATGTCCGCGACCATCTTCATATCAGCCGGAGTCCGCGCTTCCTTTTCAACAATGGAAGCCAGGGTAACTATCTGGAAAATAGTCCTGCCCTGCCGGCTGATCGCCTGACGCATATCCGGCGTGAGCTTCTGATCGAAATTGTCCAGCGTTTTCTTGATGATGTCTCGGGCCGGCGCGTTTTTAAAAATACGGTAAGTATCGGGAAAAATAAATCCTTCCAATGTCTTGGCTTTGCCGCCCCGCAGAAATGAATACTCACCCTGCCAATCAGATAATTCGGCCGCTGAATTAAAATCATTCGTGGTAACGATCCCCTGGCCGCTTAGATAATCAGCGACATCGTTATTGTCCCAACCTTCGATCAAAGTAATCTTGTTCTCATTGCTAAGCGTAACCGGACTGGCCAGAGAATTCAAAATATCATTGATCGTGGACTGCGGCTTGATGAGATGCTCGCCCGCTACCAGCTTGTAATCCTGGCCGGAAAGCTTGGCCATGATTTTAAAAGCCAGTTCGCTGCCGATCAGCTCTCTGCCCTTCAGATCCTTGGCGATAGCCGCAACGCTTTCCCCCTTTTTGATTGTCACAATAATCTGCTGCTGCTGGATATTGGGCGCGATAATTTCATAACCCAGATAAAAGCCAAAGATTATTATGATGGCAATAATTAATGATAAAAACTTTTTCATATATTAATTATAGCAAAGAATCAATAAAACAAGAAATCAATAAAACAAGAAATCAAGAAATCAAAAAATCAAGAAATCAAGAAACATAATAGCATTTTATTAATAAAAATGGTAAAATAAAGTCTGAAATAGGAAATAAGAAATAGGAAATAAATAAAGTAAGAATTATAGTAAATTGAAAATCAGAAATCAGAATAATAAATAGATCTATAATGTCAAATGTCAAATTTCCAATGCCAAATTGCATTTTCCCCTCCTTTCCAAGGAGGGGTTAGGGGTGGTTTGCCGAGGCATTATCCATTAAAAACAAATAAAGAAATAAATATTTCGTAAACTTCGGCAAACCCCTCCTTAATCCTCCCCTTGGAAAGGGGAGATCGGA
>Ga0209777_10003279_pt1 | contig 20223 bp, 19 predicted proteins | sample FrelakmetHBP12HB_FD_187147 | JGI IMG/M metagenome (GOLD analysis project Ga0209777, IMG submission 187147) | Freshwater lake sediment microbial communities from the University of Notre Dame, USA, for methane emissions studies -HBP12 HB (SPAdes)... | ecosystem: Environmental > Aquatic >...
TCGGATCAACAAGAGCAGTGGCACCACCAAAAGCTATCGAATAAAAACAAGTTTTATTGTTGTTTCTGTTACCACCAGTCACCGCTCACTTCATTCGCTATAGACTGGTGGAATTCTTTCTTTAAAAAAGGTTAAAAAAAAAAAAAAAAAAAAAGAGGGGGGGTAGGTGTCTTTAGCCCGCTATTGGTACTGGTGATTGCCATTCTGGGCTGTAGATGATGAGACTTGGGTCACCATAGATAATCTGGATGGTTGTGACCTGTGCGGATGAGGGTCCATACCTAGAAGTCAGGTCATTTGTCGTATAGTCTCGATAATGTAGCCATACTTGGTGTGAAAACGCTTGAGCAACCGACATTCCATTGACCATGACATCAGTGAACATATGATCATCTGCTAGGTCTGCCTCTGGGCACAACCCAGTTCCTGCGTTCCCATAACCCATGACCGCACCATGATCAAGATAGACCATGGGACCATCACCATCCCATGTTGTACAGGACATGTATAATATTGCTTGGCTTTTGAGGTCACCCAGGGCCTGATCAATCCATTTGTAGTGGTTAAGCCGGTAGAGTTCTGGTGGCTCAGGGTTAAACCAGATCATCGCACCGTTCTCTCGAGGCATCTTCCAGTTATCATACATGTATCCCCGCCAGGCATCCCACCAGATCTGATCCGGATACTTGGAAAGGTCTGATTGCGTGTACATTGAAGACATACCGCTTCCACCGGTACCATGACCTGAGTAATAATATACACTGGCACCTTCCTGCATTCGTTGGAGGTAAGCGGGCCAGAGAGTGTGGGAATCAAAGGTTCTGAGATGTGAGCTGAACGTATCTTTTAATACTCGACTGGAATAGGCTGGTTCAGTTTTTCCATCGTTGGTCGTCCATTCGCCGCCATCAGGGAAGTTCATCATCGAAGCGGTAGTAACGTTACGACCAGGGTTTGCAAATATTAATGCAGGGTAGAGAATGTCTCTGACCACAATGTCATTTGCGTACGCAGGGGTGGCTCCAGGGATATCACCGGCATAGGAGTTGTTCCCCAGGAGCGCGGAGGCTAATTCAAGGGTGATATCATCTCGTGACGCAACTGTGGCATATGCTTCTTGGCCGGCTTTGTCAAGTCCTAAGCTTTTTACGTAGGCAGTGAGTTTTGTGACCATCTCATTGTTCCAGTTCAGCTTTGCATCAAGACCATAATCTGGTACAGTAACTTTCATACCAAGGGCGAATTCCACTACCGTAAGAAAAACTTTCATTTTATTTTGTGGTTGAGGTGATGATGACTCTGGTAAATGTCCTGTGGAGCGAGATCCATGATAGAAGTCTCCATCCCAGCGCTGCCAGACATGGATTCGTTCTGCGACCGCTGCTGGGTCACCATTTGGTGCATCTTCCGTGCGGATGACTGGTGAGCCATGGTATGCCGCAAGCATCGCTGCAGGAGCAAAGAAGCCGCTTCCGGATTTCAACGAAGTAACGGTGATATAGTTTTGAGAGGCGGGGTAGCTCTTGATCTCATCAACGATTTCTTGCATGGTCTTTAAATCCTTTTGAACTGTGGGGAGCTTACTGCGTACACCAGCACCGATTTCATTGCGTTCAACAAAAATAGTGTTTGTTACTCCGAGCTTGGTGAACGCACTTGCGGTGGCTGTAGGAACACTATCTTTGGTAACGTAGAGTAACGGCATATGATTCAAGGAAGCAATAACCGCGGCGTTTGCTGCTGACATGGTTGCATCAGCACGGTCTGCGCTGACTGTTCTCACATCAACGTTGAGCGTATATTTGAAATTAGCACCAGTGGCATCACGCGGTACAACGATAGCGGTCCAGGCTCCTGTCTCAGGGTGAAGGACTTCATCTGACCATTCTGTATGTGCTGCGGGGTGCCAGTTTCTCCATGGGTTGTACGCAGGATTTGAGAGTCCATTCCAGATACCGAGGGGGTTCACAGGGCCGTTCCACGCAGGCATTGTTGGTGCTCGTATGATCCCATTGGGGTCAACAAGGTACACTATAAGATCAGATGGGTCAGTAGTAGTGAGTTTCGCGTTGATCACGGAGTCTGCTCCTGTTACTTTAAATTGATATCGGTCACCAGCGTATTTTGTTATTAAAAACCACGAGTTTGAGCTCTGACTATCTAATCCAGCTACCCAGAGACCTGGTGTGGTAATGGGGAAATACATATCGGTTCGTGGTCCTCCTGAGGAGTCATCATAGGGGACGGGCCACCAGTCTTGTGCCATTGTTAGAAATGTAGGAAAGATATTGCCAATCGTTGGTGTTGCGCCACCGGATCCAATGATGCTAACATTGAGAGCGCACCATTTGCTTCCAAGGAACATCGGGTATCCGAGAGCCCCGACGTTTACTATCTTCTTACTAGTACAAGAAACATTCTCAACAGTAGATCCTCGTGTTAATGTCGCGGTTTTTTGCACAACAGTGCTTACGGTATCGTTGAAACCACTGCCATCTACTGCAACAACGGCAGTCGAAGCAGAGGTCCAGCTATGAGTGGCAATATCAGCAGCAGCTGCGATAGGGTCTGCAAGGACAGTGTACTGAGTCGCTGTTGTCCCGTAGGTTGCAAGATAGGTATTCCAATCATCAACGAGGTATTGAGTTGTGTCAGCAACCGTTCCAAAGGAAGTCGAGTCATCGAAATACGCTGTCGGTGTTGAATCACCGGTGTAAATAATCGGAGCAAGGTATCGTTTTCCATTGTCTAGGTAGTTACAGGCAGGGATTGCTGCAAGATACGCGAAATCATCTTTGGTGCTCGCTGGGTCATTGGTTATCTTGAAGGTTTTCGCAATGGGAGTAATCTGCGGTTGTGGGATAGGACCGGGTATTGATCCACCAGTTCCAAGGGCTAATGTCAGGCTGTATGCCCCTGAACCATAAGAATAGTAGCTCCAATTTGTCGGGTGAGGACAATCGACCCATCCAGGGAAGATATCAACACGAGCAGTCCATTGACCCGTCGCATCAGCAGGGTAGTCAAAATCATCATCGAGGTATTGATTTCCCTCGTAGACGAGTTTTCCATTAGGGTTGTAGAGTTGAAGATCAAAATCAGTCAGAACCGCAATATTCTTCATTGCTAACGTTAAGTGAATTCCTTGTCCCACAGATGCTGAGAATTTATAAAAGTCATATGGATCGTTCATATCAAGGTATCCGTAGTACGTACCTGGTGTGATGGTCAATGCAGATGAAAGGGTATTACCAGCATCTGCCCCACTGTTCGCATCGTTCTGTGAAGTTATAGCCACATTAAGGGTGTATCGACCTGTTCCGGAACCGCTGACAAATCTTACATCTATATACCATCGCCCAGTGTAAGTGGCTGTGAAACTGATGGTCTCTGGTCCTGTAGTATTCGAGGATGCTGCCACACTAGTAGCTCCACCAGTGTAGGACCACAATATAAGGTTAAAGTCAAACCCTGAAGGAGGTGCCATAGTAATCACCATTTTTTGGCCTTGACATACGGAGAAATAATAATAATCATCGATGTCTGAACCAGCGGTTAGTTTTCCTGATCCCCCTCGACCTGGTGTTTCATCTTTAATCTCACCTGGATACAATGCCAATGATGTAGAAAGTTTACTTCCTGAATCTTTTTTATATCCCATGTCATCATTATCTGCAGTATTCGTCGATGCAGGGTTTGTTTCTTTCAAATAGTAACTCCGATCTAAAATGAAGGTGCCGTTCGTCTGATCTTCAGTATAAAAATTCTGTTGGGAACCTTCGTTTGATGTTACAATCTTTTGTGGGCTCTTAGCGACTGTACTTACCGGAACAATTAAGGCGGTTCCAATAAATAAAAGCGCTATGACAACTGCCTCTATTCTCGATTTTTTAGAATTTCGTTTATTATTCATAATTTACCCCCTATATATAGAATCATTATAAGAAAGGCATTATATATATGTTTCGATTTTTTAAATATGACAATTATAATATATTTCACTCCTCGTATTCGAGGGTATTATGTCGAGAGTAATGATCAGCAAAAAAAAACAATACAGAGATTTTGATTTTTTTTGATTAAGTTTATAAATAACTCATTTATCTAAAACGTAATGATCGATGCGACCTCATTTTTAAGTCAACTCGCTGGATATCTTTTTGTCATTCTTCTGCCCGTTCTTGCATTATATATCGTTTATTTGGTAGTAACAAAAGCATTCCATGATATGGGGTTTTCATCTCTTGAAGCGATTATTATTGTGTTTGTTTCGTTTTTACTTGGGGCAGGGATTATTGACGGATATATTGGAATCAGTTTTTCGAACATCCCGTTGTTTACATATCATCAATATTGGATAGTTGGGATCAATGTTGGTGGTGCAGTGATTCCTGTTCTTCTTAGCATTTATTTATCTTTAAAAAATAGGTTAAAACCAATACGGATTTTCCTAGGCATAGGGATTGTTACAGTGGTGACATACCTTGTGACATATCCTGATCCAGAAAAAGGGATCGTCTCACCGTTTCCTCTATGGATCCTCCCTATTGTGATCGCAAGCCTTGTTTCCATCTTTTTCTATTGGAAAGAGAAACGTAAAGCTGCACCCCTTGCCTATGTCATAGGAACGCTTGGTGTACTCATCGGAGCTGACTGCTTCCATCTGATTAATTTGTTGGAAAATGAGATACACACCATGAGATATGCAGTCATTGGTGGTGCGAGTGTTTTTGACATGGTCTTCATCACTGGAATCCTTGCGGTGTTCCTCGACGGCCTCTTGATCTTCCAGCAAAAAAGAAAAAAAGGTGAAGGTGAAAAATAAGATATCCAACTTTTCCGTACGACTGGTTATTCTTCTTTCTTTTCATCATGAAGAAGATGATGCTCAGAACCGTGCGTCATGCCCCAGGGGGCCCACATGGCAGCTAGGATGCCACCCGCAATTAAGAAAGAAACAATGAAAATCGCGAGGTTTTGATACACGTCATAGGGTTCTGCGAGGGCCCAGAACCAATAAATCAAGAAGAAAATAACACCAAATGCGACGATTATTGAGACCCCCACTCGCCACCGGAAACCTTTCACTTTCCACATCTCTTTCTCAACTGAGGTTTGTTTTTTTAAAGCCCAGTATGTCCAGGGTACTCCTAAGATTCCTATGAGAACAAGAAGTGACATCAAGAAAATTGCGACATTTTGCTCCCACGCATATTTTTTGGCATAGAAAAACAACCATAGTACAAGAAATACAAGCCAGCCTACACCAACAAGAATAGACAGGGATACTCTCCATGCAAGACCTTTTGTTTCATTTATCATATCATGTGTTTCATTATTCATACAAATTCTCCATTTATTACCTAGGAAATTTGTTTCTGATATATAAATATAACAACCGGTTGTATCAGGGATGGTGAAGGATCAAATAGAGATTTCTATAAGGGGTTATTCAAAACTTTCTATTTGTTATTTTAACCCTCTAAATTAATTGATTAATTTATTGGATAGTAAGGCTGCTCTGTGGATTACTTTGTGATTGTTGACTTTGGCGTTGATACTTGAAAAACTATAATCTCCCTAGTATCCTCCTATCTTTAGACTCGGATCTCCTATAAGGATGAATTCTTCGACAGTAAAGCGATCAGATGGGATATTGGAAATGTAGTTATTCTGTGCTTTTGTTAACATCTGCGATACTTTATCGCTAGTTGCATAAGCCGGCCAAAAGTGGATTGCCAGATAACCGCAGCCGAAATCTATACTCCCAAAGGCTGTCCTAGTAGCACCGATAGTTGCGATAGCACCACCGTTACTCTTTTTTACCGTACACCATGCAAAGGTGGGAATCAGCTTAGAAGCAATGTCACTAAATTTATTTACTGTAAGCTGTAAATTTTCAGAGGCATAGCCGATAAGGCCAGAAAAATTGAAATCAAGTTTTGCAGTAAGACAAGCGTCAAAGAAGATAATCGGGAGTTTATATCCATTTGTAGCGCCTAAAAGATGATTCGTGTGATAAGGGACCCATTCATTACTATTTGGAGGATGGGTAGCAACTCCTATCTCAAAGCCATGACCAGAATAGTCCATAAATCCAGCACCATTGTTTATTGCTTGATTTAGTGATCTTGCGTTAAATGTGCCATCGGAAGTCCATAACGGTATAGGTGTAAAATCTGACATGATTTGTTCTGTTATTTGATTTTGTTCTTCGCCTTCATTTCCGTCCGAACCTGGGAATGTATCGCCTCCAACGAGAATTATGTTCTTGAACCAGCTTTTACCATAGGTTTCTGTTTCATAGTGAATTATTTTATTAACAACTATTTTAACCTCTGCGTTGTTTTCACAAGGTAAACGGCCTATGTTGACATCTGGGTAAAAGTCAACAGTATCATTGATGCCAGGGCAACCATCATAGATTTCTCCGTACAATCCATTTCTATTGGAATCCCAGCTGCAAAAGTCGCCGTTTCCATTATATATATCAGCATAGTAAAGATCGGTTATGACGGTTTCATTCCAATACTGCCAATAGTATCCTTCATGAAACCATGTGGTTCTAATGGGCAACTTATCAATGCTTCCAATAAGGAGAACGTAGTTAATTCCCCAGGTCTCAATAGCATCTTTAATAAAATATTTTATTTTCTCAGCGTTATCCCGACCGCTATATTCAGAATATATCTCTTCGGTCGTCTTGAGGATGGTATTAACACCCTTACTGATCTTGTGATCAATCAGAGGTTGCAGTTCGGTTGAAAATTCAGAGGGGGATATGATGACGAGATCATATTGATGAGAAAATACTATTGGAGTCGCAGGTTCTTCATAGGTGACTTGGATTTCAGCATTTTTACTATAATAAATAATGTTTTTAGCAGGAGAATATCTAACAGGATAGCATTGTATGGCAAGATAGATGACATGTTCTGTACCATTTAAACCTGCTCCAGCGGTATAACTATAGCTTCTCGCTGGATACAACTCTGCACTTTCATATACTGCGGGGTCTTTTATCGGTTCGTTCGTCACCTTTGCGCCTACCGGAGTGGGTTCAGTTGCAGGATTAACTTCTTTTGATAAAGCTAATTTATTTGTTTCAGAAAAACTCACATTAACACTACTAATTTTTGTTCCAAATGGAAAGGTCAACACTTTCGTTAAAACGGGTAGCATAGGTTTTCCAGAATCGAAAAGAGACGAAGTTGCTTCTTCTAGGCTTACTGTAACATATTGACCCGCATCTTTTATAACAGGTTCCGAAATAGCAATCGATTCTGTCTTGATTTTCAAATCATTGGTTTTGTTATTGGTTATGGCAACAGTTCCTACTCCACTGAAGACTAAAATTCCTACTATACACAATGGTAACAATTTCTTCATAATTTCGATCCCCATTTTTATTTAATTTTCATATAGCAACCGTTAGTATATAGCCTTTTCGTAATTTTTTATTCTAGTTTCTAGTTATAAATATTTTCATCTCTTAGGTTTATTTTAGCTATGGATAGGGCGCAAGACGGTGCGTATTACTGTTCTTTCTCGCAGGGCTAAAATAACTCCACCCAGCTCTTCCTTTTTTATGTCAACGATTAACACAAAACATGAGTAAAACCGTGTTAATGCTTCTCCGATAATCTTATATAAACATTTCTGTTTTAGGGTTAAAAGTAGGCAAGGAGGATAATTAAATAATTGCTGACAAACTTTTAATAAACACCTAATATTTTACCTCCATGTTTTTACGCTGAGTAAGAGGCAGAAAATGGACGACGAATCACTTGAAGAAATGTCCCGAAAAAAAGATGATCTACAAGAAAAAGCCAATCAACTAAAGAAACACCGAGACGAATTGCATGACCAGTCGAAGAAGATGGCGAAAGAACGTGATGAGATCAACGCGAAAGTTCGACAGATACGAAACCAGATTAACGAACATAAAAAGAAACGCGATGAGTACAACGAACGCGTCAAACATGCAAAAGAACAACGAAATGAGTTCTCCGCGAATCATCTCGAACTAAAAAAGAAAATCAAAGATCTAGAACGAGAACGAACCTTAGACTCCGGGGTGAATGTTAACGAATTGAAACAATATCTCAGAAAACTTGAAAATGAACAGATGACCCAGCCGATGTCAGCTCAGAAAGAAAGAAAACTGATTGATACGATTAAAGGAGTTCACTTAAAAATCAAAGACGCAGATGATTCATTAAACAAGGATCCGAAGCTGAAAAAAGCAATCGAAGAAGAAAAACTCATGCGACAGAAAGCAGAGAAACAACATGAGCTTGTTGAAAAAATGGCGAAGAAAGCCCAAGAAGAACATCAAGGAATGCTTGAACAATTAAAACAACTTGACAAACTCGTTAAACGAACAACAGAGATCCAAGAAAATATTGTCGTGACAAAGATTGAGGCAGATAAGGTGCATAAAGAATTCATCGACAATGTAAACCATATTCATGAACTGGAGAAAAACATCTCAAGCACGGAGAAGAAGAAAGAAAAAAAGAAAAAGATGGCTGATGTCTCTGCTGCCCAGAAAGAAGCAGAGGACGTCTTCGACCGATTTAAACGAGGAGAAAAACTCAGCACGGAGGATCTTATGATTCTCCAAAAAGCAGGATTATTATAAAAATAATTCCCGTGGAGGGACTAAGAAATGCCTTGTGAACTTTGTGGGAGAGAGTGTAAAAGTGGCAGAGAAGCGATTATTGATGGTGCAAAAATGTTCGTATGCCCGGACTGCATCAAATACGCAGAAGGTCCGGTACAAGAAGAACCAGTGAGAACTAGTCATCCGCCCCAAACCCAACGATTCATAGTGAAAAAAACACAGAAGCCAGAACGGGACATCTACAAAGACAAGGGCATGGAAAAGGAACTGGTGTCAAACTGGAATCATCTTATCGAACAAGCACGAAAAAAGAAAAACTTCACCAGGGAAGAACTTGGGTTTAAAATCGGAGAACGCACCGTCACAATCGCGAAACTTGAAAACGGTGACCTCCGACCATCTGATCAGACTATCGCGAAGTTAGAAAAAGAACTAGGAATCTCACTCATGGAAAAAATAAACACGGTTCCCGCCGGAATGAGGACACAAGCCCAAGGTAGATTTACACTTGGTGATTTTATTAAAACAGAAAAGTAAGACGCATGAAGAAAAACGACTTCTCGGCAGCACTCAAGGCTTTGAAAAACGGAGAACCAATCATTTATCCAACAGACACGCTTTATGCGCTTGGTGCAGATATCTACAATGAAACAGCGGTGCGAAAAGTATTTGACATCAAACAACGCCCGTACTCGGTTCCCCTCCCTGTTGCTGTTCCATCGATACAAGCGATTGAAACCATCGCATATATGAACGACGCCGCACATGAAATCAGTAAAAAGTTTTTACCAGGAACCTTAACAATTATCTTGAAGAAAAAACTGTCTGTCCCCGATATTGTCACAAGTGGACAAGATACTATTGCAGTGCGTATCCCAAACCACACCATCGCATTAGAATTACTCTCCCAATATGGACCATTAACGGTGACCAGTGCGAATCTTCATTACGAAAAAACCCTAGCCAGCATAACGGATATTCTTATACAGTTAGGGACACACATTCCTATCTGCTTAAACGACGGGAGACTGGATTCGGTTCCTTCGACGATTGTGGACCTTTCCACCAGCAAACCACGAATTGTTCGCAAAGGTTTTATCACAGAAAAAGAACTTCTGGATGTGATAACCCATGGATGATACAGTGTATGAAAACTACAAACGTGCAGGTAAGATTGCAGCGGATGCTCGAGACTATGGCGTCACCCTACTAAAGCCTGGAGCACGATTCCTTGATGTCGCAACCGAGATCGAAATCAGAATAAAAAAAAATGGCGCTGGTCTTGCGTTCCCGGTGAACATCGCACTCAACACTCTTGCTGCACACTACAGCCCACGTCACGACGACCAGTCCACTTTCAAGAAAGGAGACGTCGTGAAACTCGATGTCGGTGCTCATATAAATGGTTATATCGCTGATACCGCGATCACCGTTGAACTCGAAACACACGTCTACAATACGATGATTCAGGCATCAAGCGAGGCGTTAGAAAAAGCAATCAGTGTCTTAAACGTAGAAACCCCCCTCAGCGAGGTAGGAAGGATCATCGAAAACACAATCACCTCCTACGGATATAAACCAATTAATAATCTCATGGGCCACGGGTTGGATCGATATGAACTCCACTCAGGGTTATCAGTCCCCAATGTAGGATCACTGGGGGGCAAAAAAAAACCAAAAGACGACGATGTGGTTGCGATTGAGCCGTTTGCCACGAACGGTGCAGGCCACGTTACATCAGGAGAAGGAAGCAATATCTACCTATGTAACGATTCACTCAAAGCGAAATTTATTCGGGATAGGAAGACAAAACTCCTGTTTGAAAAAATAATTACCAATTACAAAACCCTGCCGTTTGCCCAGCGGTGGTGCAATGACTTGTTTCCAAATGGGGGTGATATCGCGTTAAAAAAATTATCATTTTTAGGCTTGACGAAACACTATCCGCAACTCGTGGAAGCAAAAGGCGGGATGGTGTCACAGAAAGAACATACCGCGATAGTAAAAGAAGATGGATGTGAGGTAATTACATGAAATCAGCCAAAAACAATGGGAAGAATGAGGTAAAAATCATCCAACTTGAAGAGCTTAACTGGAAACAAATCGATTCGCTAGACCGCAAAAAAACCATCTTTTTCATCCCGTTCAGCCCCTTGGAGGAACATGGTCCGCATTTACCTGTTGGTACTGATTTGCTTACTGCACGGGACGCCGCAAAAGAAGCAATCCGGCTTATCAATAAGAAAAAACCAGAACTAACTATTGTTCTTTTCCCTGCGATACCTCTTGGATATTCAAAGATAGCGTCTGACTTCCCAGGTACCGTTTCAACACAAATAAAAACGCTCAAGACGATCGTTTCTGATGTCTGTTCCTCTCTCGCCAGATTTGGTTTCAAATACTTTGTCATATGCACGTTTCACATGGATCTCGGACATCTCAAAGGAATCTATAGCGGTATGAATAAAGCGATGAAAACTCACGGCACCAAAATCATTGAACCTTGGGGACCGTACTTCTATCATAAGGAGGTAGAGAAACGAGAGCCACAAGTCGGGTTTGACACGAAAAAAGAAGTACATGCATGTTTCAGAGAAACCTCTCTTATGAACTACCAATATCCTTATCTTGTTGACCCGTCATATAAGAACTTACAGAGCATTTATCGAGATCTGTATTCACCGCGGATATTAGGGAAGACGTTTAAAGATATCGGGATTACCGAAGGATACGTTGGAAGCCCAGCTCGTGCAGATAGCGACTACGGACGATGGTACTTTCAACAAATCGTTGAGACATACGTGCAAGCAACACTAGACCTGTTGGATGGAAAAAAACTACCGGAACTTCCAAAAAAGACCCAGTTGCTTATGCGATCCATGTTCTGGATAAAATAGTGGTATCAGAGGATCCGGTGTTCTCAATCATTATAATCATATGAGTTTTTAATGTAAAAACCAATTATCAAACCTACCAGATCCGATATACCTGCAGATTTGCTGTACAGCCAATCCATTTCCCAATAAATAGAATGCATTGACCGAGGTTTTACTGTTCGTCTAAAACACCGTATTCTGAGACTAGTCCACATACACACTCGCCCTCGCGTCAAGAGACTCTTGCGCGATGGACGCATCATAGGTAGCGAAACAGGTTGTCATTTACACAAGCCAATCAGGCAAATCTCTTTGGTTATAATAAAAATCTATAAATGTAGGTGTGAATGCCATAAATCCTTAATTATTAACCATACCTTATAATGTTTTTATAATGACGATAACCATATATATTCTGCTATAATCAGGACCACTGGTTCTTTTTTTTCATTTTGTTATTTTGACGAGTTATCTTTATATATGTTCATTGGCAACAAGTAACATGAAAAGAGATAACGAGAGCTCTTATCGTATAGAGGTGAAAGCGAGATGATGTATGAAAGCAACGAACAGGATGAGGTCATTGAGTTCTGTTTAAAACATGATTTGATAAAAAAGACAGAGCAAGGGTATATCATTAAGAGAGAATTCTTCGAAATCCTTGATATATATAACGAGGAGACGTGAACACATGGCGTTAACCCAACAACAAAAGGAATTGATCCTGAAATTTCTTGCCTCATCAGCACAAAAAAGTAATTTAGTAAAAGAAGTTACGAAAAAAGAATAAACAGTTGTGACTGAGGCCTTTTTCGTATCTTTCATTACAATGTACGATAGTTTTTTTTAATATACCTTGATACCTGTATGTAAAACCTTTTAAGGGAGAAAATACTAAAAAAAGTTGTAATATTTAGATTCGTTTTCATCATAATATGTATTTATCATTTTAGTGGATATACAGACAATAAGTCACAAAACAACCTCTGAGGGATTTTACGAAAATCTATGAACAGTTCGACGAAATCGCGAAAAGATCTAGGATCTGCTATTTGCAATAAAAGAAAAATATAAAATCTGATTCTTGTTATAGTTGTTATAATGCGGATGGGATAGCTATGAAAAAACCAGAAAAAATTTATGTTTCACTTCAACTCGATAAGGATGTAATATCTGGAAAATTAGTATTAAACATTCAGTTCGATAAAGACGCACCGAACTTTTTTACCAATAAGAACACGATCTCCTGGTGTCCAACGATCGAGGAACAAGATTTTGTCAGTGAAGCGTTTGGGATGCTTTCCAAAGGAAAACGTCAAAGACAAGACCGAATGGACGAATCAGACTATCAAGAATCATCTTCACAGGACCTCATACGCGAAGCAGATGAGAAAGAAATCCTTGATCGCGTCTTAGAGAAAAAAAGACCAAGTTATAGTCAAGGATAACCATTGTTTTATAGTCGTTCGAGCAACGCACTGATCATCAACGGAAGCAAAACCGTTGCATCCCCGTCTATGGTGATATTGTCTGCTTTCTCTGCAATTTTTCCCCAGGAGATGGCTTCTCTTGTTTGTGCACCAGAAAGACTCCCGTCGTATTCCACTGCCGTGGTGATATACACTGCGTGGGAAAGTCCATTACAATATTGGTTCCACCAAATCACATGATGTTTTGAAATCCCGCCCCCGATAATGAATGCACCGGTTTTCTTTGCGGTAAATACAATATCCGAGAGTTCCTGTTCATCTTTGAAAAGATCAATGGTGAAGTTCCGATGATCCTGATAATACATCCAAAGCTGCGAGCCGAATGCTCCATCAGTTATTCCTGGAACATAGATAGGGATCTTGTTTTTCCATGCCCAATACATGATTGAGTCTTTACCGTTTTTTTCTTTTTCAAGTCGTTTGCCAAACTCCCAGATCAGGTCTTTAGTAGACCATTTTTGTTTTTCTGCGTATAATTCAGTAAGGATCGGCTGTATTTTTTCTTCGAGAATCAACCCATAACACTCCAGTGGTATGAAGATGTTTCCGAGGCGGTTAATTCCTTGCTGATGCAATTCTTTGTCATCCGCCGTAAACGATCCATGGTAATAATCTTTCCAGACCCGTGCGAGATCATGATCTAAGGTCCCCGCGGTGGTGATTACGATATCAAACAGTTTCCGCTTTAGCAAATCCTTAATGACTCCTCGTGTGCCTGTTGAAATAATGCACGCGGGAAACGACAAGAACTTCACGCAGTTCTTTTCTTTTACCATACACTCAAGGATATCGACGCCGCCGGCAACCTTTTTTGCGGAAAAACCTCCTGAGTTATAGAGTGCTTTGATAAGCTGGTTCGTGGTCATATTTTTTGTTAATTCGATATCTTGAACTGGCTGTTTCTCCATGGCTTTTTCACCTATGCAACCACGATTGCCCCATACCCGACACAGGAAGAACCAGGGTGGACCTCATACGACGTCCCATATTTTAAGAGTTCTGCTTTAGTTGCTCCGAGTTTTTTTGCAGCAAACAGCATTGCTGCGACCGGACCATATCCACACATCGTGATATTATGTTCCTCCACCGTTTGGATGAGTCCTTTTGGGTCTAATGCAAGAATACTTTTGATCGCGAGGCTATCTTGTTTTTCCGCGTATGTATCCACACGCATCCCTTCTGGTGGCGTACTTTGGTAGTTAAACCCGACATGGGAAAAATCACTGCTAGCAATGAGAACGATGTTCTTTTTGGATTTCTGAGAAGCTTTGGTAAGGATAGCACCTACTTCTTGAACGGTTTCATAGTCCTGCATCATCATACAAACTGGGACAAATTCAAAATTCCGACCTCGTGCAATATATTGTAAAAACGGAAGCTGTACCTCAATACTATGCTCGTAGGTGTGTGCAGTTGCATCCCGGTCTATAATACCGGTAGAGATGGTTTGTGCTAGAGATGAATCAAGCGGGACCATTCCGAGTGGTGTTTTCCATGCACCCTCTGTCATCACCGAGACACCAGAACCCATGCCAGTGTGGTTCGGTCCAAGGATTATGAACGTGTCAGCAAACCCCTGCTCTGCAAGACGAGCATAGCTATGAGACGCAATCGCTCCGGAATAAACAAACCCTGCATGCGGTACCACTAGGCCTTTCAGGTTATTTCCAACTTTTTTAAGAGACGGAATCGTCCCAATTCCTCGTTTGTCTAAAAAGCACTCCTCGATTTGTTGTTTTAGACTTTTTTCATTTCCTGGGTAGAACTGGCCCGCGACCGCAGCATTTCGTATAGTTTCCACAATACCACGTCCCAACCCAGACATGGGAAGCAAACCACATTAACCTTGCGCACAAAACATATAAATATCATTGATGAATACGGGAGTAAAACAGGACGGGAGAATCATGGAAACAGTCTGCCATATTGAAATCCTTAAAGACGGGAGAGATTTTGTCGCACGAGCGCATCTTGCGAACGGCTCAGTTAAAGAGTACCGCCATCAGATCTTCGAAGACGTACTCACTGAGATGGTCATTGACCTTCAGGAAGAACTCAGCGAATAACTATTCTCCAAATTATTTTTCTTTAAAAAAAGAAAAAAAGTTATATTTTCCCTAACATTGGTACGATGAACAACACTGCAATCATGACAAAAATCAACGCGTACATGATATAAACCCAGAGTTTTCGTCGCTTTGTCAAACCTTGATAGCGTTTCTTGCATTCATCAGAACACATAGTTTCAGTGTCTGAGGCAGGGATAGCTTTTCCGCAGATCTGACAATGTATGTGTTGTGGGATTTTCTCTACCATATCAATCACGTTCCGTATACGATACTACTATATGAAATATGTTCCTATGGCTCAATCACGACTTCACCATTCACTACATCAATGTCAATGATTGAGGTAATCGGAACATTAAATTCTTTGCTGATTTCCTGTATATGAGAACCTTTGTTAATTGCGATAAACACACCTTTTACATTCACACTCATTTTTTTAAATACGGAGAGAACTGCTCGTAGGGTGCCACCAGTACTCAGAACATCGTCGACGATCACAATCGTATCTCCTTTCTGTAGTCCATTAATATACAGTTTGGATTTCGAATACCCGGTAACCTGTTCAACAGAAACCTCGCCAGGTAACCCGTACTCGCGCTTACGGATGATTGTAAACGGAATTCCTAGATCAAGTGATAACACGGTGGCAAGCGGGATTCCCATCGCTTCCATGGTCACAATACGATCAAATTTCCCACATTTTTTTATCTGTTTTTTCATCTCATTAGAGACTTCTTTGAGAAGCTCAGGAGTAATGAATGGCACGCCATCCGTTATCGGATGAATTACATAATCATACGTTCCTTTTTTCACAATCGGGGCGTCATATAAGGATTTCTCCAAATATTTCAGATTCATAGTTCTCCAACCTCTTCGCATGTTTTTTTCAGAACTAGTATGAATTCATCGATAATCTGTTTTGTGATTTGTGGCATGAGAACTAATCTGATGCAAGAAAGCCGTTCGATCTTATTCACCCGCCACCCTTGCTTGGAGAGTTTTTTTACGATTTGACCGGGTTTTTTCAGTTTTATTCCTAAGACATTCATCGTTGGCTGAATCACTAAATCCAACCCTAGTTCTGTGATTCGTTTTTCTGTATACCATGTCACATTCATACAAGATTTCACCATTTTTTTATATCCCTCCAATCCCAGGTATTGTGCGACCGCATACGCAGCAGCTACCGGTGCTCCTGATCGTGTGCCAAGGATGCCTACTTGTTTCTCACAGCTGATATAAGGAGACTCTACACTGATGCTATCAAGCCAGTGTTTCTGTCGAATCATAAGAGTCCCTAACGGGATAGCAGAATACCCCATCTTATGTGAATCAATCGATATGGTAGATACTCCTTTGAGCGTAAAATCAAACTCAGGCACCTTGTAATGCAATTCTTTCAGGAATGGGATGACAAACCCGCCAAACGCAGCATCCACATGTAAAAAGATATGTTCATCAGAACAAATATCACTCAGCTCTGGGATCCGATCAATAGTCCCAAGTTCAGTTGAACCCGCAATACCAATAACTGCAGCAGTTTCCTTATGGATCATCTTTTTCATCTTCGTGATATCCATGACATACTCGTTGGTCAATGGTACTTCTATAAGTTTCATGTTCATGAGAGACGTGATTTTTTGAAAGGAAAAATGAGCACTTTCCGGGAGAATTACTTCTTTTTTTCCAGATAGTTGTTTGGCGATCCACATCGCGGTGATGTTTCCCTCAGTTCCACCACTTACTATTTGTCCTACCGATGTTTTTGGAGCATGGAGAAGCGTGGAGATAAAAGCGATTAATCGAGATTCAATTTCTTTAGTCCCAGGACACAGTTCAGGGTCACCAAGGTTTGTTTCTAAAAATTGTATGTACGCTTCCCGTGCAATCGGATGCGGTTGTGTGCACATCGAACCAAGGATATGACCACTGGAAAAGCAAAAATCACGCTGCTGAAAACTTTCCAGTTCTTTGAATATTTTTATTCTTTTTTTCTTATCAACAGAAACCATTACAAGGGATAAGCCATATCCATTTAAAAAAAGATACTGTTCTAAAAAAACCCATAGTAATGAAATCTTCTTTATGTTCCTTTAATCATATTACAGAATAACGGTCAATATATTGAAGATATAAAAATTACATTTCTCCTTAAAATTTCACGGTAAAGATCAATTTTTATCGAAAGATATATTAATGGATAGAAATATTTTATAATTGATTTATTTGTGTCTTTGGAGGAAAATCTATGAAAACGAAAGGAATGAAAAATTTGTTTATCTTATTTACGATAATAGTGATGCTTTTACTAAATAATTGCCTTGCATCAGCACAGCCCCAGAAGGGTTCTCAGAAACAAGGTCTTTATGGTCTTCAATTCGTTATGATAATTTCATGGGGGGCAAATGAAACACAAACACCTATTCATCCTGGAGAACTCAGACAAGTTCCTCTCATTGTTACCTATACGGTAGTTCGTGGAGTATTCGGGAGAATATTCTTACATCTTCTTGAAGGTAAACCCTTTTCCTTGCGACTTTCGATAGGAGATAAACCGGATTGGTGCACCGCTTTACTCTCCGATGAAAACTTTATAGGTGTGATTACACCTGATGAGATACAATCAGTAAGTTCAGTGTTATTTATTCAACTCGGCGAAGACGCCCCCCTTAATTATACGCTTGGATATGTGAAGCTCCATGGTGTTATAGACGACATGAAAGGACCATTCAACATACTAACTCTTATCCAAGGGTATGAAACAAACGTTAAACTACCTTTTGTAACTAGCCCGTAATAGAATGATGCAAATATTTCGTGGATAACGATCATTTTTTTAGAGAATACGCGTACAACAATGTTTTTATAAATGAACATATATAGTAATGTAGTGTGAAAAAAATGAAAATGAAGATTCTCAATAAAAATGATAAGAACAAACCTCGAGAATCAAAACAAGAGGAAAACATGACTTTTAAAGAAGACACTACAAAGATTACAAAAAAAGAAAAAAACATCTTTCAGATACCTGGTTTTCAGCAGTATACTGCCCTGATGAAACTAAGAATCGTTGTGAGTCTAATTTTTTTCTTTTGCACTATCGCCTTTATGATCTTGATTTTTGTAGGGGATTGGGTGATTTCCACAGTCCTCCTTTTGATTGGTTACATCTTACTTTTTATACTCATGATCAAGTCATTCATGACGAAGAGACTATAATATCGCAAAACAGGAGAATAAAAAAACCATCACATTTTAATATAGGTAAATGTATTTTGATTACATGATGCAAAAAGACGCTTGGAAGCCGGAAGAGATCACCTCTTTTCTCAAATTACCGGTCTATACTCGTGAAGGGATCTATGTTGGTCATGTCAAAAACGTGTTTTTAGAAATGGAAGAAAAGAGAGTTGGAAGCATACTTGTCACAAACACCAATCCATCGCTTGTTGAAGGAAGTGTCGACGTCTCTATTCCATACCGATGGGTCAACGCGGTTGGCGATATTATTATTCTCTCTAATTTCCCTGGAAAAATCGCAACAAAAAAGGACAAGGGATCAGATAAAACGAAAAAAACCAAAGAAGGCGACACGAAAATCGACATGATTGAGTAAGATCAGAATATTCTTCACCGGTTATTCGTAAAAAAGATACTGCATATATCTTCCTTTTTTATCGATAAATTATCTATTCTAATGCAAATATTTTTATATCAAGTGAGTTATATAATAACATGTACATACTATCTCCCACATAAAGGAAGAACTGTACAACAAGCTTTAAATACTGAGAAAAGAAAGTAATATGTGTAAAAACAGGTAAAATGGTGGAATTATGACAAAAAAATTCAGATCTGCAAAAGCAAGTTTCGTAACAGGAGTAGTACTGCTTAGTATGATTGTTGCTGTTATTCCCACCACATCGGCAGGTATTCTCTATAACCTTCAAAGTGTATTAACAGTGTCATGGAGTGCAAATGACACTGCAACACCAGTTGTTCCTAGAGGGGCACTACGAACATTAACATTAACAATTAATCATCATGTTACAAGAGGCGTCTTTGGCCAAGTCCTTCTTCAACTTTATGCAGGATATCCGGTCGTAATACATATTGAAATAGTTAAAACCCCTACATGGGTTACTGCCACTCTCGCACAAGGGACTTTAACTGTAACGGTTACGCCAGATATAGCAGGTTCGACAGTTACCACACAAATATCACTTCAAGTTGCAGATGATGCTCCTGCGTATGGATTAGGATATATAGAATTGAAAGCAACTGCACAAAAAGCTGGACTCATCAATGGTTTTGAACAAAATTTCACCCTTTCATTTGTTCCAGATTATAAACCATTAATACAACCGACATATCCTGCGACCAATTCAAAGGAAATAGGACCATTAGATACTGCTATATTCCCTATTCAAATAACCAATCTTGGTAACGCCAGAACAGTAGTTTTACTCACAGTTACAAATGTACCATCCAATTGGAACGCAATTATTACAGATCAAGTCATATTGGAAGAAGGTACAGGATCCATAGGTACCGCTTATCTCGTTATAAAACCACCAAAAGGATTTGGATATCACGATGATCAAAAAACAATTACCATCTCAATGCAACCAGTCAAAGCAGATGATTATTCGAAAAAAGGGGAAATAACCTATGCGACATTCCTTGTGCAAAGCAGAGGATTTTCAACCCCCGGATTTGAGGCCATATCATTTATCGGTGCCTTAACAGCAGTATTACTAATCGTTGCATGCCTTCGAAAAAGAAAATAGTGACCCCTCACCGTTATACCTTCCTTTAAAACAAGGGGGAAATCTCCTATAAAACATAGTAAATGCATTTCCTTCATCGTTGTTGCATTGATTCTATGCCCGATTACTTTTTCACAGATTCAATCAACACAAGCAGCACAAACGACAAACCCGAAATTCCCATTGATATACAAAGTTTTAAACGGAATTGGTGGAATAGTAGGATTTTTCGCTCCTATTATTTCTTTTGCAGAAGGCTATAAAGTAAGTCCTTCAAATATCACCATTGGATATAACGAAAAAGTAACAGTACTAGTCGGAAATATTAATCTTTCTTCAGGTCAATTTGAGCCTCCTAAAAATTGGTTCTTTTTTACCGAGCGTTATGTTACT
>Ga0209777_10003280_pt1 | contig 20223 bp, 25 predicted proteins | sample FrelakmetHBP12HB_FD_187147 | JGI IMG/M metagenome (GOLD analysis project Ga0209777, IMG submission 187147) | Freshwater lake sediment microbial communities from the University of Notre Dame, USA, for methane emissions studies -HBP12 HB (SPAdes)... | ecosystem: Environmental > Aquatic >...
AGGAGGTACTGGGTCTGTACCTCCTTCAGCCGACGCTCCCACTCGGACTCCTCGGGCGGAACCACGGGGCGGGGGATATCGTGGCTGATCTCGCCCTTCATCTCCAGCTTGGGAATGAAGTATACGACCGCAACGATCTGGGCGGGGTTCTCGACCGCGTTGCCGTCACAGAAGTCGAACATCTCCATGCCGTCGATGAAGAGGATCTCCTGGTCGGGGCGGCTTGCTTCCAGCTTCTCGGAGATCAGCTTCGTCAGGCAGTCGCTGTAGAGCTTCGACAGAGGGACGTGCTTCTCCACCATCTCCTGGGCATCCCGCTGGCGTCCGCCCTTGCCCTTTCGGGACTTCACCTTGAAGTGGTGGACAATCCTCTCCTCGTTCGCTTCGAAGTACTCGTCGAAGAGCTTCCGAAGCTCCGGAGGTTCAGCCCACAGGACGACCCTGTAGGGGGTCGCCATGGTCTCCACGAGCACATCAAGATGTCGCCTCTTGGGCGTCTCAGGAGCTTGCGCCCCGGTATCTCCAGATGAGGATTTCTGTTCGAGGTTCTCCGTCATAGTCCACGTCTCCTTCCACGATTTTTCGGACTGTCCCTGAACGAACCAAGCGGTCATCCTTCAGGACGGCCGCGACCTTGAGACCACGCGCACCTTTGACCGACATCCCCTGGAGAGCATCCATGACGATAGCAGGAAGATTGTCCCAGTCAGGTTCATGCGCCCTCAAGACATAAAATACCAGATTGACCTCGACTGGATACTCGATGGGCTCCCTCCCCCCTTGGGACATGAACTGGGTGTAGAGGGAGTGGGCCATCTGGTCCCGCGCCTGCTTCATCTCCTTGGAGTGGTCGATGAACGCCCCCGTCCGGGCCCGGGGGTTCTTGAAGTAGATGTGCAGGTTGTTCTTCTGCACCCAGGGCTTCCCGAGCACACGGAACGTGTAGGTCCGTTCTTCGGGAAGATGGACTGGGCGTGGATCGGTCATCTACTTGCAGCACAGGCTGTTGAGGATCAGGTTGAGCTTCTCGTCATTCCTCAGCCAGAGGTGTTTCGTGATATAGTCCCGTTCCACCGGACCGAGAGGCCACAGGGAGCGCACGGTCTTCCCCTTGTGCTGGCCGCTGAGGATGAGGATGTCATCTCCCTCGACGCGGTACTCGATGAGTTCCAGCTTCTTCTGGACCTTCTTGGCCTTCTCGCCCGCCTTCTCGCGGCGGAGCATGCTGTCAGGACCGGACATGGATCACCTTCCGCCGTAGACGCCCCCGCCGGGGAGGATGATGCCGCTCTTCTCGGGGACCTCGATGTCCGAGTCGTTCGACCTGACCCTCTTGATCGCGTCCCCGTACTTCAAGGCCATGTCGAGATCGTGTCGGCGGTCCCGCTTCATGATGTAGATGAAGTCGGGGCGCACGAGCGTCCAGTCGAGCAGCTTCAGGGAGGCGAAGTGCTTGTTCAACTGGAGGATGATCTCCAGGGGGACGCCCTCCGCGCTGCGCTTCCCCGGGGCCTCGCTGAACATGAGCGGCAGGTACACGGTGAGCAGCCCCTCTGCGAGATCGTCGATGCCGCCCATCATGGTCCGCCCCATCGAGGAGACGATCACCATGGCGGCCTTCTCGGCGTAGGGGTTGGGGATCGGCTCGCAGCCGAACGTACCCTTGATCCATTCCAGGAAGGTAGGCTTCTCCTTCTCCATGGTCAGTCTGCCTCCTCCCAGTCATCCGCGAGCATGTCCGCCTGGGATGCCAGCCAGGGGATGAGATCGCCCTGCGCCGTCTTCATGTAGATGTAGGGCTTGGTCATCTTCGAGTGCGCGTCAGGAAACTGAAGGGTGATCCACATGCCCTTGCCGTTCCAGCCCCTGCGACGGAACTGTTTCATGCCCGCGCCAGGATGCGCCTTCAGTTCCCGCAGAACCCATCCGAAATCCGTGCTTCCCATGATCACACCTCCACGTAGCAGTCCCGCAGGACCGTGCGCTCGCCGTCCTCGACGGTGAGAGTTCCCTTGATGACCTTGATTCTGAACGCCACCGGATGCCCGAGCAGAATGTTCAGCGCCATCCCCGCCTTCGTGACCCAGAACCAACGCTTCAGCCGCTTCCACCTCGTCATCTCACACCTCCAGGGTCGTGAGACCCTGCCTCTTCCTCGCCGTCCAGGTCTCGTTGAACGTGAGGAGGTTGTTGACGTGCCCGGAGTTGTCCGTGATGAGCGTCGTCCAGGCGGCGATGCCCTTGAAGCTCTCCGCGATGCGCTGCCCGTTCGTCTGGTCCACGAAGGCGAAGATCTCGTCGAGCAGGATCAGGTTGCACCCGTGCCCCGACTGGAGGGCAAGGTCGTGGAGGGAGCGCACGATGGCGTTCGACAGCTTCGAGACCTCCCCGTCCGAGTAGAGGCGGGGGTCGATGTTCTTGGCACCGTCCACCACCTCGACCTTGACCTCGGACTTCAGGAGGTCCTTCATGTCGCCCGCGCCCTTCGAGGACTTCTTCTCCTCGAAGGAGGAGATGTTCATCCTCACCGTGTCCCCCATGTCCGAGAGGTACTGGTTGATCCTCTGCGACAAGGAGGTCATGGTCACCGAGAGCCGGTGCAGCTTGATGTAGGGGATGTTCGAGATGAGCCAGTCCACCACCTCCAGGTCGGACTTGACCGAGGCGATGCTGGCCTCCATCTCGGTGATCTTGCCGAGGCGCTCGTCCGCGTGCTTCTGGAAGGTCCCCAGGCGTTCGACACACTGCATGCACTGATCGTAGTAGCTCTGAAGGGTGGCCGCCTCCTGCTGCACCGCCTGCTGCTTATGCTGAAGGGACAGCAGCGTGGTAGTGGCCTCCCGGATGGTGGCACCGATGCGCTCCCATTCCGAGGAGCTTTCCGCCATCGCGGCGCGCTTCTCCTGAATCTGGACAGCTACCGCGTCGGCCTGGGCCTTCAGGTCGTCGTAGGACTTCTTCCGCGCCTCCTGGATGCCCTGCACAGCGGTCTCACGGGCCGCGACCGCCTCCTGGAGCAGGCCGTCCATGGCGACGATGTTGGCCTGGAGTTCCTCAAGCTCCTTCGCAAGCTCCGCCTTCTTCTTGGCGGTGATCTTGCCCCCGCAGGTCGGACAGGTATCGGAGGCCCGCAAGTCCCCCTTCCGCAGCCATGCCTGCACCTGACCCTTGGCGGAGTCCACGGCGGACTTCCTCAAGATGATCTGCTGATCGAGCCCCGGGTCGAAAGCCGGAAGCAGGGCCTCGATGTTCACCGGGTTGCGAAGCTTGGCCTCCTCCATCGAGAGGTCCGCGATTTCCTGCGAGAGGGCTCCGGCGCTCCCCTGGGAGTAGACGTCGCGCTGCTGCTGCGAGAGGTCTGCGATCTGCTTCTCCAGGACACGAGCCTTCATCTGAAGCTCCAGGACGGCGGCCTGCTTGTCCTTCAGGGGGCCGAGGTACTCCTGCGCCTTGGCGTTCCAGTCGGTCGCGGAAAGCTCACGGATGTTCCGCTGAAGCTCTTCGAGCGCGCCCCGGTGGAAATCGATCTGGGACTGGACCCCGAGCACCTCCGTCTGGAAGGAGCCCTTCGCGGTCCGGCAGTTCGACAGGATCTTGTCCCACTCCTCGACGCCCGTGATGCCCGCCAGGATGTCCACGCGGTCCTTGTTGGTCCCCCGGAGGAAACGGGAGCCAACCCTGTGGCTCATGTACGAGATGGCCGTGAAGCGACCGTAGGTGACGCCCACGGCCGTCAGGATGGCCTTCCTCGTCTCCGCCATCGAAGCGCCACGGGAGTCCCGCCAGCACCCGTCCACCCACCTGTCCAGGAACAGGGTCGTCCCACGGTACGGGGCCGCGTTGTCGTTGTCCACCGGGTAGAAGTCCTCTTTCCACTCCCGGCAGTAGGTGACGCGGCAGCAGACCCCCTCCCAGGACACGAACTCGACGCGGGCGGCCATGCCCATGCCCCAGACCTGATTGACGACCTCGGCCCCGGAGACGCCGGTCGGGTTCTCCCCGAAGAGCACCTCGCAGACCACGTTGAACAGGCTCGACTTCCCGGATCCGTTCGAGTCTCCCCCGGAGTCCTCGTTCACCCCAACGAGGTTCACGAGCCCGCGCCGCTCCATGTTGATGGTCGCGGAACGGCCAAACGAAAACATACCCGTAGGGTTCAATGTGCGAATTATGAGCAAGATTCTCTCCCCATCTGGCGGTTTCCTTTTCGCTCATTGTCCGTGTGCCACAAAGGCTGAAGATTCGAATAATGACACGCTATTTCTACCTGAGAAGGCTCGCTAAGATCGAAAAGGGACAATGCCTGGATATGGTCGATATGCCAGCCTCGCCTACCGTAATTATCCCAGGACATCGCCTCCCCCGTTTCAGCATTAGGGTAAAAAAGAGATTCTAAATACTTCTTAAAGTCCACAATTGATAACCCTAAACATTCTACAGCAGATCCCCCTTTCCTGCCCTTCTTAACCGCAACGCTCAAGCGTATACGGAGATTACACTTAATTCTAAAGTTTAGGTCCATCTGCCTACGTGTTAGCCTCTTCGCATTTAGTTCCTGCCTGTGTTCTCCCCGGTATTTTCGAGACTTCTCGGTATTCTTCTCTTGTTCTGCGTAATATGCTGCGCGTTTTCCTTCCAATACTTTTTCCCTATTTTTCTCCCGATAGGCTTTTGCTCGTGCCTTACAAGAGACTGCATTGTTCTCACGATAAGTCTTCGCATTTTCTTTAAGCTCTTCTGCGTGCGCCAGATAATACCCATGATGTCTCTTGAGTATTCGTTCCCTATGCCTATCGTAATAAAGTTTTTGACACGTCTTGCAACAGCATTGCAAACCATCAGACGCACTTCGATCCACAGAAAACTCCCGCGTGCTCTTCAAATCCCCGCATTTTGAGCACCTCTTCTCCACCCTACATCCCGCCCTGGTCGAAGAACTTCCACCTGTGGCCGTTGCTCTTGAAGTTCCACTTCTTCATCGGACCTTTGCACACCTTGCACTTCAGGTCCGGGTGAACCTCCGGAGGGATCTCGGTGTCCTTGAAGATGTCCTCGGCCTCGCTGCCGGGGCAGGCTTCGTTCTCACAGCGGTAGCTTGTCAGTTTCATGTCAGTAGTCTTTCTTTCGTTCTCGCGCCTTCTGCAACAGGTGCGTGGCCATGAGGATGAGATCGGCAGCGTCGGCAGCAGCGTTCTCGGCAAGAGCCGAATACGAGACCCCGAAGATATCCTTCGTGCAGCGCCGCTCCGCGTAAGACATGCGGCCCTCCGCCTTCCTCAAAAGAACGCGAGCCTGCTTCATGTAGTGGGCTGAAACGCTGTCCATCACGACGCCTTCTTCTTCGAAGCGTACATGCCCCTCCGCACGCCACCGTTCCTCTTGTCGGATTCCTTCTGCGCCTCGGTCCTGTTCTGGACCGTGAGGAAAGCGACGATCTCGCGCAGCACCGTCAGCCGGATCTCGACGGAGGCGATATCGTCGGTGATGGCTCCCAACCCCGGAGAGAGCCCGCCCATCAGATTCGACTGGCGGTTCTTCTGGTTGAAGGCCGCGATCTCCTGCTCGCGCTTCTCCAAGAGGTCCCCCAAGTAGTCGCGCAGTTCCTTCCGCGTCATCCCTGCACTCTCCTTATCATCTCGAAGATTCTGGCCGGGGGCAGCGTGCCCACGTTCACGAAACCGCTGCCGAGATAGAGCTTGAGATCATCCTCGACTCCGGAGGACGTGCTGAGGTCCACGACCGACGCGCTCTGCTCGGTCTGGTAGTCGCGGACGATCTCGATGCTGCGGGCGCTGAGGACGTCCACGTAATTCTGCCACTTGGACTCGTCGGCGATCCGGTCAACGTCCTCGCGCTTCCCGCGCAGCCTGACCTCCACCGCGACATCGTTGACCGCGTTCTCGTCAATCTTGGAGACGAGGTCGTGGTACTGCGTGGTCGGCCCCACCTCGAAGCTCTCCCGGTGGAAGAACGGCCGGGTGGCGACGAAGGCGGTCTCGACGTTCCACGGGCAGCCCTTCTCCTCCTGCGTGGCCGTCACTTCAAGCCAGCCCCTCCTCCTGTCGGCGTCGGCTCTCGTGCGCTGGAGCACGGAACCGACGTACCCTCCACTGGAGTTCTTGAGGTTGAACTGCTGGGGCACATGGATGTCCCCCGCCAAGACGAAGTTCCACTCGGGCAGATCGATGGTCGAGAGCGGAATGCCTTCCTCGAAGGTCATGTCGCCGTCGTCGGCCATGAACGCGCCCTTCACCATGTCGTGGAACACGAACAGGTTGAACTTCCCCGCTTCGGGGTTGAAGGCCGAGCGGTCGAAGGGCACCCCCGCAGGGAGGGCGTGGATGAGGCAGTTGGGGCAGCCCCACGTACCCGCGCGGTCCATCAGGATCACCCACCTGTTGAGCGCCTGCGCCGACTTGGAGGTGTGCCACTCCCGGTTGTTCTTCGTCCAGTCGTGGTTGCCCACGAGAGAGAAGTGCGGGCGTCCATCCTTGCGTCCCTGGAACGCTTCCACGAGCGCCATGTCGGCGCGCACCTTCACCTCGTCCTCGGGTTCGCGCTTCAGGAAGCGGTCCCCCAGGAACAAGGAGAAGTCGAAGTCGCCTTCGACGACACGGCGAAGAACGCGGGACTCGATGTCCAGGGTGTCCTTCAGCGTGATGCACCGCGCCGCGAGCCGGTCGTGGTGGATGTCAGAGTAGACGATGAAGCGTACTCGTGTCACTGGCCCACCCGAATGAAAGTACCGTCTTTCGCAAGGATCGCATTAACCGCCGAGCATTCCACCTTGCTCTGCGAGTCGAGAATAATCTTGGCGATCTCTTCAGCGGTCTCCTTAACATGAAAGCGCGTGGGTTCCCCCGCAGATGAAGAGGTACACCACACGTTGCCATCCTCGAAGGCCTCAATCCTGTCGAGACGGAGATAAACAGGGCTGTTGAGTTTCGAGCCTCTCAATTTAAGAAACGTCTTCATGCGTCCCCCGCCTTCTTGGAAACCGCCCCGGAGTTGACAATGGTGACGAAGGTCACGAGGAACGGGTAGATGTCCTTCACGAACGCCTGGAGCTTGTCGGCCACTTCATCCTCCGAGATGCCGGTGTGGATCGTGACTGAGGTCTTCAGGAACCGGAGCACCACGTACCTGCACAAGACGTCGATGTCCTCCATGAGGAGTTCTTCGCCCAGCAGATGAAGCTGGCCCTTGACCACTTCCATGTACCGCGCCCCGGGATCGCTCATGACTTGTACCCGTACCGCTGAAGGACCTCGGACTCGACCTTCCTCTGAAGATCCTCCCGCGCCATGAAGACCTCCAAGACCTTCTCCATGCCGACGCCGAGACGCTCGTCGCCGTAGGAGTAGGAAGCCCCCGTCTTGGTGATGATCTGGAGCCCGACCGCCATGTGAAAAAGCTCCAGGTAGCGGGGGAACCCTTGACCGTAGTAGAGGATGACCTCGCCCTTCCTGAAGGGTGGCGCGATCTTGTTCTTGACGACGTGAAGCTGCACGCGCTGACCGATGATGTTGCCCTCCTTGTCCTTGGGCTTCTCACCGTGCGTCTTCACCTCGATGCGCTGGGAAGCGTAGAACTTGAGAGCGTTGCCCCCTGTGGTCGTCTCAGGATTGCCGAACACGACGCCGATCTTCATGCGGATCTGGTTGATGAAGATAACGGACACTCCATGGGTCGATGCGCTCCCATTGAGCTTGCGCATGGCCTGGGACATCAGCCGCGCCTGGAGGCCCATGTGCGAGTCCCCCATCTCTCCGTCGAGTTCCGCCTGGGGAACGAGCCCCGCGACCGAATCCACGACGACGAGATCGCCCCGCTGATACCGCTCGACCAGCGCCTCCACGGTATCGAGAGCCTTCTCCCCGCTGTCGGGCTGCCGGAAGAGGAGGGTCGAGAAGTCCACACCGATACGCTGCGCGTAGGTGGGATCGAGCGCGTGCTCCACGTCGATGAAAGCACACGCGCTCCCGCGCCTCTGTGCCTCGGCGACCATGTGCAGGGTCAGCGTGGTCTTCCCGCTGCCTTCGGATCCGAACACCTCGATGATGCGCCCCTGGGGGATGCCCGGAGGGGGCCCGCCCCCGAGAAGAACATCGAGAGTGAGCACCCCGCTCGATTGCGTGGGCACGTTCGAGATCCTCGTCGCGTCCATGACGGTGAGGTCCTCGAACTCGTCCTGAGCGTGAAGCTCCTCCAGGATGGCGACCGTGCGCTCACGCGCAGTCGGGTTGTCGGGAAGCTCTACCCTCTTCTTGGAATCCTTCGACGACATGAATCACCTACCACGTCCGGCGCTTGCCCGGAGGATCCTCACCCGCTGGGGGCGTCCTGTCGGGCGGCGCTGCCGGGGGAGCGATGACCTGGACCGGAGGAGCCATCTGCACGGGCTGCTGGACGGGAGCCTGCATCGGAATCGGCGGTCCCGGAGGTGCGGCCATCGGCGGCATCCCGGCGGGGGGCATCCCCGAGGGCATCATCGGAGGCATCCCGGCGGGCATCGCCGGAGGAGCCCCTGCGGGCACCGACGGCGGCATCCCTGCGGGGGCCATCCCCATGGGGTAGTTGACCGGAGGCAGCGCAGGCGGCTGCGGAGCGGCCATCGGCGGCATCCCGGCGGGCATGACCGGCGGCTGTGGCACCTGCGGCATGGCCGGGGGTGGCGGGGCTGCCTGCACGGGAGCGGGCTGCGGCGTCTGGGCGAAGGACGACGGGTGCGCGCCGAGGTGGGGGTCGCGCATCCCGGCAACGTAGAAGTCGGCCTCCTCGTGCGTGACGAGATGGATGAACTCGCTCGGGTCCACCATGGCCTTCTGGTTCAGGATGTACCCCAGCCAGTTCTGATCGTAGGCGAAGTGCTTGCCGACGAAGGAGACCGTGTACTTGGTGTTTCGCATGTCGCCGGGCTTGCAGTCCTGGGTGTTCTTCGTGATGGTGATGATCGGCATGCCCTGGGCATTCGGGGCGAAGAAGTGGAAACCGTTGTCTCCACCGGCATCGAACACCGCGCACAGACCGTCGAAAATCGCCTTCGGCGCGAACCAGATCTGATGCTCGACGTTGGTCTCACCCTCATCGAGCGGACGCTGGCCGACCTTCTTGGCGTGGTCGAAGATCGGCGTGAGATACTTGATCTTCGCTCCGAACCTGTACGCCTGCTCGCGCGCATCCGCGAAGTCCTTGCCCTGTTCCGACTTCATGAAGGCCTTGTAGCCCTCGGGAGAGAGGCCCTTCTTGTTGATGCCCCGCGCGTCCCACAACCCGTTGTAGTAGTCCCACATCCGCTGCTCCTCCTCGCACCAAGCGCAGTGGGGGCGCTCGAACATTCCGCCCTTCCCGAGACCGATGAGGTACTTGTTCATCTGCACGGGGCAGAGAACCTCGCCAAAGCCCTGGCTGCCGTCGGGGCGGGTGAACTTGTCCACGGAATGGACGAAGAGCTTGAAGTAGAAGGATTCGAGCGGGTCCGCTGCGCTGAGAGACACGAGCCCGCCGTTGCACGCATAGCCGTACCGCGCGGCGATCTCGGGAGTCGGATTGAACAGCACCCAGGTGTTCGGAGAGAGCAGTGGGATGACGACGTCGTTGGACACGATCTGCCCCGCGCTGTTGGGAAGGGGCTTGTAGAGCTTCTTCGAAGTCGTGCCCTTCTTCTCCTCGTTCTCACGGTCCCTCTGATACGGCATATTGAAACCCACGGTTCACCTCACCTTTCCCTGGACAGCCTCCAGGAGTTGTTTCTCTGTCAGCGCGCCACCATCGAATTTTCGAGCAAAGTGCATCTTCGCGTATGTGTCCAGGTGGAAGGACTTGGAGTTCATCTTGTTCGCGACCACCTGGACGGTTTCCGCCTCTTCCTGGAGGCGCTTCTCGTTCCCGACCAGTGTCTCGAAGTACCAAGGAGGATCGAGCCGCAGATATCGGTACATGAGCGCGGCGTAGTCCTCCTCGGACCCGTGAAATGCCTTCGACTTGGCAACTGAGAACGCCATGGAGCAGTACTTCTTCCTCTCTGCTTCGGTCACCTCACAGGAATATACCAGAATGGTCTGATCCTGGAGCGCGGCCTGGGTCGGTTTTGGATCACCGTAAGCCGCGAGGACGTTTTTGGCATAGATGCGGTGATAGGCCCACCACTTCTCGACCCAGATTTCCTTGTACTTTTCGTACCTTATCTTGAGCCTGATCGCGAGCGCATCCCAGTAGGATTGGTTTCCCGAGTGGGTGCGAAGAAGATGATCGACATCGTTCTCATCGAAACGGAGCATCGCCATGACATCCGTCTTGGGAAGATGCTCATTCAACTCGATGCTCACGTTCGCTTCGCCTACCGTGATGCTGAAGTCGCTCATCCTTTGTCCTCCACTCGTCGCGCCATCCTGAAAGGCGCGTAGGGCTTCCGCTCTGTCGGCTCAGGCATCTTCGCCACCGGCTGCTCCAGCGGGATCTTCGTGTTTTCCGAAAACCCGCACATTCCGCAGACAATGCGCTCGTACCGGAACTTCTCCGTCTCCGTGACCGCCTGGAGGCGCAACAATGTCTTGCATCTCGGACATTTTCTGTCCGTCTGCCAGGGGACCTTTTCCTCTTCGCCCATTCAACGGCACACCTTCGCGGCGAACATCTCCCAGACGATCTTGGGGTGCAGCGTTGTCCGCATGAAGCCCATCGAGATCTCCCACTCGCGAACGACCACCTTCGCGTCAGGCACCGACATAGAGATGTTGCGAGATAGAGATTCATAGGGCAGCCCAGACACAAGCGTGGTGCCGTACTGCCCCGCCCCCGACAGGAACACGAAGAGGTCACCCATGAGGGTCGGGATGCCCACCTCGAAGAGATGAACGAGGTCCCTGCCCTCTGCATGCCACCGCTCGATCTCGCGCATGAAGAACCGCAAGTTCCGCTGATCGAGAACATCGGCAAGCTCGCCGTAGTCCTGCGTCGAGATGACCCCTGCGGCCTCCTGGAGAACCTGAGCATCGAGCGGGCCCCCTCCCCCGGCCATCACGAGGCTGTCGAGAAGCTGCTGCACGTCCCGCAACGACCCTCCCCCGAGACGGGAGAGTGCCTGCACAAAGTCCTCGGTGAAGGGAACACCCTCGGCGGTCAGGATGCCCTTGATGTTCAGCGCCACCTCGGCGTCCGTGAGAGGCTGAAGTGGCATGGACAGGCACCGCGACCTCACCGTGTCCTTCAGGCGCTGCGGATCCGTCGTGACGAGCAGGAAGACAGTGCGCGGCGGAGGCTCCTCGATGGTCTTCAGGACGGCCGCCTGGGCCTCCTTGGACATCATGTGCGCCTCGTCGAGGATGATGACCCGGTACGGATGCAGAATGACCTGATCGAGGATCTGCTCCAGCCGCCGGACGTCCTCGACGCCCGAGTTCGAGGCTGCGTCGAGTTCCAGGACCGACAGGTGCCCGCCGTTGTCCACTTCGAGGCAGGACTTACAGACGCCGCACACGTCGCCTAGCTCGCGGAAGGAAAGACAGTTCAGCGCCTTGGCATAGATTCGTGCCAGCGTCGTCTTGCCCGTCCCCCGGATGCCCGTGAAGAGAATGGCCGCAGGCACCCGGTTCATCCGAATCGAGTTGACCAGGATGCGCTTCGAGACCTCCTGGCCGAGGACTTCCGTGAACCGCTTCGGGCGGTATTTCAGAGAAAGCTGCACCTACTCCTCTTTCTCGTAGCGGTCGCTCCACCGAGACGCGACCACCATGTCCACTTCGATGGGAACCAAGAAATTCGTGTATTCCTTCAGCCGCGTGGTCATGTTGTAGTTCATGATCTTCCGCACGCGCTCGACTTCGGAGTTCTTGGCGTAGATCACGAGTTCGTCGTGAATGTGCAGGATGGGGCAGGCATCCACATGCTCCCGCTGAAGGTCCTCGTAGATCCAGCAAAGAGCGAGAGACGCCATGTCCACCGCGCTACCTTGAATGGGCGCGTTGACCCCCTGGCGCATCGCGGCGTTGACCTTGGACTTCGTGTACTTCACCTCGCGGTTGACGAAGCAGGACCGGAGATACGGGCAACCCGTGCACTTGTGGAGCTTCGTCTCCCCCACGAGCTTGATCTGTTCCGCGATCTGCGCTTCCGTGACCGCATAGATGTCCGTGGGGTCGATCTTCAGGAGCAGGGGATACGGACCATTTCTGTAGCAGGAGGGAATCGCATCCCGTGAAGGCCACGGTAGCCCCTCACGCACCTCCCTACCCTCCATGCGAGTAGGGACCTTCAGCATCGCGTCCGGCAGGTGACGACGACGGCCGAAGATGTTCATCACGTAGCCCTTATCCTTCAAGAAGGCGTGCGTGTAGTCGATCCACTGTTTCAGGACCGGGGCAGCCCCGAAATACTCCTCGTGGATGAGCTTGTGCGCCTCTTCCACGCTGACGCCGAGATCCTCCGCGAGCCCCTGCTCGGTCTTCCCGTAAGCGATGCTGAAGTTGACGATCTTGGCCTTGCTGCGGAAGGCTGGAAAGAGCTTCTTCACCTCCGCAACCTCGCAGGGCAGGTTCCAGACACGCTTCGCCATCGCGCAGTGCATGTCATCGCCACGGTTGAAGCCTTCGATCCAGACAGGCTCCCTGGAGATGTGCGCGATGACACGAAGCTCGATCTGGGAGAAGTCGGAAAAGACGAAGCAGTGGTCCGCGTCGGCCGCGTACATCCCCTTCACGATCCTGCCGCCATTCTCGGGACGGGGGAGGTTCAGGAGGTTGGGGTCCTGGAGCTTCAACCGCCCGGTCACCGAGTCCATCCAGTAGGTGCCGTGAACCCAGCCGATGCGGCCCTCATTCGTGCGTTCCTGGATCTTTTCCAGAGCGGCTTCGGCGTAGAGACCCTTGATCTGCTCCGCGCGCCGGAACGCCATGAGGGGCTTCGCGATCTCATGGTTCAGCGCCTTCAGCGCATCGATACCCGTCTCCCACGCACCGCGCTCGTTCCTGGTCCCCTTCAGACCCATCCCCTTCTGGTTGGGGGAGTCCTCGAAAAGAACCTTTCCTAGCTGCTGCGTGGACGCGACATTGAACGTGACCCCCGAAAGACGATGAATCTCCTGCTCGCTCTCTTTCAGGATGCGGGCCTGCTCATCGCGAACCGCGAGCGCCCTCTCGATGTCGAGGGGAACACCATGAAGTTCCATGACCGTGAGAACGTGCTGAAGAGGCATCACGACGGTATCGAAAACGGTGAGCAGCCCCTCCTCACGCAGCATGGGGCCGAGGACGTACTCCAGAGACAGGGTCAGGTCCGTGTCGGCGCACGCATACGGGTAGAGCTTCTCCAGGGGGACCTTCGAGTACCGCCGGAGATGGGGGTCGTAGAAGTCGAGCGCCGTCTCCAAGCCGGACTTGAAAAGATGCGTGGACCTGTGGTCAGAGATCCTCGCGTTGTCGGGCTCGACCATCAGGTACACGTCCGCGATCCCCTTCTTGATCACGGTCTTGCCATCCTTGGAGATGTCGGATTTCAGGGCGTGCGAAGACACCAGCCGCTCCTCATCTATCAAGGCGTGGGCGAGCATCGTGTCGAACTCCAGCCTTCGTGTCTTGATGTCCAGCAAGAGCGCCAAGTGGTAGACGTCGAACTTGCCGTTGTGCGCGACCTTGGGCGTGTCGCTCTCCAGGATGTCACGAATGACCTGAACAACGGCGTCCTGCTTGTCCCGCCAGTAGGGCGTATCGTCCGCCCGGCTCAGGGGAATGTAGGCCGCCAGCCCCGGACGCCAGGGGTTGGTCACCTCCTTGCGCCCCCAGGCGAACGAGATGCCGCAGATGATGTGGTTGAAGCCCTCGGGAAGCCTGTGCTTCCCCTTCCAGGTGGGGTGGTTGGTCTCGATGTCGAAGCAGATCTCAGGAGCCGACGCGAGTTCCTTCGCCAGCCACGCCAGCTTCTTGGGGCTGTCGATGAGGTGATACGTCGAAGGAACCGGCGTGTCGGAGAAGAACATCAGGCCTGCCTCTCGATGAACTTCTGGGCCTGGGCAAGCGCGATGACGAGCGCCCGCAGGTCACGCTGCTGGATCCACCCCGAGGTCGTGCGGTCTCCCTGCGCCGTGTGCTCCCGCGAGCACCGAACACGCAGGGGATCTCCCTGAAAGACCTCGACCATGACGAAATCGACCTTGACCTCCCACACCTTCACGAGCGCCATTCCCCCCTCTTCTTGAGTCCAGTTCGCGAAGTTGGTCTTCCTCGGAGAGGAGTCCCCACCGTCTCTACGAATTTCCCGGTGCTGCACGGACACGTACTCCATGGCCCGCACCACGCAGATGATGAGCGAGGGCAGCAGGCAACTGCGGATGAAGAAGTCCTGGTGCTGGTCCTCTCGCGCTTCACTGCAAGAGACGTCGAAGTAGACCTTGCCGTCGAGTTCCTTTCGATAAACCTCGACGAGGGCCCCCTCGTCCCTGAACTCGTCCACCTTGATTCGAGTGTTCGTCACTTTTCCTCGCCTTTTTTCTTCCCGGGAACCTTCCCGGGGCGCATCTTCTTGTCTCGCAGGGCCTCGACGTCAGCCTTGCGAACGTAGTTTCCGAATTCGCACTTGATCCGCCGCAGACGCCCCTTCTGGATGTGCGAGTACAGGTTGACATAGGTGCAGCCGTAGACCTTGGCCGCGTCCTTGACCGAAATGAGTTGGAAGCCCTCGGCGTCCAGAACGGGCTCGTCGGACTTCGGGCGCTTCGCCTTCACCTCCGCTACGAAGTCCACGACGGGAAGCTCCAGTTGCGTCTCGTCCTTCGGGGGAGGAGGATCGGTTTCAGTCTTCGAGGCCTCCTCGAAGGCTTCCCGCTGCTTCAGAATGAGGTTGTAGAGGGTAGAGTACTTCTTCTTGAGGTTCTCCTTGATGGAGGTCTCGACCTTCTTCCTCGGCGCGCTCCCGATGCCGAGCCGCACCGCGTAGGCAGCGAGGCAGAAATGACTGATATCGCAGGTTATCGCGCAAGGCCTTCCAGGAACGCTGCCGCAGGACTCACAGGGCTTTTCACCCTCGACAGAAGCCTGCGGATTGCAGAAGTGCGACTCCATCTTCGGATCCGAGAAGCACTCCCGCCCCAGGACATCTTCCCCCAAGTGGGCGGAATAGTGCTGGTTGAGCTTGGAGAGGATCTCCTCGTCCAGGACTATCTTGGGATTGATGCTCATGCCGACCCCCTTCACGCCAGACTTTTCAGCAGAACGGTGACGTCCGCGCCTTCGCCATCCGTGACAATGAGAACGCGGTCGTCAACGTCGTGGATGTGAATGTCGTCCCCATGGGTCTTCAGGCACGAGAGCGCGCGGGTCTTGTGCACGCGGCAGGAGGCCATGTCGCCGTTGGTTATGGGGGCCTGGGCAACGATGTGCTCCGCTGCCTCGCACCCGTTGAAGGACTTGGCGCTGATCCGGAGAACCGAGCAGCCGCTTTTCTCCTCGACACCCACGATGTCCATCTGGACCTGGGACTCCTCCGCGCCCACGACGGAAGACACGAGATCGATGACGTTCTGGAGACGCTCCTTCTCGAAGACGTAGGTCCTGCGGCACTTCTGAACCTGCACGATCTCGTTCGTGAGCCCGAACACGCTCACGTACTCGGTCGGATAGGAGTCGTTCAGGAGGGGCATGTAGAACAGCGTCCCGCTCCGCAGTTGCACCCCGAACGTGTTCTCCCCGAACAGGACCTGCTCGATCTCGTCCTCGAAGAACGAGAGCGCCTTCGCCATCTCGGGAGGGATGACGAGCCTCTTGTCCCCGATCTCGGTCAGCTTCGGCAGGACAGAGGTACGGATGGCGGTATCCGAGAACTTCGTGGACCTCGTCACGTTGCCCTGCGTGTTGTCCACCAACACGCCGGGGAACCGCTGCGTCGTTCCGATGGACTCCAGACACCTGCCTACATCCGAGGCAAAGATGAGAGCCGCACCCCCGCTGACAGGGATGAAGTTCGGGAGGTTCATCTCCTTCACATAATCGACCACAGGGAATTTGACGCTGATGTTGTCCTGCTCGACGAGCACGCTGGCCTTCGCAGGAGTGAGCGTGATGTCGCCCTCCTCGGACAGCTTCTTGAACAGGGTGATGAACCTCACCGCGTCCACGCCGCAGGAGAAGTTGGGGCCTTTCTCCACCTTGCTTCTGGCGAGCACGACCGCGAGGGGTGAGGTAGCGTAGAAGCTCAACACGCCCTCCACGCAGCACATGTAGACGTGGTCGCTCTTGCCCTGTGTCTTCTCGACCGCCTTGCAGAAGTCCATGACGCCCCTGTAGGCCAGGATGAACCCCTTCTTCGTTGCGTCCTTCACGAGCATGAATTCGCACTCCTCTCCTGGGCGTCGGGGCCCATGACTTCAAGATACCGTTTCGTGATTTCCTGCCGAGCTTCCGCGACCTGACAGTGGGGGAGACCGATGCTCCGGGACACCATCCAGTCGGTCGCGCCGGGGTCGTCGAGCAGGCACCCCAGAACGAGCAGGCCTTCAGAGGACAGGGAGTCCCCGATGCCGCAGATGATCTCATCCGAGATGACGGACTTCTCGGGAGTTTGCCGGGAGTCCGCAAGATACTCCTGAATCTCCCTGGAGGACGGGTAGATCGTCAGGTCCACCACATCCTTGTTGACAGGGACGTCGATGTCCACGAGATGGATCACTTTTCGGATGTTCTTGACCTTCCGCTTCTCCGTCCGGTTGCGCTGGGGTCCGGAACGGACGGAAACGAGCTTCTGCGGGGTGGACTCGACCACGAAACCGCGCTTCGCGACGAAAAACGCGGTCAGGAGATCGACGTACTGCTGATGGATCTCGCGGTAGACGCTGCTCTCGATTTTTCCTCGCCGGACCTGTATCAGATCTGCGGAATTGACCCACAGCCTTTTCTTGAGCTTCGTGTTGTGCTTCGGGGTCTGGATGAGCACCGCCTGACCGTCAAAATCGATGATTTCGTAGAGGTGGCCCTGATACCGCCACAGGGTCTTCTCGTACATGTCCCGGACCTTGCAAAGGCCGACCATGATGTCCTGGAGAATGTCTTCGGGCGGGATGTCCGTCACGAGAGACGCAGCCTCGACGGCATGAATCAGAAAACTGGACCATCTTCGCACCGCTCGCGCAAGTTCCGGACTTTCGCGCTGCAAGCCCGAGAGAAGAAACTTCAACTGCTCTTTCAGCTTCATGCCGCCCTCACTTCTGACCTCACCTGCGCCAACCTCTCCGCAGAGAGGCTGCCAGGGTCCTCATGACGCTCCAGATGGACGAGGCGGGCGTCGAAACCGAAGGCCAGAAGCTCGTTCTGGATCACAAGACCGTAGTCTTTTTTCGGAGTGACGGTGTCGCCGTCCAGACAGACGACGGGAGTCAGCTTGAACGCGCTGCACAACTGCCGGATGCGAAGTAGCTGGGAGTCGCTCGCTTCCTTCGTGAAAAGACCAACCGCCTGAATGCCGTGCCGATACAGATTCCAGCAGTCGCTCGCGCCTTCGACGATCCACAACTCTTTCGGGACCCCTGCAATAGGAATCATCCAGCCACCGTAGAGAATGCGCTGAATCGGGGATCCCGAGGGGCTCCTCCACCGCAAAGGGGCTTCCGGGCTGAGATAGCGTACCTGGAAGGTCAGGTAGGTCCCATTCAGGTCCCAGACGGGGGCGACGATGCAGTTCTGGACGCTGATCCCCGCCACGAAGCCCAGCCTCGCGTACACGAGCCCGTAGGCGTCGATGACCGGCTGCCCGAGATCCCTGTCCGCAAGGTACTTGACCGGAATCAGGGGCTCCACGAGAGCGTCGGGAGCAGCGGGAAAGGGGCTGATGTAGTACTGCTTCTTGGCTTGTGGCTTGGTCGCGAACAGTTCTTCCAGGTCCTTGGCAACCTGGGTGATCTTCAGCTTCTTGAAAACCTCGGACCAGTGAACGATGCCCTCAGTCAGCTTGTAGAAGAGCGGAAAGTTTCCCCGCATCCCACAATGGACCGATCCACAGACGAAAAGGCCGGTTTCTACGTTGATGGAGAAGCTCTTGGAGCGGTCGTCATGGAAGGGGCAACGAGTATGGATCTCCCCCGCGCTGTTCGGCGCTTTGTCGGGAAAACGGGATTGAATATACGAGCGGGGATCGATCACGTAGTCACCTCATAAACGAAATACCGGGATCTTTTTTCTACAACGCTGCCTCCGGCAAAGTCAACTCTTTTGCGCAACCCACGGATTCACCCGTACGGCCACGGCCCACAGGTTGTGCAACTCGCGGGAAACGACCATGCGGGAGATGTCCGCATCGAGCACGATTTCGGGCACAGTGATCGCCCCCTCGCGAACATATTTCGGGGACAGAATGATGAGGTTCTCGTCGAGTTCCTGCTGCGTCTGGTTGATGGCGATGCAGATGTCCAGAGCCTTGTCGATCTCGGTCGCGAGGCCCCGATGACCCAAATCCACCCGATCCGCCAGCGCGCCTTCCCTGTTGGTCTGGGATGCCTCGAAAACGGCCACGTTGTACTTCTCGGCGTGGCGCTTGAGGTCCCAGACAACGACCTTCTGCTGCTGGCGCTCCTCGCGCTCGGGTCGAGAGGGGGCGATGATGTTCAGATAGTCCCAGACCTCGACGGCTGCCTGGAAGCCCTCGTACTCGCGCAAGCGATCTATCTCGCGCTCCACGTCCGCGACCTTGGACTCGAAGGCCTCCGCCTTGATGATCTTCAGTCGGTTCTTCCATCCGCGCATCCACTCGAAAGTGGCGTCCAGGCGGTCCTTTTCTTCCTGGGTGAGCAGCATGTTCGACACGCGCTCGAAGTTCAACTCCGAGAACATCGAATCGTAGCGATCCTGCGTGAGTTCAAGGCTGTTTTCATAGGTGACGTGCAGGACGTCATGACCCTGGAGCAGCAGAGCGTAGCCGATGGCGTTCAAGAAGATGGATTTGTACCGCTTGAACGGAGCCAAGAAGTCCACGAGCATGGGAGCCCGAATGATGAACTGCTGGTCGAGACCCGAGATGCCGGTAAGGAACCTCGGATTCGTCCCGGGGTTGTCCCTGATAATCCTGCGCTTTTCCTGACGCTCACGGTACATGTCCGCGTAGTCCAAAACAGGCAATTTCTGCCCCTGGACGACGTTGTTCGCTGCCTCCGCGCCGTTCTTGACTTCGTCGATCAGGAGGTCGATGCGGTCGGTACGGCTGAAGCCCTCGAAGGCCCCCCGAACCTTCGTGTTCAAGGTGCAGAACGACACGTAGGCGCGGAACTTGTCCCGTGCGTCCTCCTCGAAGGTCAACTGCCGGACGTACAACGCGTACAACTGGGCGCGGTGCTTGTTCCGGGTGTCCTCATCGGCGATGGAGAGAAGCTCCTGGTCGAGAAATTCCCACGCAGGGGGTTTCCAGGATCGCTTCTTCAGCAACTCGACAAGCCAGCGGTACGACTCCACCTGGAAGTACTCCACCTCGGTAGCGGCGAGCACATCCCGTTCGACAACAGGTGACTTCTGGAGCACGGCCGCGAGAAACTCGGCCTCGACTTTGACATCGATGTTCATCAGTCCGGCCACCCGCTCGTCGAGAGTCGATAGTCCTCCCCGCCGCCCACTTCCACCTGCCGGAATACCTGACCACCGATCACCCCGTCCGGGCGGATCTCCAGGACCGAATCGAGGACGCCATCATAGAACTGGGAGAGGCTGGGAGGCATGAAATTCGCGGTGATGATCGTCGGGAGCTTATTGTCCCTTCGATAGTGAAAGATCTGGTGGTACATGGAGAGCGCCGTGTCCTTACGCCAGCCGGACCTGCTCTCGAAGCCCATGTCGTCGATGACCAGGACGGTTGCCTTCCAGGCGTCCTCCATCCCGTCGTCGGGGCCGGAGTTGAAGATCTTGAAAAGGCTGTGCACGTCGCGGAAAGCGTACCTCCTATCCCGGCTGTAGTTCTCCGTCAGGGCGAAGGGCCATGCGAGGGTGTAGGCGATGTGGTGGGCCAGGGTCGTCTTGCCCCTGCCGTTCTCCTTCGAGCAGATGAACAGCCCGAGACCCTTTTCCATGACCACCATGGGGTTCAGCAAGAAATAGTCCAGAAACTCACCGCCCTGCTCCAGCATGGGGAGGGCGTAAGAAGAGGATGACACGAGATCGAGGGTCTCCTCGTTGAACCCCCCGGACACGAGGCGGTTGTAGACCCGGAACTTGATGGAGCACGAGCAGAGGTTCGAGCCGAGATACCCCTGGCCGCCGC
>Ga0209777_10003281_pt1 | contig 20221 bp, 16 predicted proteins | sample FrelakmetHBP12HB_FD_187147 | JGI IMG/M metagenome (GOLD analysis project Ga0209777, IMG submission 187147) | Freshwater lake sediment microbial communities from the University of Notre Dame, USA, for methane emissions studies -HBP12 HB (SPAdes)... | ecosystem: Environmental > Aquatic >...
CCGTATCCCCGAACGGCAGCACAAGGGATCCTGCCTTTGCGCATGCCAAGATATATATGGGATCATTCAATAAAGATGCGGGGACTTTTAATATAAGATCATTGCCTTCATAAGTGGATATGACTTTAGCGCCATTTATCCTGTTCTTTTTATCTTTAACGACCAAACTATTGAATCCTATATTTATGGCCAGCTTCGGCATCTTTGAAAATTTCATATCTTTCCGATACCCCAGTAGAAAGATAGATATGCCCAGATCTTTATCAAGTTTATTTTTTAAGCTCATCTTTATAAACAGGTCGTCGCCTTTGCGCGAATATGCGAGGGCTCCCCCTGCGTTATGCCAGGCGCCGTTCTTTGATATCACAATAGCCGGATAATCACCGGTGAGTTCGTTCTTCCTGGCAAAAGTAAATAGATAAGCAGGATTATATTCATTCTGGCTTTTATAATATTCCATGGCGTCATGTTTCATCGTTACTTCCTTATCCGTCAATTCCGATCTTTGCCAGGATATTTCGTCATCTTTCAATAGATCGGGCGGCGCCAGTTCCAAGTCCGGATGGTACCCCCTTGGCTGGGGCCAGCCCTCCATATGAACAAGATATGGGAAGACGACAGGCCTTGCGATTTCGCGCTCCAGGTTCCATAACGCTATCTGCAAAAATAGATAGACCGAACGGTGGTCTCTATTGACATCAACGGGGCTTGATACGAAAATTTTAGTCGGTTTAAAATCTTTTATAACAGTTTCCAGATCTCTTAAGATGCTTTCGCCGACATAGGGCGCTCCGGGCGATAGGCAGTTCGGATAAGGCACTTTGGATATCCGCGTCAGCATATATTTGAACGGCCTGGTATCGCCCCAATATTTAAGCAGTATCTCCATGGTGCCAAAATCGGGATAACCTAAAAAGACGCAGTCTTTATCCGTAAGCCCTAACTTTTTCAGCGCACCGAGCGATTCTTCCCTCCTCACCTGCCCCATATGTATGAATTCGCCTTGCCGTATCGTCAGCCTCTTTTCGTATATTATGAATGCGGGTTCGTTATGGTCGCCGTTGGTCAGGAATAGTATCTTCACTTTAGCCTTTGCTTTCAGCGCTTTCTGGATGACCCCGCCGGCGGCCATCGCCTCATCGTCCGGATGCGGGGCAATGATCAATATGCGGTCATTATGATCGAATGGCCGCATCGGCTTAATATCTTGAGCAAGGCATGACGGGACCGAAGAGCCCAAAGAAAAGAAGAGTACAAAAGATAATATAAAACCTTTTTTCATATTACGCTTATTTTACCACCTTTGAAGCCGGCTGGCCAACTATATAGTATCATTGATCGCAGCCTCTCTTTTATTTGACAAACTCATTTATATATGGTATAGTTAACTATGTTGAATATCAACATGTATGAATATCATGGAGGTAGAGCATGACGGGCCTTACGATAACCATATTTGCCGATAAAGTAAGCGAAAATATAGCGGCCATATCCAAAGAGTTCATGAGACAGCGGACCGGAGAATTCTATAAGGTAAAGGTAACTCTGCCGCAGCTCGCGATACTGGAGCTGCTCTTCAGAAGCGGCGAACTGAACATGTCCGACATGGCGCGATTCGCGAACGTTACTACCGCGGCGATGACAGGCATCATAGACAGGCTTGTCCGGGATGGCTACGCCGTGAGGACGGCTGTGCCGGATGACAGGCGCGTAATAAAGATAAAGCTTACTGCTAAAGGCGATAAGGTCGTAAAGAACGTGATCGAAGAGAGAAGGCATCTTGTTACGAGGATATTCGGAGCGTTGTCGCATAGCGAAAGAGAAGAGTATCTGAAGATCCTGACACGGATCCGGGAAGGCTTAAGTGCATAAGATATTCATGAAGAAGACGGCTGTTTTAACGGCAATCTTACCTCTTATATTGATAAGCCTGCCAAATTACGCATCGGGCCAGGATGCCGCCGGCATGCATAATAGAGATGAGCCGAGAGAATTATCCGGGAAGCTTCCTGTAATAGGCTCTCCGAAATATGAGCGCCCGATAAAGTTGGGTGAATCCAATACGCAGCTTACGCTTGCGGATTGTTATCGATTGGCTCTGGCGGAGAGCGAGAAGATCGCTATAGACGCGGACCAGATAAAGATAGCTGAAGCCCATTTTCTTACCGTTCTGTCAACGATCACACCGCATATCTCTTTCCTCTCCCAGGATTATCAGGAAAAGAAACTGACCGGAGCGGCCGCTATAGGGATCATCCAGGTACCGAAGACATCCCAAAGGCAGATCAATCTGACTCAGACGCTCTTCGACGGCTTTAAAACGATAGCCGCTTTCAAACGGACCCATTATGAGAAGTCTCAGTTTATCAATGAGAAGATCCGCGGTGAGCAGCTGCTTCTTCTTGATGTTGCCAACGCGTTTTATCTTTTGATAGAAAAGAGAGAGGACATCAGAGCTCTTGAGAAGACCAGGTTCGCGCTGGATGACCGCGTCAAAGAACTTATCGCGCGCGCAAGGCTGGGTAAATCAAGGCCGAGCGAAATAGTCTACGCGAAGGCTCAGCTCTACAGCGTAGAGGCTACGATCGAGGGCGCCAAAAATCAGGAAGTCATTGTGCGCCAGCTGCTGGAATTCCTTATAGGCTGGCCTGTAGGAGAATTGGCCGATGACTACGACTTCCCCTTAAAATTAAAAGATGAAAATTATTACACTGCAAAAGCTTCGGCGCGGCCGGATGTTGCCGCTACCGAATACGCTTGGCACGCATCCAAAGAGAATATAAAGGTGGTCGATAGCGATTTTTTGCCTAATGCGGGGATAAGCGCTAATTACTATACGCAACGCACTGCTTCCAATAAAGGAGTGGATTGGGATGTCACGTTTGCGGTCTCCATACCTATTTTTGAAGGAACGGATGTCCTGGGTAGGTCCAAAGAAGCGAATCTCCTGGCAGATCAGAGCTGGCAGACATTCCATCTGACCAGGCGGCAGGCACCTTATGATATCAAAGATGCTTACACGACTCTGACAACCGCTATGTCAATCCAAAATACTTTGAGAAAAGCATATACCACCGCAAAATATAACTATCATCTGCAGAAGAGAGATTATGGACGCCGGCTTGTCAGCAACCTTGATGTGCTGGCCGCCATACAAACTATGAACGACTCCGAGAGGAATTACATACATGCGCTATATGAAGCCAAGCGCCAGTACTGGGATCTCAGGACTGCCGTCGGCCAAAGCGGAACGGAGAATCTAAATGACGCTTTCTGACCTTTCGATCAAAAGGCCTGTCTTTGGCTGGATGCTGATGATCGGCGTTATAGTCTTCGGCCTGATCGGCTTTTTGCGTATGGGCGTAAGCCAGCTTCCGGATATAGATTTCCCGGTCGTAACAGTGACAGTAACCTGGGAAGGGGCCGCGCCGGAGGTTATGGAAACGGATGTAACCGATATTATCGAAGATTCCGTAATGAGCGTCGAAGGCGTTAAAGAGGTCACTTCGACATCGATGCAGGGCCTGACGCAGATATCGATAGAATTCAACTTAAACCGCAATATAGACGTCGCTTTGCAGGAGGTCCAGACAAAGATAGCGCAGGCGCAGAGGAATCTGCCGCACGATATCGACCCTCCCATTGTAACCAAGACAAACCCAGAAGACCAGCCGATAATGTTTGTCGCTCTCTCCGGGGACAGGCCTCTCAAAGACATGATCCATTATATTACCGAAACCTTAAAAGACCAGTTCACCACTGTGCCGGGCGTAGGGGAGATCCGCTTAGGCGGATATGTAGAGCCTAACCTGAGAGTCTGGCTCGACTCAAAGAAGATGCAGGAAAAAGAATTAACTGTCGAAGATGTTTTAAACGGCATCGGTTTCCAGCACGCTGACCTTCCCGCCGGCTATATTGATAATGGGCCGAAGGAGATCAATGTTCGTGTCTATGGCGAGGCCTCGACGCCCGAGCAATTTGAAAATATCATACTGCCGGCACGTATACGCGGCGGGCCCATCTGGAAAAGTATGCGCATCGGAGATGTGGGCACCGTCGAAGACGGCCTGGCAGACATTCGAAGGATTTCGCGCAGCTGGGGCCGTACTGCAATAGGCCTGGGCATGGTCAAACAGCGCGGCACAAATGCCGTGGAAGTTTCCTACGCCGTCAAAAAAAGAGTTGAGGAGATCCGAAAGATCTTACCCGCCAACATGCATCTCGACGTTGTCTTCGACTCGACCCAGTTCATCAAGGACGCGGTAAATGAGCTGGAACGCAATCTGCTTCTTTCGATAATCCTGACTTCCCTTGTCTGTTATATATTTCTGGGCTCATGGAGCGCGAATATCAATGTCCTCTTATCGATACCGTTCTCTCTGGCAGGCTCTTTTTTAGTGCTCTATTTTATGGGGTTCACTATAAATACTTTCACAATGCTGGGCCTCTCTCTGGTCATAGGGATCATCGTCGATGACGCTATCATGGTATTGGAGAATATCTCGCGTTATCAGGAAGGAGGTAAGTCCCGCGTGGATGCGGCGCTGATCGGAACGCGGGAGATAACATTTGCCGCGATAGCGACATCGGTAGCAATTCTGGCTATCTTTATACCGGTCGTTTTCATGCAGGGGATCGTAGGCAAATTCTTCTTCCAGTTCGGGGTCACTATTTCCGTAGCGGTAATGTTCTCTCTGCTTGAAGCGCTGAGCGTAACGCCTATGAGGTGCTCGCGATTCTTATCGGTGGGACACTCTACGAAATTGGGCCAGGCCATTGACAAACTTATGAAGCGACTGACCAAATGGTACCACTCTACGCTCACCTTCTTCCTGGACCGGCCTAAAATAATACTGATCATCGCAACCATCGTTTTTATCTCTTCGCTGGCCCTGACAACGGTTTTGAAGAAAGAATTTATTCCATCGCAGGATCAGGGCCGTTTCCTTGCCCGTATAACGCTTCCCTTAGGATCTTCGATCGAAAAGACCGACAGCGTCTTCAAAGAGGCGGAGAAGTTCCTGATGGAGCGTAAAGATATAGAAACTTATTTCAGCGCGGTCGGTTCATTTACCGGAGGCCAGGTTAATTCGGGATTTTTGTATATTACAATGAAAGATAAAAATAAGCGCCCGTTCATCAACGGCCATCGCGAGACCCAGCAGGAGTTTATGCAGATAGCTCGCAAAGCGTTTTCCGGCATCCAGGGAGTTGACCGCGCCGTGATACAGGATCTCTCTCTCGCCGGATTTACGGCACAGCGCGGTTTTCCGATCGAATTTACGGTACGCGGGCCAAACTGGGATAAGCTTGGTGACTTCGGCCAAGATATCAGGAAACGGATGAAAGAGTCCGGGCTCATGACGGATATCGATACCGACTATCAGCTCGGCATGCCTGAGCTGCAGGTCTACCCCGACCGCCAGAAGGCCGCGGAACAGGGCGTAAGCGTCCTTTCGATAGCCGACACGATCAATGCCATGGTCGGGGGAGTCCGTCAGGGAAAGTTTACGGCCCGCGGCAAACGCTATGACATCCGTGTGCGTCTGGCTGAGGTCAACAGGTCGAACCCGGAAGACATTAAAAATATGTGGGTCCGTAACGAGTTCGGGGAAGTCGTCCCATTATCCGCGGTAGTGACAGCACAGGTCAAACCGTCTTTATTTTCAATAACGAGGAAGAACCGCGAACGGGCCGTTAGCATATTCGCCAATCCCGCTCCGGGCCATTCTCAGCAGGAAGCGCTGGACAGGGTATTGAAGATAGGGAAAGATATACTCCCCGAAGGATATCACCTGGTATTTTCCGGAGGCGCGCAGGCATTTAAAGAATCTTTCCAGAGCCTGATATTCGCGCTCATCCTCGGGATCTTTGTGGCGTACATGGTCCTCGGTACGCAGTTCGACAGCTTCATCCATCCTTTTACGGTACTTCTGGCCTTGCCTTTTAGCGTGACCGGAGCATTTCTATTTCTTTTTCTGACGGGCAACTCGCTGAACCTTTACAGCATGATAGGCCTCATCCTTCTCATGGGCATTGTAAAGAAAAATTCTATTCTTCTCGTGGATTTTACGAATGAAAGGCGTAAGCTTGGAATGAGTGTGCGTGAATCTCTTCTGGACGCCTGCCCTATACGCTTAAGGCCTATCTTGATGACCTCTATTGCGATCATCGCGGCCGCTATCCCCGAGGCTCTCGCGAAAGGCTCCGGGTCGGAGACGATGGTACCGATGGCCGTTTCCGTTATCGGAGGCGTTACGCTCTCTACGGTGCTGACCCTCTTTGTCGTTCCGTGCGCTTATGAGATATTCTCCAAGTTCGAGCACGCTAAGAAATAAAGCTTCACTCTGCTATTACGGTTTGGGTTTGGCCTTGCCCTCGCTGATCAGTAATTCATTAACTGCTTCAGCCACCAGGACATTATCCCAGGATCTAATGGCAATATCGGCGTCATAATCTATTCCCAGAATATATCTGTCGACATCCACGCTTATATTGGAGCCGAATGTTTCATTGACCTGTTTTATATACTCGAGGATGAACGTTACTTTCTGGGCGCGTACCAATTTATGCCAATCGAGCAATTTCAGCTTGGAGCCGTCCCACCGGGCTTTGCTCGGCGGAAAGAACCATTTATCGATCTTCTCGCCGGGTTTATACTCATAAGCGGATCCTTTGTTCGCCGGCGATGGATTATACTGTTTTTCCCACCATATAACACGGCCATTTTTGAGATAGAACGTGATAACATCGTTTGGATTCTTTGAGGTCCAGTCACGAAAAACGTGCCATTCCTTATCTAACATCCTTTTCGGGATAAGGATCCTGTCATTTTCCTGAAAGATCTGGTATAGCTCGGCTTCCGTCATGCCGATATGCACCGTGCCCAGCTTTGTTATGATATCCTTTTTATGTTCCTCCTCGGAAACGTTTGCGGCGCTTTGAGCCATTGACACTGAGGCAAAAGATACTGATAATAGAATGGATATAATAGAGAGTGTGAGAGAAATAGTCATTCTTTTCATAAATACCTTATTTCTCTTTGGTGAGGGACGCCGCTATATCCCAGCGCAGCTTATATAATGCCTGGATCCTGTCTTAGATGGTCTTCTAAAAGCGGTGCGGCTTATTCTCCCAATAACCCTTTTATAAGTCCCAATAATATTTCCGGTTTAAAAGGTTTTTTCAGATACGCCTCGACGCCTTCCGCAATACATTTTCTAACATCTTCGAACTCTTCGCTTGCGGTCAGTATTATGATCGGAATGTTCTTATATTTCTGGTTCGATCTCAATTTTTTAAATAATGTATAGCCATCCATCTTCGGCATCGTCATGTCTATGACCAATAAGTCCGGCATCTCTTTCTCAGTCTTATCAAAAGCCTCCTGCCCGTCCTGCGCCATGACCGTAACATAATTAGCCGACTGAAGCCTGAAACTCACCAACTGTGCTATGTTCGGTTCGTCATCCGCTATAAGTATCTTTTTTGACATATCACAGCCCTTCTTTAGCCTTATCTGTCTCATCGTGAAGAAACCTTTTTACCTTTTTCAAAAGATCTTCCGAAGAAAACGGCTTAGCCATAACATCCACGGCTCCCAGATCAAGCGCCTTTTTAATAACAGTCTCATCGGAACTTGCGGTTATTGCTATTATAGGAATCATAAATGTCTCTACGGATTTCTTTATATTTTCCAAAACGCCTATGCCGCCGCCGCATGGCATCATGATATCCAGAAGGATGAGGTCCGGCTTCTCGTGATGGGCTTTGGTGATCGTCTGCAGCCCGTCGTTGGCAATTAATACCTCATATCGATTTGCCTTTAACCGGAACGCGAGCATCATAGCGATATCTACGTCGTCTTCCGCGATCAATATCTTCTTGGCCATATAATCCTCTATCAGGAATATCCCATTATGCGTCAGTTTCTATTATATTAGAATCGCGTGCCAAAACAAGGAAAATCTTAGATTCAGATAAGTTCGTTTGCTGCTTAGGGAAAAACACGGTGTTTTTCTCCTAAAACCTCTTTTTTGGTTCTCGTCCAGCATAGAAAGCCTATAGCTGCTATCTTCTCTTTTTAATGACCCATAATATCCATTTCCGGGTGGATTGGTCGTTTTAATAAAAATACAGCCGGTAAGATACAAATCATTATTACAGTTGATAAATAAAATGCGTCATTAAAAGAGCGCAGGGTTGCTTCCTTCATAAGCTGTTGATAGATGAGCCCATTGGCCGCAAAATTGGATGCTACCCCTGTCTTTGTTTTTAAGACCATCATGGCCTTTTGCATGCCTATCTGATAGCGCGGATCAAACGGCTGAAGCCGCTCCGAAAGACGAAATTGATGAAATTGAGCTCTTTGAGTCAACATAGTTGTCATAAATGCAATACCAACACTGCCGGCCAAGTTTCTTAATAAACTAAAAATGCTGGTTGCATTACCCATCTCTTCTTTTGGTATAGTCGCAAAAGCTATAGTTTGTAAAGGAATGAATATCATGGCCAGCCCTATGCCCATCACAATTCTGGACCATGCTATTGAGTTATAATCTATGTTGAGATTGAATTTTATCATCGTGAAAATTGAATAGGCAGTAACAACCAGCCCTATAAAAAGAATAGATTTCGGATTAATTTTTTTAGATAGAAGGACCCCTGTGATCGGCATTACAAGCAAAGTCGCAAGGCCGCCTGGGGCCAGTACCAGGCCGGCTAGAAGGGCGTCATAGCCCATCAATTGTTGGCAAAACATGGGCAATATAGTAATACTGGCAAAAAGTACAAAAAAGACTACGCATTGAATAACAGTAGCGGAAGCGAAAACAACATTTTTGAATTCTCGCAAATCCAGTATAGGATGTTTTTTATTAAGCTCAACAATAACAAACGCGATAAGTGAAACCACGGCAATAATCGAAAGCCTTGTTATAAAATCTGAGGAAAACCAGTCTTCGCGCTGTCCTTTATCCAAAACGACCTGTAGAGAGCCGATACCTACGACAATAAGGCCCAGGCCCCAATAATCAACTTTCTGTTTCATTTTTTTCAACAGATATTCCGGATCTTTTATAAAAAGCATAACTAATATTAGGGAAAGGACTCCTATGGGGATATTGATATAGAAGATCCAATTCCATGACCAGTTATCGGTGATCCAGCCGCCCAAAACCGGCCCTACGATAGGGCCGAACATTATACCGATGCCGAACATCGCCATGGCTATACCGTGTTCTTTGGGAGGAAATGTTTCCAGCAATATAGCCTGTGAAAGAGGTTGCAGCCCTCCTCCGCCTATTCCCTGGATAACCCTGAAAAAAACGAGCGTGGATAAAGTCTTAGCGCTTCCGCACATGAAAGAACTGGCAGTAAACAGCGCTACTGAAGCTAAAAGATAACGTTTCCTGCCGAATACCCGGCTTAACCAGCCGGTAAGCGGAATCACAATAGCGTTCGAGACAAGGTACGCGGTAATGGTCCACGTCGATTCATCAAGCCCGGCGGATAAGCTGCCGCGAATGTGGCCGAGCGACACATTCACGACAGAGGTATCGATAACTTCGAGCAGCGTCGGCAGGACCACCGAAAAAGCGATAATCCATTTATTGAACTTATTCATTTAAATAGGCCTTATCTGTCTATGGTAATAATTGTGGGCACACACGACATGCCTATGCGCAGAGCCTGGTCCTTATCGGTAGTCTTATCAAATACGATCTTTACCGGTATTCTCTGAACAACCTTCACATAATTACCAAGGGCATTCTCCGGAGGGAAGAGAGAGAAAGCGGCGCCCGTGCCGGCCATAATGCTGTCCACTCTGCCCGTGAAGACTTTGCCCGGATATGTATCCACTTTTATTTGGACCCTCTGGCCCGGCCGGACATTCTTTAACTGTGTCTCTTTATAATTAGCAACCACCCATATATCGTCCAGGGCGACAATCGCCAGAAGGGGCTGGCCGGGCTGCACCTGGTTACCCTCCTCCACCGCTTTGCTTGTAACATACCCGTCCGAAGGCGCGTATATCTTAGTATATTCCAGATTGCGCCTGGCGATCTTAAGTTGTGCGCGCGCAGCCTGTAGCTGGGCCTTTGCAAGATTATAAGCGGTAGAAGCATTCTCATACTTTTCCTTAGAAAATACTTCGTCCCTATACAATGCTTCCGCCCGTTTTTTATCGCGCTCGGCCTGCTCAAACGTCGCCTTCCTTACACCCACGGCCGCCCTGGCCTCATTCGCCCTCAGCTCATAATCGACCGGGTCTATCTCCACAAGAACGTCGCCCTTCTTAACGCTCTGGTTATCTTCTATATGCACAGCCTTAATGGTCCCCGGGATCTTAGGCGCGATATTATGGATCCTGCCTGTTACATACGCATCGTCGGTGCCGATCCGCGTAAAATTATTAATCACGTAAATCGCGAGAAACGCGCCACCCAACACTAAGACTGCTATAAGCACTATAATCAGTTTTTTCTTTTTACCGGCATTCGGGCCCATAAATTATCTCTCCGTTTCTTTATAGATAGTTGTAAGATCGTTCCCTATAGAATACATAAGCTTCACATAGGAACGTTTCAGTTCGTAGTTCGCGCTGTAATAATTGGTCTCGGCCTTTGTCTGAAGCGTTATCGCTTCAAGCACATCCGTTGAGGTAGCAGCGCCATTATTATATTTCACGCGGTAAAAACGCACGTTCTCCTCAGACTGGGCAAGCGCTTCTTTGGCAACGGACAGCTTTTCGCTTGCGTCTTTAAGGCTCAGAAGGCCGGATTCAACTTCATATCTTATATCGTCAATAAGTTTCTTTTTCTGTTCTTCGAACTGTCTCGTTTGATAGCGGTCCTTCATCATCCCCGCTATGTTCGCGCCGCCGTCATATAAATTAATCTTTGCGCCCATCTGAATATAACCGTTGGCCTCCTTTACCATATATCTGTTCTCGGTATAGTCATATCCGCCGTCTACATATATACTGGGAAGATTCTCTAAAACCTTGGCTTTTTCACTTAGTTGCGAGGCCTTTATCTGGTTATTGTAGAATGTTATCTCCGGCCTCTGCAGCTGTGCGGCTTTCCACGCATCTTCCATGGTGGGCGCGGGAGGATAGTCCATACCTGTATCCCGCAACTCTATCTTTTCTCTCAATGATAAAGTGAGTATGGTCTTAAGACTGGCGGCTACGACCTCTCTTCTGTTATGCGCCGCTATGAGTTTCTGCCTCGCATCCGCAAGCTTGACCCGGGATGACAGAAGGTCGTTCTTGACGATCACACCCTGCTCATAAAGATGGGTCATATCATTAAGGTAGGATGTGAGGCTCTCGACCTCTTTTGTGGCGACTGAGATCATCTTTTCTGATTCAAGAAGGTCAAAGTAAGTTACTATAAATTCAAGAATAACTGTCCTTTTGACGGTTTTTACTTTGGCTATCCGCGCATGAAAGGCCTCTGTCGATGCCCGGTAGCTGTATATGCTCTTGCCGAAATCGAATAAAGTCTGGTAGATATCTACCCCCCACGAAACCGGCTCTCTTTCACCCATAGGGACAGCCAATCCGCCGAACTTCATCTGCGGAGTATATTTGTAATAAGTCTTGGCCGCGTTCAGGTTGATATGAGGCAATAGCGGTGAAAGAGCCGCGATCGTGTCTTCAAAAGAGATATCCTTATCCGCAAGCTCTATTTTGATCAGGCGGCTGTCCCTGAGCACCATATCTATGCCGTCGGATATAGTGAGAACGCGGCTGTCTTCCCCTGAAGAGCCGGAGAATATCTCCGCGCAATATACATAATTAAAGCATCCGGCGACGAATAAGGCCGCAACGATACCGGAAAGATATCTTTTCAAGGTCATGCCTTTACCCCATTCATAAACAGATCAAAAATATAGTCTGATATATTTTTTAATTCTTTGAAGCAGCCCGATTTTTCTTTTAGCAGGTCGACAATAACCGTGCTCAGGATAGCTGTAAATATATCGGCTACATGCTCAGCCTTAAAATCGCTTCTTATTATTCTCTGCCGTTGAGCCTTCCTGATAATATCTGCAAGATAGTTCATATGCTCCAACATTAACTCGGAGGCATTGATCTTACTGTCGATCACCCACCGGAATTTGCTTGTCTCGGAAACGAAGATGTGGAAAAAATCCTGATTATTTTCAAAAAATACCAGGCTTTCATATATCAATATACCAAGCTCTTCCTTTGCATTTTTGGCCGAAGATGTCCTTTCCTTTATTACAGACATCATGCCCGAAATTTTTTCTTCGAGCAAAGAAAAGTAGAGGGATTCTTTATCCTTAAAATAGAGATAGGCGGTCCCTGTCGCGTATTGAGCCTCTCTGGCTATATCCTGCATCGTAGCCCTATCATATCCCTTCAGGGCAAACAGGTGCTCTGCGGCGGAAAGCAGGTCCGTCTTCCGGAGTTGTTTATCTCTCTCCTTCCTGGTTAATGAACTTATATTCATATTTTGAATTTATCATTCATTTTTAGTCTTGTCAAGTATTCTTATGGGTATATCCTATCGGGGGTGCATTGGCGCGAAATTGGCGGTATTTGGTCCTCGTCCATCGCGGCTCAATACATATCCCGAAGGGATACCTATGTAAAGCTGGACTCTCACATCGCTACGGCCTCACTGCGACCAATAAAGGCCACGAAGTGACACAATTTCCAAGGAAAAGCGCTGGACTCTCACGTCGTCCCGCCTTCCGTTAAACTAGGGCGGGACTCCTTAAGGGAAAACCCTGATGGTTTTCCCTTAACGCTCGCCTACCGTTATAGCTTGCTCGCTGTTCCTTTTCCTTCCGTATTTTTGTTCTAGTGCGCCGATAGGAGAAAAAATGCTTTTTTCTCCTAAAACCTCTTTTTTGGTTCGAGTCCAGCGCGGCTCATTCAACAAGAAAGGCCATCTGTAGTTTTATCTACGGATGGCCTTACAACGTGGTGAGCCGCGCTGGACTCGAACCAGCCACAACCACATTAAAAGTGTGGTGCTCTACCAGATGAGCTAGCGGCCCAAATTTTTGAAAAAAATTTGATCCTGAGGCTGCGACGAATAGGAGCAGCCGAAGGACCTCTCCTTTAACCTTGAATCTCTTTTTCCTTGCCTGCGAGGAAGGTATCTATATCTTTGATGAACTTATCGGTAAGTTTCTGTATCTCTTCCTGAGAATGGAACCTCTCGTCCTCGGTGATCGCCTTATCCTTTTCAAGTTTTCTTATGTGCTCGACGGCCGAGTGGCGGCACGTTCTTAAAGATACTCTGCCATCCTCCGCTATCTTCTTTAATACCCTGTCGAGCTCATCGCGCCTTTCATCGGTCAGGGACGGTATCGATAACTTTATCGACTTGCCGTCATTGGTCGGAGATATGCCCAGTTCGGATTTAAGGACGGCCCTCTCTATCTCCGGCAGGACATTCCTGTCCCACGGCTGTATCATGATAAGCCTCGCGTCAGGAGTCGTTATGCTTGCCACCTGGCGCAGCGGAGTGGGCGCTCCGTAATAATCTACTTTCAAAGTCTCGACTAAAGCCGTCGAAGCCCTCCCGGTCCTCACGGAAGAGAATTCCCTCTGCGTGGCTTCCAGGGTCTTCTTCATCTTGAGCTCTGTATCTTTTATGATCTCTTTGGCGTTCATCCCGCACCTTCCTCCCGCAATTCTATTTCTTTATGGTCGTGCCGATCTTCTCGCCCATTATGACTCTTTTAATGTTGCCGTCTTTCTTCATGCTGAAAACTATTATGGGAAGCTCGTTGTCCATGCATAGGCTCGTAGCGGTGGCATCCATCGCTTTCAAACCCTTCTTAAGGACATCTATATAACGTAACGTTCCGTATCTTTTAGCGTTCTTATTCTTGACAGGGTCGGATGAATAGACTCCATCCACTTTTGTGGCCTTCAGGATGACTTCGGCGCCTATCTCTATGGCTCTGAGCGCCGCGGTGGTATCTGTGGTAAAATAAGGATTGCCGGTGCCTCCGGCAAATATGACGACTCTGCCCTTCTCGAGATGCCTTATGGCTCGTCGCCTGATATAAGGCTCAGCGAGCGCTTCCATCTCTATTGCCGACTGTACCCTCGTGAATACGCCGTTCTTCTCGAGCGCGTCCTGTAAGGCCAGCGCGTTCAGGACCGTGGCAAGCATGCCCATATAGTCGGCGCTTGCCCTGTCCATACCCTTCGTGGATCCCGCGATGCCTCTGAATATATTGCCGCCGCCGATCACTATGGCCATCTCAACGCCCAGGGATTTAACGTCTTTGATCTGCCGGGCTATGGAGGTGAGGACGTTATAATCTATGCCGTAACCGAGATTACCCTGCAGGGCCTCGCCGCTGAGTTTCAGTACAATGCGTTTAAATACCGGCTTCTTCATTTCAGTCTTAAGTTGTAAGTTTTAAGTAGTAAGTTCAGCTTATAACTTACGACTTATAACTTATAACTATTTTCCTATTCCTCACCGAGGTTCCAGCGCACGAACCTCTTTATCACTATATTCTCGCCTATCTTGGCGATCATCGAGGTCAGTATATCTTTCACCTTGAGGTTAGTATCTTTTATGAAAGGTTGTTCCAGAAGACAGGCGTCTTCGAAGAATTTGTTGAGCTTGCCCTCCGTTATCTTCTCCATTGCTGCCACCGGCTTGTCCTTGATCTGCGCTTTTATTATCTCGGTCTCTTTCGCTATGGATGCCGCCGGCACATCGGCCTTATTCAGATAGAGAGGGCTCGACGCCGCGATCTGCATCGCTATATCTTTTACAAATGACTTGAAGTCATCGTTCCTGGTCACAAAATCGGATTCGCAGTTCACTTCCACCATGACCCCTATCTTGCCGCCTAGATGTATGTAGCTCTCTATGCGCCCCTCTTTAGCCGTGCGGCCGGCCTTCTTGGAGGCGAGCACCGCGCCCTGCTTTCTCAATATCTCTATAGCCTTATCTATATCTCCGCCGGATTCTTTCAACGCTTTTTTACAATCCACAACACCGGCGCTCGTCTTATCCCTGAGCTTCTTTATCAAATCCATCATAATTATCGATCTCCTCGCACAACACTAAACGTTATTTAGTCGGTTTCTTCAGTTTAGGCCCCTTCTTTATCGGTTCGTCTTTCGGCAAGCCCTCGCCTTCTTTGAGTTTCAGATCGCCCGCCACGAGCTCCTCCACCTCTTCGTCGATGACTTTTACCTCTTCGCCTTCGGCCGCCGCTTCGGCGATCTGCGCTTCTTTCTCTTTGGCCTTGCCGGCCGCAAATGCCTTACGCCCTCCAAGAATGCTATCGGCGACAATGGACATTATAAGTTTTATCGACCGTATGGCGTCATCGTTGCCCGGTATCGGGTAATCTATTATATCCGGATCGCAGTTGGTATCGACCAATGCCACTATAGGTATGCCTATCTTTCTGGCCTCCTTTACGGCTATATCCTCTTTTTTGGAATCGATCACGAATAGAGCCTTGGGGGCCTTGCCCATTGCGCGTATTCCTTCCAGGTTCTTATTGAGCTTAAAGGCTTCTTTGTTAAGCTGGGATATCTCTTTCTTCGATATCTTGTCGAACCTGCCGTCCTCTCTCATCGCCTCGATATCTTCCAGGCGCTTTATGCTCTTTTTGATCGTCTGGAAATTCGTGAGCATGCCGCCGAGCCATCGCTGATTGACATAGAACATGCTGCATCTTGAGGCCTCTTCCTTAACTATCTCCTGAGCCTGCTTCTTCGTGCCCACAAAGAGTATGCTGCCGCCCTCGGACGCTATCTTGCTTAAGAATTCACACGCTTTAAGGATAGCGGCCTGGGTCTTCTCAAGATCCACGATATATATCTTGTTCTTCTCGCCAAAGATGTACCTCTTCATTTTGGGGTTCCAACGCTTAGTCTCATGCCCAAAGTGCACCCCCGCCTCAAGCAGACTCTTCATCAATGCCGATTCTACCATCTCTTATCTCGCCTTTCAAATTTGTGTACAAATTTGATACTGAGGCAGCGTTAAAAAATGCGCCCTATGTAAGCATTTTAGCTGCCGAAGCATCTCTCCTTAAAACAGAACTTAACATTATACCAACAACTTCCGTATTTTCAACCTAAATCTATAATATAAGTAACATTCCAGCTATCAGAAGACCCCCTACGTAGCCCAGGCTTAAGCCTGGGCTACGTATAAGTGTTATTGCGAGCCAAAACGAAGTTTATTACCTTATCAATGCCGCGCCGAACTGCATATCATACAGCCTCTTGTAAAGGCCTTCTTTCTGTATCAGCGTATCGTGCGCTCCGATATCTACTATACGGCCCGCATCCAGAACGTATATCCTCGTGGCATGCTTTATAGTGCTCAAACGGTGCGCTATAGCAAAGACGGTCCTGCCTTTCATCATCCTGTCTATAGCTTCCTGGACCAGCACCTCCGATTCGGTGTCGAGCTGCGAAGTGGCCTCGTCCAGTATAAGTATCGGTGAATTTTTAAATACTGCTCTTGCTATGGAGAGGCGCTGCTTCTCTCCGCCGGAAAGCCTGAAACCGCGCTCTCCGACTATCGTGTTGTATCCTTTAGGCATCTTCATTATAAAAGAGTGCGCGTTGGCTATCTCGGCGGCCCTCATGATATCTTTCATGTCCGGATTATTATTGCCGTAGGATATATTGTAAGCCACCGTTTCATTAAAGAGTATCGTCTCCTGCGTCACTATGCTTATCTGGGACCTTAAAGATCTTAAGGTATAGTCGCGTATATCTACGCCGTCTATCGCAAGCGCGCCATTCGTCACGTCGTAGAAACGGGGCAAGAGATTGACAAGCGTCGTCTTGCCAACGCCTGAGGGGCCTACAAAAGCCGCTATCTCGCCGGCCCTGACTTCCAGATTTATCTCCTTTAATACCATCTTGTCATCGTAACCGAACGAAACATTATTGAACTTCACGGAGTTTTTAAATTTAGGCACCTCTAAGGCATTCGGCTTCTCCATAACAGTATCTTTGGTATCGAGGACTTCGAATATCCTCGAAGCCGCCGCAAGCGCCTGCTGGTTTATGCTGTATACGTTCGTCAGCCGTTTTACAGGCTTCATCAGGGAGAGGATGCTCGCCAGAAAAGTGACGAACGCTCCCGCTGATAACGCGCCGGAGACTATCTCTTTGCCGGCGACCCATAAGATAACGGCTATGCAGAACATCCCGGCGAATTCGGTGATCGGGCTGACGACGCTTACCCTCTTCACCGACTTCATCGCGAGCCTGTAGAACTGCTGGTTCTGATTTTTGAAGCGTTCCGACTCCCGGCGTTCCATTGAAAAAGCCTTGACCATGCGTATGCCCGATATCGTCTCGTGCAGAGTGGTCGTGATATCGGACATGCTCTCCTGGGACTGCCTGGAGATCGACTTGAGGCGCTTGCCTATCTTTACAACAGGATAGATAACAAGCGGGAATAGTATCATGCTTATTAATATCAGGCCCCATGATATTGAAAAATAGACCTTTACCGTAAGGACCAGGCCTATATAGACTATCAATTGTATCGGCTGATAGAGCATATCGGTGAGCCCGGTAGAGATGCAGTCCCTTATAACGGCGGCATCGTTCGTAATGCGGGACATGAGCTTGCCGGTCGGGTTCTTTGAGTAAAATTCCATCGGGAGGCTTAACAATTTATCGTAAATGGTATTCTTTACATCCCTTATCACGCGCTGGGAGACATCGCTCATAAGATATGTCTGAAAATATTCGAATAAGTTCCTAAAGAGCCAGAATACCATGACAAATATGGTCATCCAGTTGAGAAGGTCCATGGGGGAGATAGAATTTACTAGACCTATAACAGATCTTACCTGGTGGGGAACGGTCACACCTGCCGGTATAACCATCTTTTTACCGGTTATAACGTTATCTATGAGCGGGATTATCATGCTTATAGAAACGCCCGAAAAAGCGGAAGTGCCTATCATACATAGGGTTGCGAGTGCCAAAACCCATATATGAGGCATAACGAACTTGATAAGCCTTATATATTCCTTCATATTTTAGGCGGATATGATACCACAACGGGATGCCTTTGTCAATGCTTCGGCAAGCTCAATTAGCTTGTCAATATCCCTGATAAATGATATAATTTCTTCCAATATGAGCCCCGCCCCTTTGGCACTGCACTGTATGGGGTGGGACTAAATGTCATAAGCAAATAAAACGTAATAGACAAAAATAACGGTAATTTGCCAAAGGAGCGGGGTGAGTAAAATAAAAGTCGGCATTGTAGGCGTTGGCCATCTTGGATCCATACACGCCAAGGTATACTCAAAGATGGACAATGTGGAGCTCGTTGGAGTGTGCGATTGCAACCTGGAGCGCGCCCTTGAGGTAGGGAAAAAGTATAAGACGCACAGTTTCGCGGACTATGATGACCTATTCGACAAGGTAGATGCCGCCAGCATAGTGGTCCCCACAAGCCTTCATTACAACGTAGCGAAAGAGTTCCTGAACCGCGGCATACATGTGCTTATAGAGAAGCCTATAACAAAGACGCTTTCGGAGGCCGATGAGCTGATAGAGATAGCCGGTAAGAAAGGCCTCATAATACAGGTCGGCCATGTCGAGAGGTTTAACGCGGCTGTGATGGCGCTTGAGAAGTTCCTGAAGAAACCGAAATTCGTAGAATGTCAGAGGCTGGGGCCATTCCACAAAAGGGTGGATGACGTTGGGGTAGTGCTCGACCTCATGATCCACGATATAGATATCGTGCTCGGCCTCATAAAACAGGAAGTCGTGAAGATAGAGGCCGTCGGCTTAAGCACGATGTCCGACTTTGAGGACGTGGCGAATGTCAGGCTTACATTTGAGGACGGCACTATAGCGGATATAACCGCGTCCAGGGTCACAAAAGATGTTGTAAGGAAGATCCGCATATTCCAGGAGGAGTCGTACATATCGTTAGATTACCTGAATCAGGAAGTTACCATATTCAGGAAGACCGGGAACAAGATACTGAAAGATAAAGTAAAAGTTAAGAAGGTCCAGCCTCTTAACGAGGAGCTCGAGTCCTTCATAGAATGCGTGCGGCACCATAAAAAACCGCTAGTTTCCGGGATAGAAGGAAGGCGCGCCCTTCAGGTCGCGCTCGCGATAATCGAAAAGATCAACCCCGCCCATTCTTCAACGAGGTAATTGGCTTAAGAATGAGCGGGGTAAACCTGCCGGATAATAATGCCGAGATCAATCCTAATAGTAGCCGGTGAACCTTCAGGAGACCTACACGCCTCCAATTTGGTCAAGGACCTGAAAACGCTTAAAACGGATCTTGAATTTTTCGGCCTCGGGGGCCATCTCTCTAAAGAAGCCGGTGTCGATATAAATTTTGATATTAAGAGACTATCCGTAGTGGGCCTCGTCGACGTATTAAAGAATATATTTACCATAGGCAAGGTATTCAATGGGCTGTTAAAAAAGATAGACTCGCGAAAGACGGACCTGGCCATACTTGTAGACTACCCCGGATTCAATCTGAGGCTTGCCAAAGAACTCAAGAAGAGAGGCATACCGGTCATCTACTACATAAGCCCCCAGGTCTGGGCATGGGGCGGGAATAGGATAGATATAATAAGGGAGTGCGTGGCCAAGATACTCGTCTTCTTCAAGTTCGAAGAAGATATATATAAGAAGAACGGGGTCAACTCTGAGTTCGTGGGCAATCCTCTTCTGGAGACGGTAAAAATAACCCTGTCGAAAGATCAAATATTAAAAAAGTACAGCCTTTCTAAAGAGAGGCCCGTGGTCGCGTTACTGCCCGGCTCAAGGGCCATGGAAGTAAAGACTCTCCTTAAGATAATGGCAGGAGGAGCCGGAATAATAGCTAAAGAACTTAACGGAGCGCAGTTTGTAGTGGCAAAGTACAAAAATTTGCCCATGACGCTTTACGAGGAAGTCCTTAAAGGTTCATCTCTCGACATAAGGATTGCCGACGGAGATTCTTACAACATATTGAGCGCCTCCGACTTCGCGATCGTCGCATCCGGCACGGCTACGCTTGAGACTGCCATAATAGGCACACCTTTCGTGATAACGTATAAAGTGGGTCTCATCAACTATATAGCATATAAAATAGTTGTGAAGATCAAAGTGCTGGGACTCGTGAATGTGATAGCGGGTCGCGTGATAGTGCCTGAGTTCCTGCAATACAACTCTACTCCGGAAAAGATAGCCCGTGAGTCC
>Ga0209777_10003282_pt1 | contig 20221 bp, 15 predicted proteins | sample FrelakmetHBP12HB_FD_187147 | JGI IMG/M metagenome (GOLD analysis project Ga0209777, IMG submission 187147) | Freshwater lake sediment microbial communities from the University of Notre Dame, USA, for methane emissions studies -HBP12 HB (SPAdes)... | ecosystem: Environmental > Aquatic >...
CCCCAGCCGACCTCGCCGGTCACGAGGGGGCGCGGCACCTTCAGGGCCCGGTCGCGCCGGACGTCGACCACGTCGTTCTGGACCATGCCGAACAGGTACAGCCCGGCCGACGTCCCCGCCAGGAGGGCCATCGTGCGCCAACTGGCCTGCCCGAGGTTGGGCGCCAGGGCCACGAGGTACCCCGCCAGGACGTCCACCACGGCCGTGACGCAGAGCGGCAGCCGCAGCAGACGCACGATGCCTGTAGCCTGGGACATAAGCCCTATCCTATAAGGCCGGCCCGCGAAATCCAAGCTTTTCGTGTTCCGGCGCGCGCGGTATAATTCGTCGCCTATGATTATCACGATCGACGGCACTGTGGGAAGTGGCAAGAGCACCGCGGCCGCCGGCCTGGCGACGCGGCTGGGCCTCGCGCATCTCGACACCGGGGCCATGTACCGGGCCCTGACGCTGAAGGCCCTGGAGGCGAAGGCGGACCTGGAGGACGCCCAGGCCCTGGAAACGCTGGCCCGCGGGAGCGAAATCGAGCTGGACGGCGAGCCCGGGGCCTTGCGGGTCCGCCTGGACGGCCGCGACGTGTCGGCCGCCATCCGCGAGAACCGCATCAGCACGAACTCGCATTACCTGGCGCGGACGGCCGGCGTCCGGCGCGTCCTCGTCCAGATGCAGCGCGAGTTTGCCGCACGCAAGGGCGGCCTGGTCACTGAAGGCCGCGACCAGGGGACGGTCGTCTTTCCGAACGCGGACGTCAAGTTCTTCCTGGACGCCGAGGTTGAGGAGCGGGCGCGCCGGCGGCAACTGGACCTGGAATCGCGCGGCGAATACAAGTCGTTCCGGGAGGTCCTCGCGGAAGTCGTCGAGCGGGACCGCCGCGATTCGACGCGGGCGGCCGATCCGCTCCGGGTCCCCGAAGGGGCGGTCCGCGTCGATACGACCGGCCTGGACGTCGCGGCGATGATCGAGGCCTTGGCGGACGAGGTGCGCCGCTGCGTCCCGGGCGACAAGGGGGCGACGTGGTAAGTCCTCAGTCTTTGGTGCTTGTTATGCCTTTGTTCTCCCTCTCCCTTTGGGAGGGGAGAGGGTAGGGTGAGGGTGCTCCTTATGGCCTTGGCCTCTGTTGTCGTCATCCTATGAAGGAGGCAAACAACGTCACCCCTCACCCTACCCTCTCCCTCAAGGGGAGAGGGGACAAAGAAGGCGTCCGCAACGGAGGGGTTGCGCGACGTGAACCCCCTGAAGCGCGCCTGGTACGCCGCCTGCCAGCAGGTGGCGCGAGTCCTCTGCGTCATCGTGTTCGGCATCCGCGTGTACCACCGCGGCCGGATGCCGAAGGCGGGCGGCGTCCTCGTGGTCGCGAACCATCAGAGCTACCTCGACCCGATCCTGGCGGCCGTGGGCATGCCGCGCCCGTTCCACCCGATGGCCCGGGAGACGCTGTTCCGGGTGGCCCCGTTCCGCTGGCTCATCAAGAGCCTCAACGCGTTTCCGGTGCGGCGCGCGAGCGCCGACCTCGGGGCGATCCGCGAGGCGATCCGCCGCCTGGGCAACGGGTCGACGGTCCTCGTGTTCCCCGAGGGGACGCGGACGCGGGACGGGTCGATCGGGACGCTCCAGGCCGGCCCGGTGATGATCGCTCGGCGCGCGGGCGTGCCGATCGTGCCGATGGTGATCGACGGTGCGTTCGAGTCCTGGCCGCGCACCAGCCCTTGGCCGCATCCGCATCGGATTCGTGTGGCGTGTGGGCACCCGGTGCCTGCGGCGGTGTTGGCGGAAAGCGAGCCGGAGGCAATCATGACGGCGATCCGGGACGAAATGGTGGGGCTGCAAGAGGAACTGCATCGGCTGCGCGGGCGGTAGGCGGGAAGGGCTGTGACGGCGCGCGGTAGGCCGGTGGGCGGAAGATCGTTGACGTTAGGCCCGTTCACGGGCCTTCGCCCCGGCGTAGCCGGGGTATAGACCGGGGCTTATAGCCCCGGTTACGGGCGCCGGAGAGCACGCTACATACGTGGTTATGTTGGGAGCCCGCTTGAGCGGGCTTTCCCTGGCCGGACCAGGGCACATGGAAGCCCGCTAAAGCGGGCTGGAAAAAGGTAACAGCGGACTGTTTGGCGCGGTGCGGCCAAACCCGGCCTAGAAGGCCGGGTCTAGACCCGCCTGTGGCGGGCGAAGGCCCCTAAAGGGGCCTGAGAAGAAGGGGGGCGGCGATGACGCGGAAATCCTATAGCGAGATCAACCTGCACATCACGTGGCACGTGAAGGACGATATCCCGGTGCTGCGCGATGAATTGGAGACACAGGTTCACCGGAGTCTGCGCGGGCAGTGCTTCGAGGAATCGGGAGTGTTCTTCCATGAGATTGGCGGCACGGATGATCATATCCACCTCGTGGTCAGGGTTCCGCCGACGCTCTTGGTGAGCGAGTGGGTTGGCAAACTCAAAGGCTCTTCTTCGCACTTCATCAATCATCACATTGCGAACCGCAAGGTGCTCGAGTGGCAGGCGAAGTACGGCGTCGTGAGTTTCGGGACAAGGGACCTGCCCTGGGTTGTCGATTATGTCCGCGGACAACGGGAGCACCATGCGCGCGGCAAGGTCCACGTTCGGTTGGAGCGGACCGAGATTGAGGACGAGGGGAAGCCCGCTCAAGCGGGCTCCGGCCCTGACATAACAGAGGGCGGAACGTTTCCGGGCGGTCCTGCCCCGGCCTAGAAGGCCGGGGCTAGACCCCGCTTCGCGGGGCGAAGGCCCCTGAAGGGGCCTGGACAGCCGGCGGGCATGCCTTGAGGTGCTGAGCGAAGAGCGAGAGGAAAAGATGGCTACGGAACAGCAGCATTCTGCCCTGCCCGGTCCCACGATCGAAGTGGCCGCCGGAAGCGGCGTCTGTTTCGGCGTGCGGCGGGCGGTGGAACTGGCCGAAAAGGCCCTGGCGTCGGGCGAGGCGGTCTATTGCCTGGGCCCGCTGATCCATAACCCGCAGGAGATGGCGCGCCTCGGCGACCGCGGGTTCCGGGTCGTCGAGGCGCTCGACGAGGTTAAGGGCCCCGGCATCCTCCTGATCCGCAGCCACGGCCTTCAGCCGAGCGTGGTCGAGGAGGCGCGCGGGCGGGGCCTGAAGATCGTCGACGCCACGTGCCCCCTCGTGCAGCGGGTCCAGACGATGGCCGTGGAACTGGTCCAGGTGGGGTACCAGGTCATTTTGGCAGGGGATGAGGCCCATCCGGAGGTCCGGGCGATCCAGGGCCATGCGCCCAGCGCCCGGGTGGTGAGCGACGTCGAGGCGGTCCGGCGGCTGGGCCTGAAGGGGCGGGTGGCGCTCCTGGCCCAGACGACGTTCTCCCCCGAGCGGCTGCGGCAGATGGCGGCCGCGCTCGTCGTGCGCGAGCTCCTGGAGGTCCGGGTCGTCAACACGATCTGCACGGCCACGGTGGAGCGCCAGAAGGCGGCGGCAGAGCTGGCCGAGCGTGTGGACGTGATGTTCGTGATTGGCGGCCGCAACAGCGCCAATACCAATCGCCTGGTGGAGTTGTGCGCCGCCCGCGGCGTCGCGACGTATCACCTGGAACATGCCGGGGAAGTGGTGCCCGAGCAACTGCGCGGCCATCGGCGGGTCGGCATCGCCGCCGGGGCGTCGACCCCGCAGTGGATCATCGAGTCGGTCTGCGAGCGGATAAAAGCCTTGCAGGCCGGAGGGCGCTAGCCTATACTATAATTCTTCGCGGCCCGGCGTAGGTCCGCGAGCGTTAAGGTCTCATTTCCCAAGGGATTGCAGCGACGAGTGCCCCGGCGTTCGGGGCCCAAACGGTCTTGTCCCTGCCAAATAAGGAGGTTCGGGAACTACATGCTGAAAAGCAAGATTAACCGTGATTACGGTCTGTTGGACGTGGATATCGATAAGGAAGTCCAAGTCATCCTGGGCAGCGTTCAGCCGGGCGAATCGCTGGCCCAGCTTTATGAGACCTCGATGAAGGCGTTTGAGGTTGGCAGCGTGGTGTCCGGCCGTGTCGTCCGTATCATCGGCAGCGAAGCGATCATCGACGTGGGGTTCAAGAGCGAGGGCTCGGTGCCGCTCGAGGAATTCGACACGCGCGATCCGAAGAGCCTGGTTGGCGAGAAGGTGGACGTGCTTCTGGAGAGCGTGGAGGACGAGAGCGGCCTGGTAATCTTGTCGAAGCGCAAGGCCGACCGTATCCGCGGGTGGGAACGCGTCCTCAGCCTGTACGGCGAAGGCGACGTGGTCACCGGCCGCGCGAGCCGCAAGATCAAGGGCGGCTTGCTCGTGGACATCGGCGTGCCGGTGTTCCTGCCGGCGAGCCAGGTGGACATCCGCCGCCCGGCCGACATCTCGATGTACATCGGCCAGGAAATCAAGTGCAAGATACTGAAGATCGACGCCGACCGGCGGAACATCGTTGTGTCGCGCCGTCGCCTGATTGAGGAAGAGCGAGAGCAGGCCAAGAAGAACCTGCTGCTGAACATGCGCGTCGGCCACATGCGCGACGGCGTCATCAAGAACATCGCCGATTTCGGCGCGTTCGTCGACCTGGGCGGCATCGACGGCCTGCTGCACATTACCGACATGGCCTGGGGCCGCGTCAACCATCCGAGCGAGGTCGTCTCGATCGACCAGAAGATCACGATCAAGATCCTCTCGATCGACCGCGAAAAGGAAAAGGTCGCGCTGGGCCTGAAGCAGAAGTCCCCGTCGCCGTGGCACAACATCGAGTCGCGGTACCCGATCGGCATGAAGGTCAAGGGCCAAGTCGTCAACATCACCCCCTACGGCGCGTTCGTCAAGCTGGAGGAGGGGATCGAGGGCCTCGTCCACGTCAGCGAGATGTCCTGGACCAAGCGCATCAACCATCCGTCCGAGGTCGTCAACGTCAACGACCAGGTCGACGTCGTGGTCCTGGCGATCGACAAGGCCAAGCAGGAAATCAGCCTCGGCATGAAGCAGACCGAGGTCAACCCGTGGACCCTCGTGAAGGAAAAGTACCCGACGGGCACGCAGGTCGAAGGCACCGTGACGAACCTCGCCAACTACGGGGCGTTCGTCGAGATCGAGCCGGGCATCGAGGGGCTCCTCCACGTGTCCGACATGTCGTGGACGCAGAAGATCGGGCATCCGTCGGAGATCCTCCAGAAGGGCCAGAAGCTCAAGTGCGTCGTCCTCTCCGTCGACCAGGACAAGAAGCGCGTGGCCCTGGGCTACAAGCAGCTTGAAGAGGACCCGTGGGAACGCAAAATCCCCGAGAAGTACGTCCCCGGCGAGATCGTCAAGGGCAAGGTCACGAAGGTCACGAACTTCGGCGTCTTCGTCGAGCTGGAGCCGGGCCTCGAAGGGCTCCTCCACGTGTCCGAATTGGCCGACCACAAGGTCGACAATCCGGAAGACGTGGTGAAACCGGGCGAAGAGGTGGAGGTCAAGGTCCTGCGAGTGGACACTGATGAGCGCAAGATCGGCCTCAGCCGCAAACGCGTCCAGTGGGCCGCCGAAGGCGCCCCGGAAGCGGCTGCGGCGCCCGCCGCCGCGGTCCAGGATCGGTCCCAGCCGCGTCTGGGCGGCATTCAGCACCCCGAAGACGAGTCGGCCGTGGAAGGCGAGACGACGACCCTGTTCGGGGCGAAGATTCCGATCGCCCGGGAAGAGACGGACGAGGAAAAGCCTCAAGTCGGAAGCGAACCCCAGTCGACGGAAGAAGGAAAGCCGTCGTAATGTGAGCTAACCGTTGGAGGCGAAGTGCTTTGCGCTTCGCCTCCGACGATGCTGTTTTCGGCAAGCGGTTTTCGAGGATCGCCGACAGGAAGGACGCGCTAGTGGCTTGGGTGAGGGGAGAGGGGATCTTTTGTCGGATTGACTCCGAAAAAGGTCTTGCCTGTCCGTGTTGGACCTCTCTATAATAACCGCGGGCAGTTCACCTTCACCTTTCGGCAGGAAGCCTCACATTCCCAGAGAAGTGTCCAGGGGGCGTGGGGCATGCGTCCAATCGTTGTGAGCGACACCGCCACTTCTGTCGCCAAAGGGCCACAGTACGCGAGGGGAACGCGGATGGACACCGGCCTGCAGCTATATCTGCGGGAGATCAACCAGACCCGTCTGCTTGAGGCGGACGAGGAGGTGACCCTCGCCCGGCGCATCCGTAAGGGAGATCTCCAGGCCCGCGACGAGATGATCCGCTCGAACCTACGCCTGGTTGTTTCCATCGCCAAGAACTACACGGGGCGGGGCCTCAGCCTGCTGGACCTCATCGAAGAAGGGAACCTGGGGCTCCTCCGTGCCGTCGAAAAGTTCGACCCCGCCCAGGGATGCCGCTTCTCGACCTACGCCTCCTGGTGGATCCGCCAGTCGATCAAGCGCAGCCTCATCAACGCCGTCAAGCCCGTCGAGATCCCCGCCTACATGGTGGAGATGATCACGAAGTGGCGGCGGACGGCCAACTCCCTGGAGAGCGATCGGGGCCGGGTGCCCACCCAGGAAGAGATCGCCAGGGCGATGGGCCTGTCGCGCCGCAAGGTCGAGGTCATCGCCCGGGCCGCGCGGGCCTTCAGTTCCCCCTTCCAGGCCACGACCGACGACTCCGAATGGTCGATCTCCGAGATGGTGGCCGACGACGAGTCCCGCTCGCCCGCCGACGTGCTCCTGGAGAACCGGCGGACCGAGGCCGTGATGAAGCTCCTGAACTCCATCGATTCCCGCGCCGCGCAGATCCTGCGCCTGCGGTTCGGGATCGACGGCACCGACCCGATGACCCTGAAAGACATCGGCAAGACGATCGGCCTGACGCGCGAGCGCGTGCGCCAGATCGAGCGCGAAGCGCTGAAGTGCATCAACGAGGCGATCCGCAACCAGGAAGGCGAAGTGAGGACCTCCGCTTACGCCGGCTCCTGAACTCAGAGTGCAAAGTGAAAGAAGTGCAAAGTGAAAAGTGACAAACGGCGGGCGCCGCCGGGTGTTTGCCACTTTGCACTTTTCACTTTCTTGCTTTGCACTTATTTCCCCTAGGAGACACCGCATGGCCCGTCCCGCACCCCGGGTAGACCTCAAGTCGTGCATCCGCAGCGTCCCCGATTTCCCGAAGCCCGGGATCATGTTCCGGGACATCACGCCCCTCCTGAAAGATCCGAAAGGGTTCGCCGAGGCGATTCGGCGCATGGCCGCGCCCTACAAGAAGGGGGACGTCGACGTGGTCCTGGGGGCCGAGTCGCGCGGGTTCATTTTCGGCGTGGCGATCGCCCAGAAGCTCGGCGCGGGGTTCGTCCCGATCCGCAAGAAGGGCAAGCTCCCCGCCGCCACCACGAGCGCGACCTACAGCCTCGAATACGGCACCGATACGCTCCAGATGCACCTGGACGCCGTGCCGCCCGGGGCCCGCGTCCTCATGGTCGACGATCTGCTGGCGACCGGCGGCACGATGGCCGCCTGCTGTGAGATGGTCGAGAAGGTCGGCGGCCGGATCGTCGGCGTCGAGTTCCTCATCGAGCTCTCGTTCCTCAATGGCCGCGCCAAGCTCGCGAAGTATCCCGTCCATACGCAGATCGTGTACGAGAACGAGCTGCCGTGAGGCTGTTGACACGGCGGGAATCGCTTTCGTAAGATGGGCAATGGCTGATGGGCGATAGATAGCTGAGAGGGTCGGGCCATGGCAGAACGCATCGAAGTCAATCCGAACATCCATTTCGGTAAGCCGTGTGTGGCCGGCACGCGCATCCCTGTCGTGAGCGTGTTGGAACTCGTGGAGCAGGGGATTCCTTTTGACGTGATTCGGCGCGACTACTACCCGGTCCTTGCCATCGAGGATATTCGCGCCTGTCTGAAGTACGCCATTGAAGTCCTAGGGGCTGAGGACCTACACATCGCGCCGACCTCGTGAAACTCCTTCTCGATCAAGACGTCTGCGTTCGTAATGGAGATCGCTACCTTCTCCCGCATCCGTAACCGGCCGATCCCACCTGTGGATTTTTCCTCTTGACACGCGTTCCCGTACTGTTATAGTAGCTCTAGAACAGCCAAACGGGGTCCGCTCATGCTGATTGCACTCGACGAGAAAAATCCGAGGCCGATCTATCTCCAGATCGTCGCCGAGATCAAGCGCGGCATCGAGGCCGGCGAGATCCGCGAGGGCGAAGAGCTGCCGGGCGTCCGCGAGCTGGCGCGCGACCTGGCGGTCAACCTGCACACGGTCCACCAGGCCTATCGCGAGCTCGGCCGCCTGGGCGTCGTAGCCCTGCGGCTCGGCCGGCGGGCCCGCGTGGCGCCCGTGCGGCGGCGGCCGGCGTCGCGGGCCGAGATCGAAGCGTCCCTGGTGCCACGCGTCGCCGAGCTCCTGACCGACGCATTCCATCTGGGCCTTTCCCCGGAAGAGTTTCGGACGCTCGTCGCCCGCGTCATCGAGGACCGCCATCGCAAGGAGACCCGCCGATGATCCGCCCCATGCACCATCCCCTCTGGACGCACCTGCCGGCCGCGCTCATGGTCTTCAGCAGCGCAGGCGTTGTGGCGATGGCCGGCCCGTGGCCCGAGCGCGTGCCGATGCAATGGGACTTCCACGGGCACGTCAGCACGTGGGGTCCCCCGTGGGAACTGGGGCTCTTGGTGCTCCTGCCGGCGCTCTACGTCCTCGGGTCGGTGGTCGTCGACGAGCTGTGGGCGCGGTACGAGTATCGCCGCGCGTTCAATTGGTTCGCGCCGCTCGACGAGGTGATCGTGAGCTTCTCGGCCAGCATGGCCATGGGCTACGCCTTGTCGCTACCGGACTTCGAACGCCTGTGGGCGGTGACCTGGCGGGTCTGGGCGGTGCTCGGCGGCGGAGGCGTGGCGGCGGCCGTCCTCCTGGAGCGCCTGAGGCCGTGGCGCCCGGTCGCCGGAATCCTCTCGACCGCCGACGCGGCGGCCGTCGAGACGCATATCGCAGAGTCCATGCGCTCGGGCGGCACGTGGACCTACTGGGAAACGCAGAACCCGCTGTGGCTGAGGGTCATGATCCCCCTGGTGTTCCTGGTGCTCGTCGCAAGCGGCGTGCCCGCGTGTATGCAGGTGCCGTGGCTCGTGCCGCTCTACGGCGTGCCGCTCCTGGCGCTGGTCCTCGGGTACGGCGGGATGCGCGTGGCGGCCAACGCCCGGCGCCTGGAGGTCCGCATCGGCGTCTTCGGGCTGCGCGTCCTGCGGGTGCGGATCGAGGACATCGCGGAGGCCTCGGTCCGGGAGTTCTCGCCCCTGGCGGACTTCGGCGGATACGGCATCCGGTGGTGGCGCGGCACGTGGGCGTTCTTCTTCCGCGGGCATCGCGGCGTGATGATCCGGACCGTGCGCGGCCGGCGTTTCCTCATCGGCTCCGACCAGGCCGAGCGGCTGGCGGCCGTGGTCCACGCGGCCATGCGGCAGGTGCCGCGCGCGGCGTAAGAAGGCGGGTGCCATGCTTTCGCGCTGTTGCGAAAGCATGGTCTTCGACCTGCGAGTAACATGCTTTCGCAAAGGCGCGAAAGCATGGCACCCGTCACCCCTCGCCGCTACAGCGCCCACCCCTTGCGATACTCCGGATTGACGAACGCCGTGGCCTCCGGCGAATTCCTGAACTTCATGGCCGCGCCGTCCCATGCGAGCTTCGTGCCGGGCATCTTCAGGGCGATGACGCCGAGCATGGCGATTTCCGTGAGCGGGCCGCCGTACGAGAAATCGGACCCCGCCTTCGTGCCGCCGCGGATCGCCTGGAGCCAGTCCTGGTGATGGCCGCCCTTGATGCGCGGGAGCTTCGCCTCGGGCCGCTTGTAGGCCTTCATCTTCGTCTCGGGGACGATCCGGACGCCGCCCGCGCCCCACGGGCCGTACATGATCGTGCCGTTGGTGCCGATCACCGTCGCGGCACAGTCCTTCATGTCGCGGTCCGCTTCCAGGTCGGCCGGCCGCGGAATCTTCTCGTTCCCGCTGTGCCAGACCAGGGTGATCGGGCCGCGCTTGCCCTTGGCGGCAAACTCGAACGTGATGGCGTCGCCCTTCGGGTAAGCGAGTCCCTGCGTCTTCACGTCGTAGTCCTTCGCCTCGGCCGTGACCGTCGCCGGCGAGCCGAGGTCGAACGCCCAGAACAGCGGATCGATCGTGTGGCACGTCCAGTCGCCGATCGTCCCGTTGCCGAACGGCACCCAGCCGCGCCACTGGTACGGGTGGAACGCCGGGTGGTACGGCCGCTCCTGGGAGGGGCCGAGCCAGAGGTCCCAGTCGAGGCCGTCGGGGACCTTCGGCGTCTCGGACTTGACGGCGGCCAACCTGTCGATACCCGAGTTCACGGCGCCGATGCCCGCGTGGATCGTCTTCACGTCGCCGATCGCACCGTCCCAGATCCATTCGCAGAACATCCGGCACGAGTCGAACGAGTGGCCCTGGTTGCCGAGCTGCGTGACGACGTTCTTCGCCTTGGCGGCCTTGGCGAGCGCGCGGCACTCGAACACGGAATGCGCCAGCGGCTTCTCGCAGTAGACGTGCTTGCCGCGCTTGATCGCGGCCATCGCCAGGACCGCATGCGTATGGTCGGGCGTGCCGATGACCACCGCGTCGATCCCTTTTTCCATCTCGTCGAACATCTTGCGGAAGTCCTTGAACTGCTTGGCGTCCGCATACTTCTTGAAGCGGTCGGTCACGCCCTTGATCGTCCAGTCGACGTCGCACAGGGCGACGATGTTGTTGCCGCCGCTGACGGCGTCGGTGTCGCCGCCGCCCTGGGCGCCGACGCCGATGCCGGCGATGTTGATCTTCGAGCTCGGCGGCGTTTCGGCGCTGGCCGGCAAGACGCAGTAAGGCACGATCGTAAACGCGGCGGCGGCCGCGCCCGCGGCGCCTACGAACTCACGGCGGGTCATTGTGGCCTTCTTCTTCATCGGCAGGTCTCCTGTAGGGGTGTAACGTCCGATGCGGCAAAATAGCGCGCGGCCGTGGGGAAGTCAAGCACGGAAAGGCAGAGGGACGAAGGGAGGAAGGCACGAAGGGACGAAGGGGTGGTCAAAGGCAATTCAATGATGGCAAGGCCAGGGCGTCGTTAGCCGCCCTGCTTGCGGGGCGCGTGTTGTTGCCTTTGACGTGCCGTCTGCCTATCCGAGCCGCGACAGTTATGGAGCGTTGCTGTTGTGCCGTTGACGCGTCGCGCGCGGGAGCCCGCCGAAGGCACGGCCACGGCACCGTCCCAAACTCGCGCGCCTAGGAGAAGGCCGCACGCCCGAAACTGGGGTTTGACGGGAGTGCCAAAAGGCGGTGCGCCAACGGGGGTAGCGGCTTCGGCCGGATGGGCAATCAGCATTGTGTTACAATGGTCGTGAACGGTTACCAATTCTCCAACTGCACTATCTGGATGCTGTGTTCAAGTGACTCCTTGATATCTCCTTTACACTTCTTGGCCAACTTGCGCAACTCAGGCGGATCGGACGGCCCCGCCACCATGCCCAGAGCTTCTGCCGCAGCGTCACGAAGGTCTTCCGCCCCATCAACCACAGGATGGTCATCGTCATCCTCCTCTGCGGTTTCCAGAATGCGTATGAGTTTGGGCGTCACGCCCTTCGTAGCCGGGCCAATGATCTCAAGAAAGGAAACCGCCGCCGTGGCGATGCGCGGGTCTTTGTGAGACACAAGAGACGCCGCTTCCTTGGCAAAAGCGGCATCACCGACAGCAGAATAGAAGAGATCTGGTAAGTTAGAGATTTCGCGTGTAAGGCAGTTGCCATATTCCAGGTAGAGCGCCAGGAAAGCCTTCTGCATTGCCGCGTGGCGCCGGTTCGAGTCCACCGCGGCGACCGCTAACCCGCTCCAGACACGCACGATTCCATCGGTCTGCGTGTCATACACATGCGTAAGACCCTCCACTACCGTGCGGTCCGTCTTCCGCCCAAGGGTCATTAGGGCAAAGATGGCCCAGACTTGCTGCTCCTTGCCTTGGCCGAGAGCCTTGAGAAGGGAATCCTTGACGGCCTCTGTCACCCATTCGTTCCGCCCGGCATAGAACATGGCTTGAATGACTTGCGCCCGGCCCTCCTTCTGGTTCAGCTCCTCGGCAATCTCCCCGAGTTCCACGGGGGTGGCCTGTCCCATGCAGGCCAGAACAACGTTGATCGTCGTCTTCTGCTCCGGTCTGAGGTTGGGGTCGGTCAAGCGGCCGCGCAAGTAGGGGACGGCGCCAACCGCGTTCTTGCCCATGCGGCCCAAGGCAGGAAGCAGATCGACATTCCTCTCCGGATCACCGCGATAGGTGCGGATCACTTCCTCCGCCGATTCCCCACTGGCATTCCCCAACACGCGCAAGGTAAGGCCGATGAGTGACATTCTCCGCGCCTCTTCGGACCTCAAGATCGCCTTAACAAGTTGGGTATCCGGATGGTCCACCTGTGTAGCCTCCAGAAGCGCTCGACGAGCAAGAGACCAGTTCTCCATGCCCAGCGCCTTCTTGATCTTATCCAGACGCTCCGGGGCGATCTGGGGATGTTCACGAGCGGCACCGGTGACGCAACCGGCACACGCGAGAATCAGTCCCGAGGCAACAAGGAAGAGCATCATAGGCGTAAACCGCACCATGCGCAGTCTCCTTAGGCCATTGGGGACAATAATAATTTCCGCTCCAACCGAATCGGTTCCCCCGGTTGGCGCTGCGGGTCTCTGGATGTACTGGTCGATTAGAGCCATGCCGTCACGTTAGCCGGAGCGTCCGTCGGAGTCAATGGCACGACCCTCGCTGAGTCATGCCGCGCCCTTCGGCTTCGCTCAGCGCAGGCGGCCGTACGCACGCCAACACCCCCCTCACCCTACCCTCTCCCACAAGGGGATAGGGGACAAGAACGGCGGCCGGCGGATCATGGCAGGCCCGCCGGCGTCAGCATCCCGATCCGCCACGGGATGAGGCCGTACTGCGGGGGCTTCTCCTTCTGGAGCACGCCCTGGATGACGAAACGCAGGCGGTCCGGGTCGACGGTCATCGTCTCGTCGGTGCCGTCGCGCAGGAGTTCGCCGTGGCTGATGTTGTCGGTCCAGAGCGTCACGCCCTCGGCTGGCCGCACGTTGGCCGCGCCGGCGAACGGCTTGGCTTCGGTGTCGGCCAGCGGCGACCATCGGCCGTCGAGCCGGTCGGCCAGGTAGGCCGTGTAGTAGCGGCGGCCCGACTGCCCGGCCTCGACGACCGTCAGGAACTGGTCGAAGCCCTTGAGGCGGTACGTGTGGCTCGCCTCGAAGATGTCGGCCTGGAGCGCGACCTCGCAGTGGTCGAAGCCTTTCGGGAAATCCTTGAGCGGCGTCCACATCCGCCAGAGCTTGCCGTTCAGAGATGTATAGAAAAGATACGCTTTCTGGTCGTCGCAGATGATCCAGTAGTCGAGGCCTCCCTCGGTGCGGCTGGGCGGATCGGCGTCCGGGAAGAAGAGCTGCGACTTCGTCCACGACGCCGGGTCGCCGAGCGTTTCGGTGGTCGAAAAGGCCGGCTGGCCCTTGAGCTTGCGGTCCGGTTCGCCGACCTGGTAGACGAGGTACCACTTCTTGTGCGGCCGGAAATAGAAGACCTGCGGGGCGCAGAAGTATTTCTCGCGCAGGGCCAGTTGGCGTTGCGGGGCCTTGGCGGCGTTCTCCCACTTATCGAACGACGTGTATACGGTCGGCGTGTACCCCTTCGGCCGGATCGTCATGAAGACGTGCCACAGGCCGTCGTGGAAGACGACCGACGGGTCCTTGACCGAGACGTACGGATCGTCGGGCCGCGCGGCCGGCGCGATGAGCGGGGCCGAGAGTTCCCACGTCGCCGGGAGTTTGAACTTCGCGGCGGCAGGCGGCGCGTCGGCGGCCTGGAGCGCGAGGGCGGCGAGGACCAGTGGCGCGGCCACGAGAAGCGGAAGGAAGTGGCGGATCATGAGAGGCCTGCGTTTCCTTGCTGTTGCTTCGTCCAGCCCGAAGGGCTGACACGTAACAGCCCTGGGCAAAGCCCAGGGTTGCCGGCCCCATCCAGCCCATCCGTTTGAGCCCTGAAAGGGCGAAACGGACTCGCGCCGGCGCCGCGTCCCCGTGACGCCCTTTCAGGGCTTGGGAACAACAAAGAAAATAATCGTCGCCGGGCCTGTTCTCCCAGGGCGTTGCCCTGGGCCGTTACTTGACTTTCACCACGACCGACGCGATGCCGCGTGCCGGCACGGACACGCTGACGCCGCTGGCGCTCGACTTGAGCCCCTGCCCATTCACCTCGCGTTCCAAGAGGTCCACTTCCTTGGCGGCCACCAGTTGGCCCAGGAGGTCGGGCTCGATCTTCGCCGTGGCCTTGCGGTCCGTCGGGTTGAAGAGCCGCACGAGGAGGGCGCTTTCCCCCTCGGCCTTCTTCACGCTGCTGACGATGACCGGCCCGCTGCCGACGTTGAGGAACTGGCCGGTCGCCGGGAGCGTCCCTTCGTGAATGTCCGTGCCGACGACTTTGAGCGCGCGGCTAAGGTCCTGGCCCATGCGGATCGCGTCCGCCACCGGCATCTCGCCGGCAAACGGCGCGAGCGCCAGGTGGACCTCGTGCTGGCCGATCTCCGGCAGGATGTCCGGATCGTAGCTCGCGCGGATGAGCGTCAGGCGCAGCGTGCTTCCCTGGAGCGAGTGGCCATACTTGCAGTCATTGACAAGCACGCACCCGGCCGCCTGCCCGCCGGCCGTGCCGCTCACCTGCGCCCAGCGGAGGGCGGGCATCTCCTCCATGTGGTTGAAGTCGCGGTCGATCGCACCGAAGGGGATTTCGTACCGCGCCTGCGCCCCTTCGAGCGCCAGGGGGAAAGCGATCCGCAGCACCGGGACGCCCGTCTGCGGCGTGCCGCGCTGGAACCATGTCCCGCGCAGGTGAATGTACAGCTTCGGGTCGCCGGCGCGGAGCTCGTACGCGAGCGTGAGGTCGGAGTCTTGGACCCGCAGGTCGACCTCGATGATGGCCTTGTGCGGCCCGCTCTGCATCCGGCGCAGGGCGACGAGCTTGGCGGCCTCGGCCGGGCCTGTGTTCTCGATCGACCACGCGGACATGCCGTGGGGCCGCTCGACGGCGTATTCGAGGGCCGGGGCCGACGCGCCCGCGGCGATGAGTTCCACGCCCGAGCGCTTGTCGAAGAGCGACCGGAGGCCGCCCGTCGCGGTGTCGAGGTCCACGCGGACGAAATCGTTCTCCAGCCCTTCGGGGCTCCGCTCGGTCGGGGCGTAGAAGCAGTGGTGCTGCTTGTCCGTGACGCGGGCCGTCGATGCCGGGGCCGCCGGCGCCGCGTCGGCCGCGAGCGACTCGAGGATCGTGTACTCGGCGTAGCCGAGGCCCTTCGCCTTTACGGGGAACGCCACCGTGGCGGCGTCGTGGCCCCAGTAGCCCCAGCCGCCGACGACCTGGGCGGGGATGAGCTTCCCGTCGGGCGTGCGGACGGCGAACGTGCGCGACTTCATCGGCACGGGCGTGCCCGGGGCGTTGTCCCAGACTGTTGCCTCGACCACTTCCTCGCGGTCGTGGGCCGTCGGGTTGAAGACGACGAACGGCCGCGGGCCGTGCCCGGCGCTCTGCTCCGAGGCCCAGAACCGGCCGTCCTGCGATCCGAAGCCCACGCCCGCGCCGACGGCGCTGGCGACCTGGGACGCGGGCCCGTCGGGCAGGGCGTCGTCGCCTGCCTTCGACGTATCGACAAGCGACGCCAGCCGCCGCAGGGCCTGCGTCTCGATGGCGCTCGTCGTGGCCAGCGTCTTCTGGTAGAGGCCGTGCGTGTACGTCCGCGTGTCGTGGACGCCCGAGCCGGGGAGGATGTCGTGGAAGTGCGAGAAGAGCGTGTCCTGCCACGCGCCGGTGAACGCCTCGGCCGGGTACTTGAGGCCGTCGGCCGCCCACGCCAGGGCACTGGCGGCCTCGGCGTCGACCAGGCGGTTCTCGGCGTACGCGTTCGCCTTCTTGATGAGCGTCTGCGTCGTGTAGCAGCCGGTGAACTCCGTGTTGAGCTCGCCCGTGACGACCGGGAGCCCGGCCCCTTGCGCCTCGAGCCGCTCGTAGAACGCGCGGACGGTCGAGAACTCGATCCGCGGGAAGATTGGCCACGTGTCCATCTCCAGGCCCTGGAGGATGTCGCGCCGCGTCGGGCCGCCGCCGTGGTCGCCGACGCCGTAGACGAACAGGTAGTCGCGGGCGCCCGTCTCGCGGACGAACTTGATCATGTGCTGGGCGACGTCCGCGGTGATCTGCCCGTTGTAGCCGAGGGCCATGTCGTTCCGCACGAGCACGCGCGAGCCGTCGGGCCCTTCCCACCAGAACGCGCCGGGCTTCGACGGCGTGTGGACGCCGGGGCGATGAAGGTACAGGTACTTGACGCCGCCGCGCACGAGGTAGGTCGGCACGGTGGCCGCATGGCCGAAGGTGTCGGGCGACCAGTCGATCGGCACGTCCTCGGGCTTGAGGCCGAAGAGCTTCTTCATGTATTGCCGCGCGACGAGGAGGTGCCGGCACAGGCTCTCGCCGCCGGCCATGTTCTTGTCGCCCTCGACCCAGTGGCTGGCGGTGACTTCCCAGCGGCCCTGCTTGACGCGCTTGGCGATCTTCGCGAGGAGGTCGGGCCGGTGCTCCTCGATGATGCGGTACGTGCTCGCCTGGCTCTGCGAGAACTTGAATTTCGGGTACTCGTCCATGAGGCGCAGGACCGTCGCGAACGTGTCGATCGTGACGGCGACCGTCTCGGGCCACGACCACATCCAGTTCATATCGATATGGGCATGTCCGGCGCAGTGGACGGTGTAGGTCTTGGCGACCTCGCCTATGGGCGCCAGGTCCTGCTCGGCCTCGGCGACCGCCGCGGCGACGGCTTCGAGTTTCCCGCCGGAGAGGACCGCGGCGACGCGCGCCTGGGCCTTGTCGACGAGGGGCATCCATGCGGACGCCTGGTCCGGATGAATCTCCGCGAGCGCGGCCGCCAGTCCGATCTCGGGCTCGATCCGTTCGACCAGGCGCTCGACAGGCGCCGACGCCCCTTTGAGCCTCTTCTTCAGTCCGCCAACGGCCATAGCGACTCCTCACTGTGGCTTGAGTCTTGCTGACTGGCCCGGGGCGCCAAGCGCGCCCGCGCGGCCATGCGGCAGGTAATGTCATAGCGAATGGGAGGCGCTTCGGCAATGGTTTCGTCGGGGCCGAGTCAACAGACGGGCGTGGTTGTTGTCGCGTGCCACGGGTTGGCAAGCAACCCGTGCCACATAAAGGCACGTCAACGGCCGGGCGGCCACACAGGGCCGCCCCTACTTTTTCAGGCTCTTCCTGAACTCCTCCCACAACGTATCCAAATCCTTGCCGGTGACTTCCTTCCACATCTCCGGCTTGTACTGGCTCTTGCGCAGGGCGGCGTTCAGCTTCGGGACGAGGTCCTTGTGGCCCTGGTCGTAAAGCCACGCGAGGAACGCCCCGGTCACCTGGTAGCTGTCGGTGACCTTCATGCGGTCGACATCGAGGGGGCGGCGCTTCGTGTCGGGCTCGTAGATCCAGAACCGCACGTAGTCGTCGATCCCCTCGACGAGCCAGGGCGGATCGTACTTCGGATACGACTGGATCACGTGGATCGACTCGTGGACGATCGCGCCGTAGTCGTCAGGGTGGGCCCGGAACCAGCCGTCGGAGCACTCGATCCTCGAACCTCCCGTCCCGGCGATGCCCTTGTCGCTCTTCCTGAAGACGAGGTCGATCCGGCGCGGCGGCGTGTAGCCGTCGCTCGCGAGGAAGTCGCACAGCGTCGGGTACCACCGTTCGACGATGTCCTTCGCGCGCCGGGCCCAGGCGTCCATGTCGGGCACGGCCGCCGTGTCGAGCACGACCTGGATCGGATGCTTGAAGACGGGCAGGGCGGGCGCGGCGTCGATCGTGATTTCGCGGATGGCTATGGGGTCCGCGGCGTCGGCGGTCAGGCGGATCTGGAGGGCTTTCACGGGCTTGGCGGCGACGTCGGCCCTGGCCTTGCCGGCGCTGAACGCCGCGACTTTCGAGAACTCTTTGCCGTCGGCCGAGACCTCGAGGACCGCGCCCTCCAGCGCGCCCTTGCCGTCGGCCCCGCCGGTGAGGACCTCGACGGACTTCGCGCGGGCGGGGTCCGCCAGGGTGAGCGTGAACGTGTCGCCGGTCTTCGGGGCCCGGGCCGAGACGAACGCCGTGTCGGGCTTTCCGTCGAAGGCGAGTTGCGGCACGTGGTCGCCCTGGGTGGCGAGGGTGGTCGTGATCGTAACGGGTGCGACGGCCGGCGGCGGCGCGACCCCTTGCGACTCCGCCCCTCGCGCCGCCACGGCGGCCAGCGCGACGACCAGTACGGCCCATCCGGTTGAACGCTTCATGGAAGCTCCTTTCGCCGGTCAGTCTACCGGAAAGAACGCCCCTGTGCGTATGGTTTATGCCCGGAATTTGGCTAGGTGTTCCGCCGGCTGGGAATGGAAAAACGGAAAGACGGGCTCACGCAAAGCCGCAAAGACGCAAAGGGAGGCGGCAAAAGTCAAAACCAGAGAGAGAAAAGAAAGACGCAAGAAGGCAAAGGCGCAGAATACTAGCGATGACCATGCGTTCTTTGCCTTCTCTCTACTGCTTATGGCGCCTTTCTGTCACCTCCTGTGTTGACTCTTTCCTTTGCGTCTTTGCGGCTTTGCGTGAGACCGCTTTTGTGTTTCTTTTTTCCGTGGCCTTACGTTCGCACCGGAATTCTGTTGAATGCCGCTTCCGCTATGCCATAAACAAGGCAGGCACGAGGCCGTCCGGCCGGTGCCGGCCCATCTCAAAGGGAGGAATCTCGCTATGTCTCTTCACGGCGGCTGGTTCATCGCGTCGATGCTGGTCCTTTTGGCCTGTGGCGGCTGCGCGGCCGCGCAGGCGGCCAACCCCACGGCGCGGGCCAGGGTCCCGGCCGACGGGAAGATCACGATCACCGAGTACGGCTACCGCGACTGGGGGCCGGAGCTCGTGAATTACACGGTTGACACGGGCCGCTTCGCGCCCGGCGGTGCGGCCCTCGTGGACGCCGCCGGCAAGAGCATCCCGTTCCAGATCGACGGCGATACCCTGAGCTTCGTCGCCTCGGTGCCGAAGGGCGGCGCGGCCACGTGGACGCTCCAGCCGAACAAAACGCCGCATGTGGCCGAGCAAACTTTGACCGGCGCCGTCCAGGGCGGCGTGCTCGTCGTCAGGAACGGGTTCCTGGCGCTCGAGATGCCCGCGCCCGGGACGAAGGCGTTTACGCCGCCGGCCGATGCGGCCCAGGCTACGCCGCCGATCCTGCGGTGGGCGGGCAGCGAGGGCGCGTGGATCGGCGGGGCACGGTTCGCCACGGCGCGCAAGATCGCGTCGCAGGCGTTCCGCCTCGTCCGCCAAGGGCCGGCCGTCGTCGAGTACGAGGCCCGGTACACGTTCGCGCCGAAGGGCGAGTACGTCTGGCGCGTGCGGCTGTCGCCGGGCATGCCCGTGGCGGTCGTCACGGAGGAGTTCGACGTCGGCGAACTGACGCAGGGGGAGGACGCACTGCTCCTGGAGCTCCATCGCGGCTGGCAGCCGAAGAACATCGCCTGGTCGAGCGGCGCGGGCGAGCAGGAGCTGCCCAAGGTCCAGGGGATGCCGTTCGATTCGGGCTATCTCGATGCCAAGAAGAAGGCGAAACCGGTCGAGCCGGCCGTCGGCGGCGTCGGCGTCGCGCCCGCGCCGTTCCAGCCCGACAAGAGCTTCTTCTTCCTCGAGAAGATCTTCCCCGGCGGACGCTGGGGCGACCTCAAGGGATGCGTCCAGTTCTGGGACGGCGACCTCGCCCAGCCGGGCGCCGGGCGGAGCCTCGGCCTCGTGACGCTCTCGGTGGGTTCCTGGCGGCGGTCGATGTCGCTCTATGCCTGGCACCAGGAGGGGGCGGGCGTGGTCGTCAGCCTCCCCTTGAGCGTCCGGTACTCGCGGTGGTCGCTCGAGACGACCGACGACCATTCGCCGTTCTCCTCGCACGAGCACGACCAGACCCTGAGTCAGACGTACGGCCGCCGCGTGTGGGGCCTGATGGTGGGGCCGGGCGTGGCCGAGGCCCAGGCCCGGTTCGGCCACGTCGGCCTCGACCGGTACAAGGACTGGATCGTCGAGGTTCCCGAGCAGAAGGCCGTGGCGAAGTATCCCGGCGGGTTCTTCGCGCCGGACCAGGTCGCGAAGCTCGCGAAGGCCCTCGACCAGCACCCGGACGCCGCGTTCCTCAAGAAGTGGTACCTCTTCAGCGGGAAGAAGGAGGACGCC